>JGI20214J51650_10002522_pt1 | contig 11553 bp, 12 predicted proteins | sample WetSurMetagenome_FD_51650 | JGI IMG/M metagenome (IMG submission 51650)
ATAGCGATAGTTGTCCGAAATGACACATGCCAGCACGGCCATTTTCATGCGGCGCGGGTGGGCAAAGTGCCCATGACAACTTGTGGTGAATCGTTTCGGTTTTTACGGGATTACTCACCAAACTGTGGGGACAACTCCGGCCTCGGTAATGGCGCGATCGCGCGTGATGACGCTCGCCTTGTGCGCCAAGGCCTCCGCGGCGATCAGTCGATCGTGCATTTCAGGAATGCCGGTGAGGGCCGGGAGGCGTTGAATGGTCGCCAAGCGGAGCGGGAGGATGGAAAAGGCAGGCAGTGTGCCGAGTTGGCGGACGATCCCTTGCACGTCGGCCTGAATCTTCCCCCTTTCGACGATAAAGACGAGCTCGGCAAGCACGATGACAGGGACGTAGATTCGGGCCCGACCGGCGTTCGCCTCGGCAAAGGCCCGACGGGCCAGCGGTCCAAGCCGGNCCGGAGAGCCGAGATACCAGACGAGGCTGTGGGTATCCGCGACGTAGCCAGTCACCGGGATGCCACCTTACGGCGGAGGCGGTTCAATTGGCTCGCGACACCGCGCCGCCATGAACGCTTGGCGGCGACAAGCTGTTCTGCGCCGACGCTCGCCAGGGCGGGAAACGCGCCTGCCAGCGGTCCGATGTCCATGGCGGGACCGCGCTCCTCCTGGCGGACGATGTGCAGCTTGACCTTCTCGTTCGGGCGCAGGGTTAGCTTGCGGGTGGGTTTCAGGACTCCACCCTGATAGACCGCGGTCACAATGGTTCGCATGAGATACCTCCCCGGCTCAGGATATACCACGGGACTGGGTCTGCCGCAACGCGGATCATGGGTTGCGCCTCGGGGTGCCGCGTTGAGGAGGCCTGCCTGTGCGGACGCGCAGACAGGCACGATCAGCGTACCGCCCACGGCGCCCTGGCAGTCGGCGGAGGCGGTGAACGGGACCGCGCGCCCCCTGCGTAGGAAAGGCGAAGAGTTGGAAACGGGACCAGGGGATTTCAAGCAGTTACGCGTCTGAAGGTGTCCGGTACCTTTTTGCAGGGGACGTGCAAGGCGGGCCGGTGAGCGTTGACGTTATGCGACGTTCCGGTTCAGACGATCCGGCTTCACTGCCAGACGAACGCGGACGCCGAGGCGGGCCAGCATGTCGATGAGCGCGTCCGTGCTGAACAGGTCGATCCGTCCGCGGATCAGGTCACTGACCCGGGGCTGAGAGATTTGAAGAAGCACGGCCGCCTCGCTTTGTTTGAGACGCCGGGACGCGATCAGCTTCTGGACGTGGATCAAGAGGTCTGCTCGGACCAAGAGATGCTCCGCCTCCTCACGGCGGAACCCGAGATCCCGGAACACGTTGCCGGTCGATGGGGTCACTTTGAGGTTCATGATGGTTCTACCCTCCCGATACCTTTAGAGGCGCGGCGCAGCGCCAGCAACTCGTGGAACCGTTGTCGTGCGAGGCTCACGTCTCGCTGGGGTGTCTTGCGGGCACGCTTCTCGAACGCGTGAACCACGTAAACGGCTTCGGCGAACTTGGCCACGTACAGCACTCGATGTTCCAATGCCGTGTGCACACGGATTTCGCGGACGCCGGGTCCGACCGCGGCCATCGGTTTCCAGTCAAACGGCCCCAAGCCCTGTTGAACCCGCCTGAGCTGGACCCCGACGAGTCGCCGGGCGTCTCGCGGGAACGCTCGCACATCGCTCCGGGACGAGGCGAGCCAGTGAAGCGCTTTATCCGGCATGGCGAACTATACAAGTATCAGTATACTCTGTCAACTCGAAGCCGGGACGCCTCGCATACCTACCGCGTGCACCCGGCGGCGGGCTCGCCCTCATATCTCGCACGGGCTAGCGGTGTTCGCCCGCCGCAGGTGACGCGGTGCGTTGAAGCGCATGAAACCCCTCATCCCTATCGCGCTGTGTCTTCTCTATGTGGCCGCAGTCATCGGCTTCGGTCCATTGTCGGGTCCAGTAGCCTCGCCGTGGCTCATTGCGTGCCCGTCGCTTCTTTTCCAAGCATCCGCGCGGCTACGACTTCTGGAATCAAGTGTTGAAGTACGGCACCGACCAGTTACCGCTCTTCGAATAGGAACAGCCATGGCACAAGAAAGTTCAATCGAATGGACCGATTCCACCTGGAACCCGGTTACCGGTTGCACGAAGATCAGCCCGGGATGCAAACATTGCTACGCCGAGCGGATGGCGATACGGCTTGCCGGGATGAAGCAGCCGCGGTACCGCAATGGATTCGAGGTCACCCTGCAACCCGATCTCGTGCGCCTTCCGTTGCGATGGCGCCAGCCCCGGACCATTTTTGTGAACTCCATGAGCGATCTGTTCCACGCCGATATCCCGGAGCCGTTCATTGCTGAGATCTTTCAGACGATGGCAGAAGCCCGCTGGCACACATTCCAGATTCTCACCAAGCGGGCCGACCGTCTTGCCGAACTCGCCCCTCGTCTCCCCTGGCCACTGAACGTGTGGATGGGAGTCAGCGTCGAGTCACCCAGGTATGTGGATCGGATTCATCGCCTGCGTACCGTACCAGCGGCCGTGCGGTTTCTCTCCGTGGAACCTCTCTTGGCCCCGATGCCCTCGCTTCCTCTCGACGGTATCGATTGGGTGATCGTCGGTGGAGAGTCCGGCCCTGGGTCTCGGCCGATGGCTGAAGACTGGGTCCGAGTGATCCGGGATCAATGCGTCTCCCGACATATCCCTTTCTTCTTCAAACAGTGGGGTGGCCCCCGGAAGAACCGGACGGGACGCCTATTGGATGGCCGCACCTGGGACGAACTTCCCGAACCCACCTTGCGACAACACCTCCGGAAGCAACTCGATCCAACGTCAACGGAATCCGTCCAGATCCCGGTGGGCCACTTTGCTTCGCAACGCTGCACGATCTAAAGAACGGTCGCGACCAAAAGCAACGGGCGCCGACAAGGTATCGACGCCCGTTGCTGCCTCGAAACAATTCGAGCGCGCTGTCTCGGCTAGGTTAATTGCGTATTCGCAAGCCTTTTCCTGCCACCCCTCAATACGCGTGCGGGTCGACTCGTTGACTCTTCAACTAATCGACCAACCCCGCCCGCCGCTTCCTGTCGGCTGCCGTTCCCCCAACGGCCCAGTTGCCAAGTCGCCCAATTGCCGTCACCTGCCCGCTGCCTCCAGCCTCTTTCGTCTACTGCGTCACCCGAACGGCCTCAGATAGGTTAACAAGGCAACCCAAAATATACGAGTATGGTGTCCCCAGAATTTGTGCGGCACCGGTGCCCCTGTCACCAGCGAAGAAAACGCGGCCAGCCCCTCCCTGAGCTGGCCGCGTTTCCGTTTCGTTCTGTTCCGCCATTACGGAGGCGGCGTTCCCCTGATAGGGGCTCAGCCCATTACTTGATGCCGGCGGTGACCTGGTCGAAGAAGTCCGCGCCAATATCCTTCTTGATGACGGGCCAGGCCACCTTTCGGGCCTTTTCGGCCATCTTGGCTAGCTCTTGCTCCTTGAACTTGAAGACCTTGATGCCTTGATCGCTGAGGCGCTTCTCGTTGCCCTGCTCGTCCCGCTCGGCCACCTCCCAGCGTCGTTTTTCCATCTCGTCCGCAGCGACCTGGATGATCTTCTTGTCAGGGTCGGACAATTTCTTCCACAGACCCGAATTCATGTAGAGGAACCAGTACTCAAAGTGATCGTTGACAGCAAGATAATACTTGGCCAGATCCCTGAAGTTGGAGAAGTAGCCCTCGGCACCGCCGCCGATGGCTCCCTCTACGATCCCGCTCTGCATGGCCGTGAATGTGTCCGCCCACGGAATAGGGGTGGCCAGGTAGCCAAGGGCATCCGCGGTCAGTTCAAACGANTTGATGGGTGGCACCCGGATCTTGATGTTCTTCGCGACATTCGGGTCGCCCGGGCTGGGCGGTTCCTTGGTCAGGACAATCCCCCCGAAGTATACCGCCCAACCCCCGAAGGGATGGAGATCCTGCTTCTCCAGCAATTCAGCGGTCTTCTTCCAGAGGAGGCTGTCCCGCGAGAACAGGGCGCGAGCATCTTTCCAGTCTTTGGCCAGATAGGGCGCGGAGGGGAGGTTCAATCGCTTGTCCACCGTGGTCCCGAGCGGGCCGATCTGCATCTCAATCGCACCCAGGGCGACGCGCTCCTGGACTACGGTGTAATCCCCCAGTTGGCTCGCCGGGTAGATCTCTATCACGATTCGACCACCAGAATCCTTGCCGACCTTCTCCGCGAACCACTGCATGTCCTTGTCGATGGCGGCCCCCGCGGGGCGAATGTGCGCGAGCTTCCACTTGTACTGAGGGGCAGCGGCTTCCGCCAAGCCGAGGGCGGCCACGGATGCAGCCAACATGAGAATCACCGCCGACAAACACACTCCCAATCCCCGTCTCCACTTCATGGTGTCAACCTCCTTTCTTGCGAGAGGAATGCCGTGTTCCCGTTACGCCGTATGGCTCAAGTACTCCGCGATCTCGCATCACCTGCGGGATCGGTGCGGAGGGGCAGTGACGTCTTACACAAAGGCGAAAGTCCCGCCCAGCCCTTTTTCGCCAGCCCGCTGCAAGGCGACGGTGGCCACGGCGATATCCATGGCCCCCGTGCCAATCGGGATGCAGAGCAGACGTTCGGTCGGGGAGGTGCGCCCCGGTTTCTTCCCGGCGACGACCTCTCCGATGGTGGCGGTGATGTTCCGCTCCGAGATCTTGCCCGCCTCGTTCAGCTCCTTCAGGGCCCCCCGATGCAGACATTGCCCGATGTGATCCACGATGATCTTGTCGGCCTTGAGGATGCAGGCATCCTCGCATTCCTGNTAGGACCCCATAGGGAAGAGGGCCGTTCCGGGCTTCCACCACGACTCCNTGACGAACTTCTCCTTCGACTGCGTGACNCAGATGGTCGCGTCGCTGTCCATCACCTCTTCGGGTGAGCGGGCGATCACGATCTTCCCTTTNACCACCGGGCGGATCTCGTCGGCGAAGCGCTCGGCCGCCTCNCGCCGGATGTCGTATACCGTGAGAGTCTGNATGGCAAACACTTCGGCGACCGCCCGGGTCTGTGTCCGCCCCTGTGCCCCGGCACCGAAGAGGCCGAGGCGAATGGACGGTCCCGTGTGGATGTACTTCAGGGCCACCGCCGACTGGGCCCCGGTGCGCAGGTTGGTGATGAGCGCGCCGTCCATGGCCGCCCGGAACTGGCCCGTGCGCGGATCGATGAGGAGGATCATGGAGCTGATGTACGACAGCCCGATCTTGTGGTTGTCCAGAAAGCCGCCGGCCCACTTGATNCCNGCGATGTCCAGCCAGCCCACGTAGGCGGGCATGGCGTTCATGAAGCCNTTGTAGGGCGGCCAGGGCGCGACCTCCCCCAGGTCGAGACCGACCTTGGTGGGGTTGACGACCGTCCCCTCGCCCATTCCCTTGAAGGTCTTCTCCACGATTTCCACCACATCCTTCATGGTGAGGACGCTCTGGATATCCTGCTGACTCAAGAGTGCGGTGTCCATTCCAGCCTCCTTTGCTGAAGGGAGTGAGTGGGGGGCGAGACGGGGCGACGCCCGCCCCGCCTCGCCCTGTCGGATGGCGCCAGCCCCGCCAACTCAGGACGGGCAGGCCGCGCAGCGCTTCAGCCATTCGTCCTTGAGCCGCTGCGCGGTCGGCGTCGCCCCGAGCCCTCCGAGAGTTGTGTCACGCAATTCCATGGGGAGAAGCGTCTGGACGTTGCGCAGGGCCAGGATAACCTCGTCGGGAGGAATAATGCTTTCGATCCCAGCCAAGGCCATGTCGGCCGCGGCCAGCGCATTGGCCACACCGATGGCATTTCGCTTGATGCAGGGGACCTCCACGGGGCCGGCTACCGGATCGCACGCCAGCCCCAGCACGCTCTTGAGGGCCAGGGCCATCCCTTGGGCGGTTTCTTCCGGGGTCCCTCCGGCGAGCTGGACGAGCGCGGCCGCCGCCATGGCGGAGGCAACGCCGATTTCGGATTGACACCCGCCCAGCGCCCCGGACACCGGGGCGACGCGGGCGATGAGCGCCCCGTAGATGGTACCCACGAGAAGGGCGTTCATCACTTCGCCCTCGGCCGAACCGCGCTCCTCCGCAACGACCGACAACACGCCCGGGAGCACCCCGCAGGACCCCGCCGTCGGCGCCGCCACCACCTTCCCCATGGCGCCATTCACTTCCATGGCGGCGATGGCGCGGGCGATCGCCAGGGGCAAAATCTTTCCGGAGACCAGGCGCCCCTGACGAAAGGCCGCGAGAAGGCGCTGGCCATCTCTTCCGTCCATGAGGCCGCCCACCAGCTTATTCTGCCCCTTCAGCCCCTCCACCATGCCTGTCTGCATGATTTCCCAGATCCGAGCCATCTTCCGCCGTGTTGCGGCGGCGTCCAGCCCGCTCCGCTCGCGTTCGTACATCACGACGAGATCCGGCAGGGAGCACTCCTCGGCCTTCGAGCGCGCGAGCATCTCGGCTACTGACCCGAACAGCGGCTGGGCGTCGAGGCTGCCGTAATCATACAGGGGCTGGAGTGCCCGAACCGTACGCACACCGGGAAGGCGGAGCAATTGCGACTGAAGCTCGCCCGAGACCGGCGCGTGGAAAGCCAGCGTCACGAGGGTCTCATTTCGCGTCCGGGAGGTCTCGGCCGCACGAAGGCTTGCCCCCAAGAAGGCGGTCGCCTGTTCCGGGAGGGCGGCATCGGACGCCGCGAAGATCACCCACACCTCGTGCTTCCCGTCGAGCCGAACCGGGTGATCGTCGATTTCGGTCATGAGGATCTCCCCGCCACCGACCGACACCCCGACGATGTGCCGCGCCGCCGAGGGGGCGCGCAGGTCCATCTCGATGGTATTGGGGTTCCTGTCCGAATGCGTCTGCGTCTGGATCGACACCTCCACGCGTCGCTGTCGCGCAATGGCCAGCGCCGTAGGCAGGAGTGGGTCGTCCACCTCCATCCCCAACAGCCCGGCGACCACGGCGGTATCCGTCATGTGCCCCTTGTAGGTGGCCGCCAGGGACCCATAGAAGCGGAGGCCGATCGCGGTGGGTTCTTCTCCCAGGATCTGACGGCCCATCTTCCCGATCCGAGCGGCCCCCGCGGTGTGGGAACTCGATGGACCGATCATCACTGGTCCCAGGACGTCGAAGATGCTCATGGCGGATTGGGTCGGGGTCGCACTCACCATCTTTCACCTCCGAGCGCGGCGATTGGACCTCCCCGCAGCCTGGCTGGGCAGATTGTCTGGCATCTCATTGGACGTATCCCATGAGGCGCGGCAGGAAGAGGGACAGCTCCGGCCAATAGGTTGTCAGGAAGACAACGGGGATGTAGGCGGTGAAGAGGAAGACGAGGGTGGGAGGGAGGATCTCCGTGAATTCGCAATTGCCTATGCGCATGCCCAGGTACAGGATGCTGGCGTAGGGCGGGGTGACACCTCCCATCGCCAGGTTGACCCCCATGATGGAGGCGAAGTGAATGGGATGGATGCCAAGCTCCTTTACCAGCGGGAGGAGGAGCGGAGCGACGAGGAGCATGCCCGTGGCGTCGTTGACGATCATGCCCACCAGGAACAAGAAAAGGTTGATGATGAACAACAGGATGAGCTTGTCCTGCGAGATCGAAAACACCACCTTCACGAGGGCCTGCGGTACCTTGAGCGCTACGTAGACCTGGCTCAGCATCAGACAGAAGGCGATCATCACCATGATGGCGCCGACCGCCGTCGCCGACTCCACCACGAGGGCGAGGAAATTCTTCATGTGCAGCCCCCGGTAGATCCAAAAGCCCACCGGGATGGCCAGGACTGCCGCCACGGCGGCTGCTTCCGTCGCGGTGAAGATCCCGCCATAGATGCCTCCGAGGATGACGATGGGGAGCATCAGGGCCGGCCCGGCCTTTCCGGTACGGACGCCGAACTCCTTGACGAGTTCCGAGAGGGGCAACGGCCGTTCCAGCTTGAGGTCCGGGAAGCGGCGGGCCCAGATCAGATTTACGACGGACAGCCCGATGGTGATCGCAATCCCGGGACCCACCGTGGAGAGGAAACAGGCCAGGATTGAGGTTTCCGTCACCCACCCGAACAGGATCATGATGATGCTCGGGGGGATGAGGAGCCCGAGGATGGAAGAGACGGTGACCAGCGAGGTCGCGTAACCCCGCGGGTATCCCTGCTCGACCATTCGGGGGATCATGATCGGGCCGGTGGCCGCCACGCCGGTGAAGCCGCTTCCGGAAATGGCACCGATGATCGCACAGGTGACGGCGCACACGACCCCCAGCCCCCCCCGGATGCGCCCGACGAAGACGTCCACGAAGTCAAGGAGACGCTTGGCGATACCGCTCCCGGCCATGAGCAGGCCCGCAAAGATGTACAGGGGGGAAGCCAGGAGGACGGTATTGATCATCTGGTTGAAGTCCCACACCATCAAGCTCTTCATGTTGACGTCCATGAAGAGGGCCATGAAGAGCAGGGCGCCCCCAAAGCAGAAGGGCAGGGGGACGCTCAGCAGGAGCAGGACGACCAGCAGCACCACGTCGAAAAAGACGACGGTCATCATGGCGGTCTATTCCTTTCCCTTCTCTGCGCCGTGAATCTCGCGGAGGAATGTGGCGGTGTAGTCGGCAAGCTCCACCAGGGTGTAGATGGTCATGAGCAGGAGGCCGATGAAGATGGCGCTTTCTGCGAACACAAGGGGGATGAACAGCGTGCCGCTCTCCTTCCATACTCGGATGGCGTACAGAAGATACTCGTAGGCCCAGTAGGTGAGCCAGACGCATATGACAAAGGAGATGGCCGCCTTTATCCCGTTGGCGAGATGAAGGGAGGATGGCTTCTTCAGATACATGGTCACGACGCGGCATTCGATGTGATTGCGTTCTCGCGAGGCAATGGCTCCGCCCAAGAAGTAGAGCCAGATGGTCGGGAACAGGAGCAGTTCTTCGATCCCCATGAGGGGATAGTGCAAGACGTAGCGGAGAATCACCTGAATGAAAACCAGGAAGGTGACCGCGAGCATCAGCACGAACGCGGCCCAGTCTTGGATCGGGTTCACTACTTTGGCTATCGCCGAAGCAATCCGGTTTCCCTCCACCTGGCTTCCTCCTTTTCTGTCCTCATGGGGGCTGTGCTTTCCGGGGGTGCCATGCAGTGCTCCGGAAGACGTCTGGCGCGAGACAGGTTGCAGAAGTCCCCAATCATGATACCTGACGATTCGGGTAGAAATCAGTTCACGACCACGGCCTGGATCTCGGCCGAGGACTTCCCTGCCAGGCCGAGCTTCTCCAAAGAGCGTCCCTCGCGCCAGAAATCCCGTCCCAGAAGGGCATCCCCGAGGGTCACGACCGCCTCCATCGCCGGAGTGGCGACTCCCATGGCCCGGCCGAGAAGGGACAGCGGGACCAGCCCGGTCGGGATGTCCTCGAAGAGGTACCGCGTGTTCAGCGTGGTTGGTCCCTTGATCCCCCCGTAGGCTTTGACCTGCTGTACCTGCGCATACAGGTCCTTCCCTGTGACCCCGTAACACGCCGTGTACCATTCCCTTATGGATGGCACGGTCACGTCCAGGCTCTTGGCCACCGCCAAGCGCTCCGAGTCGAGGGCCTCCACCACCCGTGCTATGGAGGGGGTGACGCCCTCCGAGTAGTACTCAAAAGGTGACTGCGACTCGATACGACCGGCATTGAGGAGGGTGGGGGCGGGGTGCATCATGGCGTTGCCATTGTTCAGGCTGGTGACCAGGACGTTGGATACGGGTGTGTACTGTGGGAAGGCCGCGTTCAGGAGGGCTGCCACGCGGGGCGCCTCGGCCGCAGGGAGGGTCGCCACGTTCACGCGGTCCTTGATGCCGTGGATGATGGCCTCGCCGGCCCGCGGGCTGCGGCAGGCGTAAAGCAGCGTGTCGGTCTCTGCCAGGGTGACCACCGCGCGCGAGCCCGCATCGCGGATGGTGGTGCGGACCTCCAGGGCACCACCCGTGGCGCCTGGGTGCAAAACGATGACCTGCCCGTCTTTCAGATACGGGGCCATGGCGCGCGCTACCGAGCCTTGATACACCGTGGGGATTACCACCATGATGAGGCCGACGTCGCGAACGGCTTCCCCGATGTCCCCGGTGACCAGATCAATTACTCCTTCTCCCGTGACCGCGCCCGAGACCCTGATCCGTCGGGTCTTTTTCAGGGCGTCCACTTTCGCCTTCTCCACGTCCCAGAGTCGGACAGAGAAACCCAGGAGAGCGAGGTGAGCGGCGAAGGACTGTCCGCCGTTCCCCGCGCCGATGATCGCAACCTGAGCCGAATTCATGGCTGAACCTCCATCTCGTGAGCTCCTCAGCGATGCCGAGCCGCGGCCCCAGCGTGTGGCCGGAACACCCGCTGAGCGTCAGGCTTTCTGTTTGGCTTTCCCGTCGGATTCCGGCAGCAGGATCCACTTTCGCTTCGCCTTCATGACCATAAAGGACTCGCTCGAGCGGATTCCCCCGACGCGCAGGAGGTCGTCGCTCTGGAACCGGTAGAGATCGGGCATGCCGTTTTCGAGAATGATCTCGACGATGAGGTCGAACCGACCGGTCACGGCGGCCGCCCAGTGGACCTGGCGCAGATTGGAAATCTGTTCAAGCTTCTTGTCGAGCTGTTGGTGCCTCTCCAGGGAGATGCCGATGAGGGCGATGNTGAACTGGGTGGCCCGAGAGAGGTCGAGGAGGGCGACGATGCGGAGAATGCCGGTACGCACGAGTGCTTCCAGGCGAGCCCGCACCGTCGGAGGCGTCACGCGCAAAGCCTGGGCCGCTTTGCCGGCAGACATGCGGCCATCCTCCGTGAGGAGGCGGATCATCCTGCGATCAAAGTCATCCAANGCCGCGCCCTTGGGCTTCATCCAGTTCCCCGACACCAAGTCGTTATCCAGGGTGCTTACGGGACCAAGACTGACGCGTCACTTTGCGGATTTTCGAAGGATCCTATTGATCTATTTGTTTGTTTGTTGATTTGATAATATTCTCAGCGCTTTTACTCNAAATGAAAGATATTTGTCAATACTCTTTTTCAGTAAGCGTTCAGCCACGACGCCAGGAGCCATCAGGGCTTCCTGGAGCGTCGCCCCACACCTATCCCGGGGATGGGTACCCAACGGCACGAAGCCCCGCGGCAGGCGGGGCGACCCGCGGGAAAAGGGAGCCGGCATCGGGTACCCGCCCGAAAGGGTGGGTGCGGGGTCAGGCGTCGCAGAGGGGGACGAGACGGAGACGCAGGTTCTAAGGCGCATTCAGGAACGTCCCCACCTGCCAGAATCTTGGAGAGTTCCCCTTGGGGGAATAATCGACAAGTTGTTTCTGCACCTACGTATTTTTGGTAGAGTGAAACGGCGGGAACGGGACCGGCACCGAGCGAAGGGAGGTGCAGCGCGTGAACAAGAGCCCCGTTGCATTACTTGCCAACGTCCCGCAAACACTAACGCGCCACACTGGACGTCTACGCCAGCCTCCTCCTGTGCTGCGGGGTGCCGGGTGCCGGCGTCATCGGAACCACCGACACCTGGGTATAGCGCGT
>JGI20214J51650_10002524_pt1 | contig 11549 bp, 7 predicted proteins | sample WetSurMetagenome_FD_51650 | JGI IMG/M metagenome (IMG submission 51650)
GGCTCGAGGCTCGAGGCTCGAGGCCCGAGGCCCGAGGCCGGGGCACGGAGGCCGCGTCGTGCGGGGAGTGGACTACGCCTGGTCGGCGATCGCCTGGCGGATGAAGGCGAGGATGTCGCGCGCCGGGCGTGCCCCCACCGTCCGCGCCTTCTCGTGGCCGTGGAGGAAGACGGCGAGCATCGGGATCGACTGGATGTGGTAGCGAAGCGAGAGTTCGCCCAGCGCCTCGGTGTCCACCTTCACGACGAGGAAGTCGCCCGCGTGCTGCGCCGCGATCTTCTCGAGCTCGGGCGCCACCATGCGGCACGGTCCGCACCACGACGCCCAGTAGTCCACCACGACCGGGATGGCCGCGTGGTGGATGGCGGCGTCGAAGGCGGCCAGGCTCGGCACGTCGATTGGGACCGCCGGCGCGTGGATCTCCGTCTTGCAACTGCCGCAGCGAACCGTGTCGGCCAGCTTGTCGTACGCGATGCGGTTCTGCTTGCCGCAATGCCCGCACGGAGCGATCACGCCGCGCTCGTCGAGAGAGTAGGGACTCATAGGCCGATCTTAGCAGGCCGCGGGAACAGCGCGTCGCGGTGGCCCTTCGCCGTGCAAGGCAAGTCCACTCCGTCAGGCTCCCAGGCGACGCCTGTACTTCCGCAACAGCTCGTACAGCACCACGCCGCCGGCGGTGGCGACGTTGAGCGACTGCTTCATCCCGAGGGTCGGGATCCGCACGTGCACGTCGGCCTGGGCCTGCACCGCGGGTCGTATGCCCTCCACCTCGTGGCCGAAGATCACGCACACGGGGAACGCCGGCTGCCAGTCGAACAGGTCCACGGCGTGGAGGCTCGTCTCGACAGCGGCGAGCTGCCAGCCCGAAGACCGGAGCGCCTCGAGCGCGGCTGCCACGTCTTCGACCTTCTCGAAGGGCACCGCCTGCTCCGCTCCGAGCGCGGTCTTGGCAATCTGCGCGTTCGGGGGCGCGGCGGTGATCCCGCCGAGGACCACCTTCGCCACGCGCACCGCATCGCACGTCCGGAAGAACGACCCGACGTTGTAGAGGCTCCGGACGTCGTCCAGGAAGACGGTGACCGGCAGGCGGTCGATGCCGTCGTACGACGAGCCGAGGGTGGTGGCCTGGTAGACCGGGTCGCCGGGCATTGGGAGATCCTACGGTGTAGGGCGGGTCTAAAGACCCGCGCTACTTCAATCCCCGCGCCTTGAGCAGCGGCTCGACGCTCGCGTCCTTGCCGCGGAACGCCTTGTAGGCCGTCATCGCGTCGACGGTCCCGCCCTGCTCCAGCACCCTGCGGAACGCCTTTGCGGTCGCCGGGTCGAAGAGATTCCCCTTCTCCTTGAACGCCTGGAACGCGTCCTTGTCGTAGACCTCGCTCCAGATGTAGGCGTAGTACCCGGACGAGTAGCCGCCCGAGAACACGTGCGTGTAATAAGGGCTCCGGTAGCGCGGCGGGATCTGGGGCAGCAGCTTGATCTTGTCCATCGACGCCTTCTCGAAGGCGTTCGCATCCTGCTCGGCGGTTGTCGCCAGCGTGTGCCAGTCCATATCGAGAATGGCCGCCGCCAGATACTCGACGGTGATGAAGCCCTGGTTGAATTGCGCCGACTTCTCGATCTTGTCCACGAGCGCCGCGGGAATCGGTTCGCCGGTCTTGTAGTGCTTCGCGTAGAGCTTCAGCACCTCGGGCTCGAGCGACCAGTTCTCCATGATCTGCGACGGCACCTCCACGAAGTCGCGCGGGAACCCGCCGAGCGTCGAATACGGCACCTTGCCCAGGAAGCCGGCCAGCGCGTGACCGAACTCGTGGAACAGCGTGTTGACTTCCTCGAGCGTCAACAGCGCGGGCTCGTCGCCCGCCGACCGCGTGAAGTTGCAGACGTTGGTCACGATCGGCCGCACCGCCTTGCCGTCGTGCACGTAGCTGCCGCGCAGGCGACCGGTCCACGCGCCGGTTCGCTTGCCGGGCCGCGGGTGGTAGTCGGTGAGGAACACCGCGAGGTGCTCGCCGTTGACGTCCTTCACCTCGTAAGCCGTGACCTCGGGGTTGTAGACCGGCACGTTCGACAGCTTCGTGAACGTGATCCCATAGAGCTTGTTCGCGACCGCGAACGCTCCCTGGACCACGTTGTCGAGCTTGAAGTAGGGGCGCAGCATCTGCTCGTCCACGTCGAACCGCACCTTGCGGACCTTCTCGGTGTAGTAGCGCCAGTCGCCTGCCTCGAGCTTCTGGCCGCCCGGCTCCTTGTCCATCATCGCCTGCAGGTCGGCCGCCTCGCGCAGCGCCACGGCGCGGGCCGGCGTCCACAGCTGGTTGAGCAGGTTGTAGACGCCCTGCGGCGTCTTCGCCATGTTCTCTTCCAGCACGTAGTCGGCGTACGTCTTGTAACCCATCAGCTGCGCGCGCTCGACACGAAGGGCGGCCATCCGCGAGAGGATCTTCTTGTTGTCCCACTCGTCGTTGTGGTCGCCGCGGCTCGTGTACGCCGTGATGATCTGGCGGCGCAGGTCGCGGTTCTCCGAGTACTGGAGGAACGGCCAGATGCTCGGCGCCTGCAGCGTGAACACCCACTTGCCGGCCAGCTTCGCCGCCTGGGCGGCGTCGGCCGCCGTCGCCACCACCGAGGGCGGCAGTCCCTTCAGGTCGTCCTGCTTGTCGATCACCAGGCGGTAGGCGTTCGTGTCGTGCAGCTGGTTGTCGCCGAACTTCAGCGTCAGCATCGACAGCTCGGCGTTGATCTTCTTGAGCTGCTCCTTCTTCGCCGCATCGAGATTGGCGCCCGCGCGAACGTAGCCCTTGTAGACCTCTTCGACCAGCTTGCTCTGGATTGCCGTCAGCTTGAGCGTCGCCCGCTTGTCGTAGACCGCCTTGATGCGCGCGAACAACTTGTCGTTGAGCCGGATCTCGTCGCGCAGCGTGGACAGCAGCGGCGTCGCTTCGCGGTTGACCGCCTGGAGCTGGGCGTTGGTCTCGGCCGACGTCAGGCCGCCGAACGCGCCCTGCACCTTGGAGAGCAGTTCGCCCGTGTTCTCGAGCGCCTCGATGGTGTTCTGAAAGGTTGGCGGCTGCGGGTTGTTGACGATGGCGTCTACGTCCTTGCGATTCTGGGCGATCCCTTCACGGATCGCTGGCAGGAAGTGCTCGGGCTTGATCACGTCGTAGGGCGGCACCTGGAACGGCGTCTTCCACTCCTGGAGCAGCGGGTTGTCGCTGGCCGCAGGCATGGCAGCCCTCGCGGCCGGCGCCGCAACCTGGGCCCACACCGACCCGGTGGCCAGGACGAAGATGACGACGAGCAGGGCGATCCGTCTCGACATGGCAGTGCCTCTTCTCGATGAAACCGGATGAATCCAGGGGGCTCGAACCGAATCGCCCGGAGGAACACAGGGCGACGTCGAAGCCTAATTGCTGCCCCGGGACGAGGTCAAGTGCGACTCGACCAGCCCCTCGCCGGGCCGCCGGGATCGAGCGGCTGCTCAACCGTTCGCCCAGGCTGCCGATTACCCCGATCAGGAAAGCAGACTCTTCTTTCGAACGGGGGGCAGCAGCGTCATGTCACTGTCGAGAAACATCGGGGTCAGCGTCGGCGGGGTCCTCGTGGTCGCCCTGTCGGCAATGCTCGTCATGCTGACCGCCCGGTCTGAGCAGTCGGTCGAGTTGTCCGGCACTCGCGACTCCCAGGCGCTGGCCTCCCTGCTCGTCGAGTCCATCAAGTACTCGATGGGCCAGGGCGTCTCGGACATGAAGCCCTTCATCGACAAGGTGAAGGGCGGCGAAATTGCCGACCTCCGGGTGACGGCGACCTCCGAGGTGAAGGCTGGCGGCGACGAGCGGCTGGACGCCGTGGAACAGTCGGCGCGCAGGCTCGGTCATTCGGTCGAACTCCGCGAGGACTTCAAGGACACGCCCGTCATCCGTGCTGTGACCCCGATCGTGTCGGACGAAACGTGCGCCCAGTGCCACCCGGGACGTCCGGGCCGCACGCTGGCGGTCGTCAGCGTGCGCAAGTCGATGGCCTCCACCTCGGCAGCCATCACGACCCAGCGTTGGCTGTCGGTCGTCCTCGGTGGGTTCACGGTGGTCGTCGCGTTCACCCTCCTGATGTGGCTCATCCGGCGGAACGTCCTCGTTCCCCTTGCGGTGTCGGTGCAGCAGATTGGGCGACTGGCGCAGGGAGACCTGACCCAGGACGTGGTCGCGCACCGGGCGGACGAATTCGGAACGCTGTCGCGAGCCGTTCAGAGCACGACCGAGAACCTGCGGCGCGTGATCGGCGGCCTGGTCGGCGGCGTCCAGACGCTGAACGCCGCGTCGATGGCCGTGGCATCCGTGTCGGCCAAGGTGGCGGGGGGGACGGCGGAGACCTCTGGGCGGGCGCGGGCAGTCGCTGCCGCGATCGAGGAGATGACCACCAGCGCGGCGTCGGTGTCGTCGAGCGTGGCACAGGCGGACCGCAACCTCACGTCCGTCGCGGCCGCCACCGAGGAGATGAGCTCCACGATCGGGGACATCGCGCAGAACTCGGAGCGCGCCCGGGGGATCACCCAGGAAGCCGCCCGCGAGGCGGCCCGCGTCGCCCAACTCATCGGGGACCTGCGGACGGCCGCTGCCGACATCGGAACGGTGACCGAGAGCATCTCGGCCATCTCGGACCAGACCAACCTGCTCGCCCTGAACGCCACGATCGAGGCCGCACGCGCCGGGGCCGCCGGAAAGGGCTTTGCCGTCGTGGCCGGCGAGGTCAAGGAACTGGCCCTGCAGGCGACGACGTCCACCGAGGACATCCGCCGGCGCGTGGAAGCGATCCAGGCTTCTACGGCCGCTGCGGTGTCGAACATCGATCGCATCAGCCGCGTAGTAGGCGAGGTGGGCGACATCGTGACGACGACGTCGGCCGCCATCGAGGAGCAGGCAGCCGTGACGCGCGACATCGCGCAGAACATTTCTTCGGCCACGGCGGGTGTCAGCAACGCCAGCCGGCAGGTGTCGGAAACCGCCAGCGTGGCGCGGACAATCGCCCGGGACATCGCGGGCGTCAGCGAGGCCACCGAGGAGATGTCGGGGGCGACGAGGCAACTCGAGGCGAACGCTGCGGACCTGTCTGCTCTCGCAGGGCGCCTGCACGGCGACGTCGCGCAGTTCAGGATCTAGCGGTCAGACGAGCGAGGCTGAGTTACGAGGCGGGACAACCCCGCCCGAGCAGCTCGCAGATGGTCTCCAGCAGGACTTCCGGCGGGCAGGGCTTGCGGAGGACACGGTCGAAGATCGAGCCGTCCTCTTCCAACCGGCCGCAACGGGCCGTGTAGCCGATGATAGGCACGCCCTCCAGACCGGGGATCTGCCTGACCGCCCGCGCCGCCTCGGTTCCGTCGAGTTGGGGCAGGAAAAGATCCATGACGATGGCCGCCGGCCGGCACGCCTGGGCAAGCCGCACGGCATCGGCGCCATTGACCGCCCGGACGGTGCGATAGCCGGCGAGCGTCAGGGTGATGTCCAGCAACTCGAGCGCATCGGCGTAGTCATCGACGATCAAGAGCGTGGGCGGCATGGCCGGTCGAACTCCGGGACGAGGTTGGATCCCACCGTGTGACCGATCAGGAATGCAAACGAAGAACCAGCCTCGCTCATGACCGCGCCTCGCCCTCCGCTGTTCGCGAGTCTCCTCGGCCCACAGAACTCGCCGCCGCTGCCAGCTCGACCGTAACCGTCGTGCCGGCGTTTTCTCCCGCGCTTTCAGCGACCACCACCCCGCCGTGCAACCTGACCAGCTCGTGGACCAGGGACAGGCCGAGTCCCAGGCCGCCGGCCTCGCGCCTGGCGCTGCCATCCAGCTGCCAGAACGGGTCGAAGACCTGCCCGAGGGCGTCGGCGCGAATGCCGATCCCGGTGTCCTGAACCCTCAGGCTGACCTTCTCGCGCTGTCTCCACGCCGAGACGACCACGCGTCCCCCTGGCGGGGTGAACTTGATCGAGTTCTCCAGCAGGTTCCGCACGATCTGGCGCAACCGCTCCCTGTCCCCGACGACGGGCAGCTCGTCGTCGCCGACCATCAACTCGAGCGTCAACTGCCGGGCTCGTGCCGCGGCCTGCATCGAGTCGCTGGCCTGNCGGCAGGGGTCCCGCACGTCCACGACGTCCATGTCGACCTGGAGCGTGCCAGACAGCGCGCTTGACGCGTCGATCAGGTCCTCGACGAGGCGCTGTTGGATCGTGGCGTTGCGGCTGACCACGTCGAGCCCGTGCCGACGCTGCTCCGCGTCCAGCCCGGGCTTCCTCAGTTGCCAGAGCCAGCCGTGAATCACGCCGAGCGGTGTTCGAAGCTCGTGCGAGACGGTCGCGAGGAACTGGTCTCTGAGTCGATTGGCGCGCTCCGCCACCAGGCGTGCGTTCCGTTCGCGTTCGGCCGCTTCTTCCAGGTCGCGCACGAGCTTGACGTTCGCCATCGCCAGCGCCGCGCCGTTTGCGATGGCCTGCGCGATCGCCTGCTCGTCGGCGGTCGCCTCGTGCCGCGATGCCCAGTAAACGCCGATTGCGCCGACGGGGTCGTCGCTCCTCACCGGCACCATCAGCAGGCTCTGGACGAACGTCGGCCGATACGCGGCCGCGGGCACCCGGCTGTCATCGTAGACGTCCGGGATGATCGCGGTGCGGCGATTGAGCATCACCCAGCCCGACACGCACTCGCCGAGCGGGAAGCGCCGCCCCTTCCACAAGGGCGCGATGGCGTCTTCGTCGGCATAGAAGCACGTCTCGGCCTGGCGGAGCACGAAGGTCACGCCGTCGGCGCCAGTCAGGCGACGCACGGCGCGGCGCGCGGTCTCCATGACCTGCCCGAGTTCCCGTGCGAACGACAGGTCCACCAGCACCGAGAGCAGGCTCCCGGCCACCGACGCCTGGTCGGACGGGCCCCGGGTCGGTTCGATCGCGATCACGCTGTCCTCCCAAATGGGGTATCAGGGCGACGCACCCGACGGCGTCGGGGCTGGCCCGCTGATGGCACGGCTCTATGATTCGAGACAGCTGCGCTGACACCACGGGGGCGAGTGGCATCCAGCAAGAACGGAACCGGGGCGCAATTGACCCGTTTTGCGCCAAGACCGCGAGAATGCCGGGAATCCGGCGCATGAGGTTCCTACGTTGAGTCGGCTCCTCTGTATATTATCCGGACGGTGGGGACCGCAGCCCCCGGGGGCAGGTTGGCCGCCCCCGGTGCCCGGCGGCCTCGCTCTGCCGGGTGCCGCCCGCAGGCGGATCCGGCCTGGCAGGGCGGCCCAGCAGGGCGGCCCCGCCTTGACGCCAGCCGTTCGCGACGGTAGTGTGTGCCGCTGGATATCCCGAGACGCCGGAGTCCGTACGTCATCCGGTTTCTTCCCCGTCCCCCATGTGAAGGAGCGGTTGCATGAGAAAGGCTCGTGTCCTGTCCAACGCCCTCGGTGTCTTCGCCGTCGCGGCGCTGGCCCTCTTCGTCTTCACCAGCGACGTGGCGGCACAGGCGCTGTCGCCAGAGGTCGTCAAGGCCTTCAACTTCCGTGCGATCGGCCCGAGCCGCCAGAGCGGCCGGTTCACCGATTTCGCCGTGCCGGAACTCGAGCCCTGGACGATCTACGCGGCGACCGGCTCGGGCGGCCTGTGGAAGTCGGTCAACAACGGCCACAGCTGGGACCCGATCTTCGACACCCAGTCCACCAACACGATCGGGGACGTCACCGTCGCCGCGTCGAACCCGAACGTCGTCTACGTCGGCACAGGCGAAGCGAACACGTCGCGCAGCACCTACGCGGGTGACGGCGTGTACAAGAGCACCGACGGCGGGAAGACGTGGACCAACGTCGGCCTGAAGGACACCCAGCACATCGGCCGCATGGTGATCCACCCGAAGAACGCCGACGTCGTCTACGTGGCGGCGCTCGGGCACCTCTACTCCGAGAACGACGAGCGCGGCGTCTTCAAGACGATCGACGGCGGCAAGACGTGGACGAAGTCGCTCGACGTGAAGATCGACGGCCGCGCGATCGGCGCCGTGGACGTGGTGATGGACCCCGCGAAGCCGGAGATCCTCTACGCGGCGACTTACGACAAGGAACGGAAGCCCTGGACCTTCAACCTCGCGGGCCCCGGCAGCGCGATCTACAAGACCGTCGACGCGGGCAAGACCTGGACGAAGCTCACCAAGGGCCTGCCCGGCGGCATGCTCGGCCGGATCGGTCTGGACATCAGCGCGAAGAACCCGCTCGTCCTCTACGCGAACATCGAGAACGGGAACAGGGACAAGATGTCCGACGCCGACCGCCTCAAGGAACTGCGCGAGGGCAAGTCGAGCGCCGGCATGATCGGCGAAGAGGTCTACCGGACCGACGACGGCGGGAAGACGTGGAAGAAGGTGAACGAGAAGAACCCCGTCGGCGGCGGCCCCGGCTACTACTACATGGACATCCGGATCGACCCGGCCGACGTCAACCACGCCTACGTGCTCAGCGTCGGCGTCCTCGAGACGAAGGACGGCGGCAAGACCTGGAACACCGCCTTCCGGTTCGGCGGCGACAACCACGCGCTCTGGATCGACTCGAAGAATCCGAAGCACATGCTTCTCGGTTACGACCACGGGATGGGGATCACCTTCGACGGCGGGAAGAACTGGTACCACCCCGACGAGCTGCCGCTGGCGCAGTTCTACGACGTCGGCTACGACATGCAGTATCCGTACAACGTCTTCGGAGGCCTGCAGGACAACGGCTCGGTGCGCGGGCCGAGCAGCAAGCGCGGCGCCCGTGCGATCGTGTTCGAAGACTGGCAGACGGTGGGCGGCGGCGACGGCTTCTACAACGTGACCGACGTCACCGATCGCTACCTGTACAACGAGTCGCAGTTCGGCTCGATGTCGCGCACGGACATGTACACGGGCGAGTCGAAGGGCATCGGGAGCCGCGATCAGTCGCTGCGGTACAACTGGAACGCGCCGATCGTCGCGTCGCAGCACGACACCATGGTGGTCTACCAGGGCGCGAACCGGCTGCTCAAGTCCACGAGCCGGGGCGACGCGTGGGAGTTCGCCAGCCCGGATCTCACGACCAACGACAAGTCGAAGATGCCCACCGGCAAGGGCGGCGACGGCAACATCCAGTACTGCACCATCACCACGGTGTCCGAATCGCCGATCGCGCGCGACCTGCTGTGGGTGGGCACCGACGATGGCAACGTGTGGGTGACGAAGGACGGCGGCCGGAACGGCGACAAGAGCTGGACGAAGCTGAACGACAACGTCAAGGGCAACCCCGCGTACTGGGTGAGCAGCGTCGAGGCGTCGCATCACGCCCCCGGCACCGCCTACCTCGCCTACACGGGCTACCGCCAGGACGTCTTCAAGCCGTTCGTGTACAAGACGACCGACTACGGCCAGACGTGGACGTCGATCGTCGGGAACCTTCCCTCGGTCGCCATCAACGTCGTGCGCGAGGATCCGAAGAACCCCAACCTGCTGTTCGTCGGCGGCGAGTGGGGCCTGTTCGCCTCGATCGACGGCGGGAAGACGTGGAACGAGCTGAATGGCAACATGCCGACGCAGCCGATCTACGACCTGAAGATCCACCCGCGCGAGGGGGAGCTGATCGTGGCGACGCACGGGCGAGGGCTCTACATCGCCGACGTGACGCCGCTCCAGCAGTTGAACGACAAGGTGCTGAACGAGGGCGCGTTCCTCTTCGACATCAAGCCGGCGGTGAAGTGGGTGACGCGCACCGAGCGCGTGTCGGCCACCACCAACTTCCGCGGCCCGAGCAACCCGAACGGCGTCGCGATCAACTACTACCTGAAGACCCCGGCGGCGGGCGACGTCACGGTGCAGGTGCTGAAGGGCGCGCGCGTCGTGGCGGAGAACAAGAAGGCGCCCAACGCGGCGGGCGTGAACAAGCTGCTGTGGAACATGCAGATGGACGCGGTCGCGATCCCGGGCGCCGCGCCGGCGCCGCAGGGCGGACGCGGCTTCGGTGGCGGCGGCGGCGGGCGGTTCGGCGCGGGCGAACCCTCGGTGCCGACCTTCGGCGGATCGCTGCCAGCCGACCCGGGTGAGTACACCGTGGTCGTCACGGCCGGCGGCAGGACGCTCACCACCAAGGCAGTCATCCTCGAGGACGTCTGGTTCGACCGGATGTTCTAACCGCGGAAGTTGGTGGCCGGGCACGAGGAGTCGGCTCCAGGCCGACCCCTCTCGCCCGGCTTCCGACTCCTCTTGTTCGGCCCCCGACCCCTCTCGTTCGGCCTCCGACTTCCTGGTGTTAAGATTCCCCCGTGCCCGTCCCCCCGGGGCACGGAGGCTGCGTGTCTCTCGTCGAGCAGTTCATCCGCACCGCGAAGGCCCACGAAGGCAAGCTGGCCATCGTCGATCGCGCCACCAACCAGCGCGTGACTTACCGGGATGCTCTCCTCCGGTCGCTGATCCTCGCCCGGATCTTCAAGCGGTACGACCCCGGGATGATCGGAGTGATGATCCCGACGTCCGGCGGCGCCATGTACTCCGTGATCGCGGCGCTGATGAGCGGCCAGACGCCGGTGATGATCAACTACTCCACCGGGGCCGCTCAGAACTGCGAAATGGCGCAGCGGCGGCTGGCGTTCCGGACGATCATCACGTCGCGGGCACTCCTCGACAAGATCAAGTGCCCGGCGGTGGACGGGATGGTCTTCATCGAGGACCTGGCCGCCGGCGTGTCGGCGCTCGCGAAGCTGAACGCGTTCCTCAGGGTCTCGATGCCCGCCGACCGCATCTGGCGCTCCGTGCACCAGGCCAAGGACGACGACCCGGCGGTGATCCTCTTCACGAGCGGCAGCGAACGCGAGCCGAAAGCGGTGCCGCTCACGCACCGCAACATCTCGGCGAACGTCGAGGGTATGCACGGCGTGCTGGACTTCGGCCCCAGGGACACGATCCTGGGCAACCTCCCGCTGTTCCACGTGTTCGGTCTCAACACCCACCTCTGGCTTCCGCTCACCAGCGCGATGACCGTGGTGACGTACCCGAACCCGCTCGACTTCCGGGCGATCGCGACGGCAATCCGCGAAGAGCGCGTGACGATGGTGGTGGGCACGCCGACCTTCCTGTCCGGGTACCTGCAGAAGTCCGAACCGGGCGACTTCGCCACGGTGCGCCTGCTGATCACCGGCGCCGACCGCTGCCCCGAGTCGCTCCGGGCCGGCTATCTCGAACGCCACGGCAAGGTGCTGCTCGAAGGCTACGGCACCACCGAGACCAGCCCGGTCATCTCGGTGAACTCCCCGGAGCACAACCGCCCGGGCAGCGTCGGCAAGGTGCTGCCGAACGTCGAAGTGCGGATGGAGCACTACGAGACGGGCGAGCCGTGCGGCGTCAACGAGATCGGCAAGATCCTGGTCAAAGGCGACAGCGTGATGTCCGCCTACTTCGACGACTTCGAGGCGACCGCGCTCTCCCGCCGCCACGGCTGGTACGACACGGGCGACATGGGATACCGAGACGACGAGGGGTATCTCTGGCACGTCGGGCGCCTGGGACGGTTCCTGAAAGTCGGTGGC
>JGI20214J51650_10002526_pt1 | contig 11546 bp, 8 predicted proteins | sample WetSurMetagenome_FD_51650 | JGI IMG/M metagenome (IMG submission 51650)
CCTGGGCTCCTGAGCGGCGCTGGATCAGGTTGATCGTCTTGTCTACCCCGATTCTCTTGCCGAGGAAGAAGATTTTTTCCGTCCTGGAGGGCTTCCATTCTTCGATTTCATCGCACTCGATGAAAACGACCCTGTTCTCTCTGAGATCCCGAATCACCGACCCCAGGATATTCTCCCGATCGGCATCAATCACCCGGATGCCGAGTTCGCTGGCTCTCGCATGAAGCCGCTCTTTCAACTGATCCGTAGCGCATTTGATGATCACGGAGATGGGGTATCCACGGGAGGAAAGAAAGATGGGGATGTATTCGATTCCTCCGAAATGGCCGGTGACAAACAAAATGCCTTTCCTCTGCTTCAAAGCATCATCGATTTTGTACAGAGAAGGAGCCTCGATGCTTTGGTCAAAAAAAGCCTTGATGTTCGGAACAGACTCATAAGCGTTGAAAAGCTTCTCACAGTAGTGATGCAAAATCCCCCTGAAGACGGCCCTTGTGATTGAACGGATCTCACGAGAGCCCTTTGTCTCTGCAAAGGTTTCCTGAATGGCCTGAATGATTTTTCGTTTTTCTTTGGCACGGAAGAAATAATAAAGACTGCCGAGAAAGGAGACGTACCTAAACGCCAGGGGCCATCCCATTTTCTGGATCAAAGAGACATTCGGCTGCCACTGCAGGAAAGAGCTCAGGTTTTTCCCCATATCTTTTTCAGATCCCTTTGCTTCCGTCGCAGCTTCTGCCGTGAGGTTTACGACGGCGAATGGCTATTTTATATAACTACTCTCGATTATTCAAGAAATAAGGAAGCAAAACCCGTTCCATTCGTTAAAGGACTAGATATTGTGGAAGATTGAAAAGGCAGCCCCATAGATTGGAGAGCGCTAAAAATAAGAAAACACAAAAATTGGCAATTCCTACCCAAGTTGGGTATTTTTCATAAATCGATCTTCATGGTTAGGAATTCCAAGGAAACGGCCTGGGCGGTAAGAGATGTAGATGATTTCAGAGAGGCAGAGGGTCGAAGAAAAACTATTTTGCAGGGGGTTTTCTGGTTCTTCGGATCACAATGTTTTCAACTTTTCGCTTGAGCATGGTGTAGTAGCGTTCTTTCTGATCCCANATGATCGCTGCGGTCGTGCTGCCATCCTCTTCGTCGCAGACCATACTCCCATCTTCGTCGGTTCTGTAATCTTCACAGATAAAGAGATTGGCTCCCTCAATGCCCTCCAACATAAAAGCAAAAAGAGCGGCGTAGCTTGGGCGGGTGTGATCGGCGAAACTCACCAGGATCTCATTGTTCTTGTTCAGCACGACGAGGGCATAGTCTGTTCGAAGAAAGAAATCGTCTTTGTAGAATTGCCCTCTGGAGTAGGCAGTCTTTCCCCCGTAGAACTTCTCAAAGACCGCCTCGATTTCTTTGGAAATCCTTTTCTGCTCCCTGGTGANCGCAGGGGAATCCGTGCTCTCTTTGATTTGCTTTTCCATAGGCGCCATGAAAGGAACCATTCAATTGGATACTATTTTAGGCCGAAACACCTGCAAGAGGGAAGAGAAAAATCTANTTATCCCATCACCTCCANCTGCCTGACGTGTAATACCTTGATTTCGTCCCTCAATTGCGCCGCCTCCTCGAATTCCATTTTTTTTGCCGCCTCTTTCATCTTCTTTTCAAGTTTCCTGATCCGTTTCTCGAATGCTTCGGCCGTCAGGTAAGGACTCTCCGTCTCCGCAGTCNCAGGAACCGTGACGTAGTCCGCCTCATAGGGAGAAGCGAGAATATCATCCACGGCTTTCTGGATGGAGGTCGGAGTGATGTGATGCCTTTCATTGTATTCCATTTGCAATTGCCGGCGTCGATTGCTCTCCCCAATGGCGCGGGCCATGGATCCCGTGACCCGATCGGCGTAGAGGATGACCTGGCCGCGAATGTTCCTGGCTGCACGGCCGCACGTCTGAATGAGAGATCTCTCCGAGCGGAGAAAGCCTTCNTTGTCCGCGTCGAGGACCGCCACCAATGACACTTCGGGCAGGTCCAGGCCCTCCCGAAGCAGGTTGATCCCCACCAGGACATCAAAGATCCCCAGGCGCAGATCCCGGATGATCTCCATCCTTTCAATGGTTTTGATGTCGGAGTGAAGATAGCGAACCTTGACGCCCAAATCGGCATAATAGTCGGTGAGATCCTCNGCCATGCTCTTGGTGAGGGTGGTGACCAGGACCCTTTCGTCCGCCGCCACCCTCCCTTTGATCCAGCCCAGCAGGTCATCCACCTGGTTGGTTGCAGGCCGCACAATGATCTCAGGGTCTATGAGCCCTGTGGGTCTGATGATCTGTTCCGTGACGAGTTCGGCCTCCTCCAGTTCATAGGGTCCCGGGGTCGCCGACACATAGATCACCTGATTGACTCTTTGGTCGAATTCCTCGAATTTGAGGGGTCTGTTGTCCAGCGCAGAGGGCAGTCGAAAACCGTACTGGACAAGGGTCTCTTTCCTGGAGCGGTCCCCGTTGTACATGCCGTTGAGCTGGGGGACCGTGATGTGGCTTTCATCAAGGAGGGTCAGGAAGCCCTTCGGGAAGTAGTCGAGCAGGGTGGGCGGCGGTTCTCCGGGAGCCCTTCCGGTGAGGTGTCTGGAGTAGTTTTCGATGCCGTGGCAGTAACCCATCTCGATCATCATCTCGAGGTCAAAGTGAGTTCTCTCTTCAATGCGCTGGGCTTCAAGCAGCTTGTTCTGTGAGCGAAAGAACTCGATCCTCTCCTTGAGTTCTTCGTTGATCTGGCGAATGGCCCTCTCCCGGATATCCACGGTGGTCACATAGTGGGTGGCAGGATAGACGGTTACCCGATTCAGTTCATTGACCGCTCTGCCNGTGAGGGGGTCGATCTCATGGATGGACTCCACGACATCGCCGAAGAAGTGGACCCGGACGGCTCTTTCCTCCTCGTGCACAGGATAGATGTCCACCACGTCGCCTCGAACACGGAAGTGCCCCCTGGCAAAGTCGTAATCTCCGCGCTCGTATTGGATCTCAACCAGTTTCTTCAGGACGTCTTCCCTGGGCAAGGTGACACCTCTCTCGATAGAGAGAAGCATGCCGTGATAGGCCTCAGGAGAACCGAGGCCGTAGATGCAGGAGACGCTTGCCACGATGATCACATCGTCCCTGTCCAGGAGAGAACGGGTGGCCGAGTGCCTCATCTTGTCGATCTGTTCATTGATGTGGGCATCCTTCGCAATGTACGTGTCGGACTGTGGGATNTAGGCNTCGGGCTGATAGTAGTCATAGTAGCTGACAAAGTATTCCACGGCATTGTGGGGGAAGAGCTTCCTCAACTCNCCGTAGAGCTGCGCTGCCAGGGTCTTGTTNGGGGCGATGATCAAGGTGGGCTTTTGTACNCGTGCGATGGTGTGCGCCATGGTGAAGGTCTTGCCGGAGCCGGTGACNCCAAGGAGGACCATGTGTCTCAGCCCCTTGCGCACACCGTTCACCAGGTCCTCGACAGCGCCGGGTTGATCGCCGCAAGGCTGTAAGTCGGAAACCAGCTTAAACTCACTCATGGGCTCTAGTTGAATAACTCCGTGCTGGGAGAAAGGCAGGAAGTAGGCAGTAGGGAGTATGCAGTAATTAGCAAGAAGCGAAGGCTTCTTGCCTGGACACCTTGTGCTTTCTCCCCACTTCTTCGATTTTCACTGCTTACTGCCTACTGTTTACTGCTTACTGACAAATCATACCGCCAGGTCGTCCCCTTTGGGCCGTCCTCGAGAACAATCCCCAGGTCCTTGAGGCGCTGGCGAATGGCATCCGCTCTGGCCCAGTCCTTGTTTTTCCTGGCCAACCTTCTTCCTTCGATGAGTTTTTCGATCTCACCGGAGTCTGCGGTCTGGGTCGAGGTTGCCAGAGCTTCAAAGAAGGCCTCCGGCTCTTCATGCAGAAAGCCGAGCACCGAAGCGGCGACATAGAGGTGCCGTCGATCCAGTGACAGCTTGGCCTTGATTGAATCGTCGAGAGGAGAGTCCATGGCTTTGTTCATTTCTTTTACTTTTTCGAAGAGCAGGGCGATCGCGTTGGCCGTGTTCAGGTCATCGTCCATGATCTGCGCGAACTGGTCCAGGAAGGAATCCTTGTCCGGAGCGGACAGTGAGGAGGGGAGCCGATCCGCTCCTTTGTCCTTGTCAGGACCGATCAGCTGATCCAGCCTCTGCAGGGTCCTGTAGATACGCACAAGGCCGGCCTGGAGACCCAGGACAGCGCTCTTCGAAAAGTCGAGGGGGCTTCGGTAATGCTTTGAAAGGAGAAAAAGGCGCAGGACCTCGGGATGGTACATCTGNAGAGCATCACGGATGGTCAGNAAGTTNCCAAGAGACTTGGACATCTTCTCGGATTCCACGGTGACGAATCCGTTGTGAATCCAGTACCTGGCAAACCGGCCNCCGTTTGCGGCAATGGACTGAGCTCTCTCGTTTTCATGATGAGGAAAAAGAAGATCTTCGCCGCCGCCGTGAATGTCAAAGGATGAACCCAGGAAGTGACCGCTCATGACGGAACATTCCATGTGCCACCCGGGCCTGCCTGGTCCCCAGGGACTCGGCCACTGGGGTTCGCCGGGCTTAGCCCCTTTCCAGAGAACGAAGTCCATGGGATGACGCTTTTTTTCATCCACGGCAATCCTGCTGCCAGCCTTCATGTCCTCCAGTCGCCTTCCCGAGAGCTCGCCGTATCCGGAAAACTTCTCTACAGAGTAGAAGACGTCCGTGCCCTCCACATACGCGAACCCTTTGCCGATCAGAGTGATGATCATATCGATCATACCCTGTATGTGTTCGGTCGCCCTGGGTTCCTTGTCCGCGTTGAGGATGCCCAGCTTCCCCATGTCGTCATAAAACGCCCGGATGTACTCCTCGGCCAACGCGTTGGGAGCCTTTCCAAGCTGCTTGGCTCGATCGATGATCTTGTCGTCCACGTCGGTGAAATTCCGGACATAGGTGACTCGGAATCCTCTTGCCCGAAGGTATTTCACCAGCACGTCGAAAACAATGGCGGACCGGGCATGGCCGATATGACAGAGATCATACACCGTGACCCCGCACACATACATGCCAACTTCCCCTGCACGTAGGGGGATGAAGTCCTCTTTGGTGCGCGTGGCAGTGTTATAGACTCTCAGCGACATAAGCAGTATCCACCTCTATTTCTGAACAAGGGAAACGACAGCAAAAGCCTCCATTCCCTCTTCACGGCCGCAAAAACCCATGCCCTCGGACGTTTTGGCCTTAACGCTGATCTGATGAACCGGCACCTGGAGAATTTCCGAGAGCCGAGCTTGGATGTCCGGAATATAGGGAGCCAGTTTGGGTTTCTGTGCCACGATCGTTGAATCCACGTTGTTGACCTGGTATCCGGCTTCCTGCGCCCAGCGAAGTACCTGTTCGAGCATCCGCAGGCTTTGCATGTCTTTGAAAGCCGGATCCGTGTCCGGGAAGTGCCGGCCAATGTCACCCATGGCCAGTGCACCCAGGATCGCATCGACGAGGGCATGGGTCAGCACGTCCGCATCCGAATGACCGAGAAGCCCTTTGCTGAAAGGAATGGAAATGCCCCCGAGGATCAGGGGTCGTCCTTCGACCAATCGATGAGCATCATATCCAAAACCTATACGGAACAACGAGAACACCTCATGAACGCTGTTGGCCCTTCAAACCTTTCCTTAGGGGCTGGGAATATGTCAAAAAAAAGTCGAGTACATCGTGCTGGCAACCGTTTGCCCTGAGGTTTCGAAGGGTGAACGGGCTGTTCATGCTTCGATGCCTCAGCATGAACGGAAATCCTTAGTAATGGGTACAGGCTATTTATCAACAAGTCCGGAGTGACGGGGTTTTCCGAAGAAACCGGCTTGATCAGTGGCAGGTGCTGCAGGAGCCACCCCCACAGGTAGCACAACCCGATGAGGAGGAAGAGACGTATTTGCCGCTGCTCTTGAAGCTTGAGGCGGACATGAGACGCTCGACCCTTTTTCCCTTGCACGTGGGGCAACACACGTCATCGTCCTTTCCAAAAACAAGGCATTCAAAATCCTTTTTACATTTCTTGCATCTGAACTCATAAATCGGCATAAAACAAAACCTCCTCTATTACCAATTCCCTTCCAGGCGTTCAATCACGGCAGCCGCGAGAAGAGGGAACATGATCTCATGATGACCGACCAGGGAATAACCTTCTCCACCTTCAAGAGTCGGCCTGGACACCACATTGGTCATGGGGCGATAGTGTCGAATAAAGTCCATGTTCAGAGTCGTGAACTGCTTCACGTCATGCCCGAGGTTCCTGACGAGCGACAAGGCCTTCAGGAAAACCTCGGGGAGGATCACGGCAGAGCCCAGGTTGATGAACACGCCCCTTTCGAGCTTCGAGACCAGGGTCGCAAAGAGACGGAAGTCGTGGTGAGACGCTTTCCCGAGAGACGCTCCGTCTGCGCTCGGATGAAAGTGAATGGTGTCGGTCCCAATGGCCACGTGCACGCTCACCGGAACCCCTAGGTCGTGGGCTCTCGCAAGAAGGCTCAAGGCATGGTGAGGCAAGTTCTCTCTTGAAAGTCTTGCTCCCACCGCCTCACCAAGCCCCATATTCAAACGGGCTCCTTCCCGAATCGCTTCATTGATCAGGCGGGCCGGTTCGTCGGCCATGCCGAACTGCCCTTCCCCGAGACGGGCTGCCACGTCTTCGGAGGTGTGGCCGACCATGGCCACTTCCGTGTCATGGATCACGCAGGCGCCGTTCATGGCCAGGCCCCGGACTATCCCCCTTTCCATCAGGTCAATGATGTGGGGACTCAAGCCCACCTTGATGGGATGGGCGCCCATGGCCAGAAGGATCATCTTCTTGTCCCGGGTGGCGCGGACAATGCGATCCACCACGGCCCTGAAGTCATTCCCTGCGAGGATTCGGGGAAGAGAAGCAAACCAGGACCCCATGCTTCCGCAGGGCTTCCAGGGAGCGCCGAAGTCGTCCTGGCTGACCTTGCTCGGCCTGTCTTTGACCGAATAGGATCGGATCTTTTCAATGGATATCGGTTTCCAGTCAGACACGACAGGCTCCATCTCCCANAAAAACATTGGACATTGACCATTGATCCTTTGACATCGATCGTTTTAATTGAATTCTTTGGTGTTCAGTCAATGATCAATGGGCAATGATCAATGTTAAATGATCAATGCCTCGGCTAATCCTCTTTGACCCCGTCCTGGAAGAGGAGGTAATCCACGAGCTGGCAGATGACGTGACCGGCCAGGCTGTGGGCTTCCTGGATTCTCGCCGTGGTGTTACTCTTCACCACGAGAGCCATGTCCGCAAGGCTTCTCACGCGGCCGCCGTCTCCGCCTGTGAACGCGCCCGTGTATATGCCCAGACCTCGCGCCGCCTTCACTGCAGAAATCACGTTTCCCGAGTTTCCGCTTGTAGTGATGGCGAGCAGCACGTCGCCTTCCAAGCCGATCGCCTTTATCTGCTTGGAAAAGATGTCTTCAAACGAATAATCGTTCCCGATGCTCGTGATCACGGAAGAATCCGTTGTCAGGGCAATCGCCGGAAGGGGAGGGCGTTCGAGCACGAACCGGTTCACGAATTCCGCTGCGATGTGCTGAGCATCCGCAGCACTTCCTCCATTTCCGCAGATCATGAGCTTTCGGTCGGCGGTGAAAGCCTGGGAGATCTTTTCCGCAAAGAGGATGAGGTTGCGGCCATTCTCCTTGATGAACTCCTCTTTGACCTTGATGCTTTCGCGAAGGGCTTTTTCAATGATTTTGTCCACCTAGGCCTCACGGAATCATCACTGATATCCAGCAGGTTGCTGAAAAACGCCCATCTACGGCGTTGCCCTCACCCCTCGTCGTTACGACGTACTGGACTGTACGACTCACTCCTCGGGATTTCGGGCGCCTTGTATCTGAGCGTTATCGAGCAACCTGCGAGGAGGATCTTTTCCAGCATCCTGCTAGCAACTTAGGGTTTTTTTGCGCTCTTGTCAACTTGACCTATTTTCCTTTGACTTAGAGAGGCCTTTCTTCTAAATTACCCTGCGGCCGGGAAACCTTCCGGCCTCTACATACCTATGAATTGGGGTTGCTGGCTTTTGGTCGTGCTTTAATCCTCCGGTCATCCCGCGCTCAGCCGCGTGGAACATACGGAACGGACCCGTGACAACGCATGGAATTGTTGGGAAAGGAGGATCCCCATGGTAAAGCCTTGGCTGAAGTACTACGACGAAGGCGTGCCGGCAACCATCGATTACCCTTCCATCCCTGTAGATCAGCTCCTGAGCAAGGCGGCAAGCAAACACCCGGATCACACCGCGATCATCTTCGGGGCCCGGGTGGGTTCCCGCCTGATGGATGCAAAGCTCACCTACCGCCAAATCAACGATGCCGCGAACCGTTTTGCTTCTTCCCTACAAAGCATGGGTGTGAAAAAGGGGGATCGGGTGGCGATCATGGCGCCGAGCTGCCCGCAGTTCATCATCGCCGCTTACGGAGCCTGGCGCATCGGCGCCATTGTGGTGTGCTGCAATCCGCTTTATGTGGAGCGCGAGGTGGAGCATCTTGTTCAGGACTCGGGTGCGGAGACCATGGTCGTTTTGAGCAGCCTTTACGGCCGGGTCAAAAGCATCCGTTCAAAGACAGGCCTCAAGCGNCTGATCGTCACCAACATCAAAGAGTACTTCCCGGGTTTGCTCAAGTTCCTGTTCGGCTTGTCCAAGGAGAAAAAGGAAGGACACAGGGTGAACATCTCCACAGACAAGGACACGTTCTGGTTCCAGGAGATCCTTAGCACAGGGGCTGCTCAGCCAAGCCCTGTGGAAATGAACCCACAGGAGGTGGCCGTGCTTATCTACACGGGCGGCACGACCGGAGGACCCAAAGGCGCACAGCTCACTCACTTCAACCTGGTATCCAACGCAAAGGCAACCAACGTGTGGACAAAGAGCCAGGAGGCAAAGGATATTCTGGTCTCGGTCATGCCCTTTTTCCACAGCTATGGCCTCACCGTGGGAATGAACATCCCCATTGCCAACAGCCTCACAGCCATCGTGATCCCCAACCCACGTGATCTGCGGCACGTTCTCATGGCCATCGCAAAGCACCGCGCCACCTTTTACCCGGGCGTGCCGACCATGGTGGTGGGGATGAACAACTTTCCCGAAATCAAAAAATATGATCTCTCCTCCCTGCGGTTTGCCGTCAGCGCTGCAGCGCCCCTGGCGCCGGAAACGCAGGTCCGCTTTGAGCAGATCACAGGGTGCAAAATTCTCGAAGCCTACGGCCTCACTGAAACCAGCCCCGTGGCCACCATGGCCCCTGTAGCCAGGATCAAGGACAATTCCGTGGGTGTTCCCATGCCGGACACGGATGTGAAGGTTGTGGACGTGGAGACAGGCATAAAGGAGATGCCCACCGGTCAGACGGGCGAGATTATCATTAAGGGGCCTCAGGTCATGAAGGGCTACTGGGACCTTCCTGATGAGACGGCCAAGGCCCTTCGCGTCGGTCCTGACGGCCGGGCGGGTTGGTTCTACTCGGCAGATATCGGCTTCATGGACGAGGAAGGGTACGTGCACGTAGTGGACCGGAAGAAAGACATGATCATTGCCGGCGCTTACAACATCTATCCCACGGAGGTGGAGGCAGTTCTTTTCGAGCACCCGAAAGTGAAAGAGGCGGCAGTGATCGGGTTGCCTGACGAGAAAAGGGGAGAGACGGTCAAGGCCTTCATCGTGCTGAAGGAAGGGCAAACCGCCACGCCTGAGGAGATCATCGCCTTCTGCCGCGAGCGCATGGCGGCCTACAAGGCTCCTCGAACCGTTGAGTTCAAGACCGATCTGCCCAAGTCCCTTATAGGGAAAGTGTTGCGAAGNGTGTTGAGAGAGGAAGAACTCAAGAAGCGCAAGCCGCTTTGAACGATAGAATTGTCTTCCCATCGGCTATGACCATTCTTGAAAATCCCTCCCCCTCGATGGGGGAGGGCAAGCCCGCCAGAAGCGGGTAAAGGTGGGGGTGAAAATGAGACAACGAAGCAAATTGCGTGAGAGAGTCCGAGCATGACACAAAAATACGACGCGATTGTGATCGGTGCAGGACTGGGCGGTCTGTCCGGAGCGACCATGCTGGCCAAGAACGGCCTGAAGGTACTGCTGCTGGAGCGGCACAATGTGCCCGGCGGCTATGCCACGAGCTTTGTCAGGGGCCGCTACGAGTTCGAGGTTGCTCTCCACGAGCTGTCGAACATCGGGCCCAAGGACCTCCGGGGAGGGCTGTACCGCTACCTGGAGTACCTCGGTGTCGCGGCCAAGGTCGAATTCGTCCTTGTCCCCCATCTTTATCGCTCTATTTTCCCGGGTTTGGATGTCACCTTGCCCGTTGGCCGTGAAGCGTTTGAAGCAAAACTGCGCGAGGCCTTCCCCCACGAGAGCACAGGCATCCACCGATTCCTGGATCGCGTTTTCGGCATGGGCCGTGACTTCGCCAGGATCGTCAAGGAAAGAGGCGTGGGAAACCGCATGTCCATGCCTTTCCGCTTTCCTGATTTCTTCCGCTATTTGCCGACCAAGTGGGGTGATGTGCTCAACAGAGACGTGAAAGACCCTCTTGCCCGTGCCGTGCTCTCCCAGTACTGGGGGTATGTGGGCTTGCCTCCATCCCAGGTATCTTTTCTTTACCTCGCGATGACCCTCGCCGGGTACATCAGAAGAGGACCTGCGTTTCCCGTCGGAAGATCTCAGGCTCTTTCCAACGCCTTCATGAGCACCTTTGAAGAGCTGGGTGGAGAGGTAGCCATGAACTGCGGCGTTCACAAGATCATCACGCAAAACGGGCGGGTGTGCGGAGTGATCACGGATGAAGAGGAGGAGATCCGGGCCGACTGGATCGTTTCCAACTCCGACCCTGTCACCACCTGCCGGGACCTGATCGGTTCTGACAAGATCCCGCCCCGATTCTTCACAAAACTCCAATCGAGCGAGGTGGCTGCCGCTTCGGTTAACGTGTACATGGGGGTGGACCGATCGCCGGAAGAACTCGGGCTCACGGAACACGAAGTGTTCATCAATACCAATCACGATTTTGACCGGCACTATGAGGGATTCAAGAATTTCGAAGCGCCGGAGGCACTTGTCGTGGCCTGCTACAATGCCGTGTACCCGGACATTTCGCCGAAAGGAACATGCATTGTCGTTCTGACAGCGCTCAAGTACGGGGAGCCGTGGTATGCGGTTCCGCCTGAGCAATATGTGGACACAAAAAACCGGATCGGCGATGCCATGATCACGATGGCCGAAAAAGCCTTCCCCGGCCTCCGGGAATACACCGAAGTGGTGGAGGTGTCCACGCCGCTCACCAACATGCGCTATGCAGGCGCCATGGGCGGCAGCATCTATGGCTTCAGCCAGCCCCCCCGGGACAACATGGTTTGGCGAATGGGTCATCGAGGGCCTTTGGAGGGACTCTATTTTGTCGGCGCATGGACCCAGCCGGGGGGTGGTTTCGAACCCTGCATGATGTC
>JGI20214J51650_10002527_pt1 | contig 11544 bp, 16 predicted proteins | sample WetSurMetagenome_FD_51650 | JGI IMG/M metagenome (IMG submission 51650)
ATTGACCGGAACGAACGAATTGTCTGCGTGGTGACAGGCCACCTCTTAAAGGACCCGGAAACGGTGATCAAACAATGCGAGCCCCCCATCGAGATAGACGCAGACCTTGCGTCACTCTGCTCTGCCTTGCACTTGTAAGCCTGCTGGCAGTTGCCGTTATCACACCGGTGCAGGGGCTTTCCATAGAGTACCGGGTACTCCCGAACGGGACCGCATACGAGGGGACTGTTCAGGTGGAGAAGAGTACAGGGTACCAATTTTACGAGACAGGGGCGATGGGAGAACGCCTGCCGGTTAAGGTGACAAATATCACGCTGAACGGAGCCTGTTCCCCCTGTACCTTTAACCTGTCAGGAGATTCGGGAATTTCCTACCCCGAGGGGAATTACACGATCACCTACCAGGGGCCGGTACGGGAAAACCATGTTATCACATCATTTGAGCGGCCCTATAACGTGAGCGTGGTCCTGCCATGGGGCCTTGACGTGCGGAACCAGTTCCTCGGTGTCGTAAGTCCCGGCGGTGAGATTACCGCCATCAATAACACATCGGTGAATGTGAACTGGACTAATGCCCGGTCCGTGGAACTGCGGTTTTATGATCAAGGCAGAGAGTCCCTGCTTTACATGTTCGCAAATTTCTGGCTCATCATCGCATTCGTCCTCCTGACCCCGTTCCTCCTCTCGATGCGAAGGAAAAAGAAATAGCGGAATTAATGATGAAGTACAAGTGGCCAGGGGATTTTATCCTGGACGATACCGATTGGTGAGGGTGTTGAGCAGGTTAACCCCCGCGAGGGACCTATTATTTTCCTGGTCGTGACCTTTGACACCGGTTTCTTATTTTTCTGCCGGATGACCCGCTCAATGCATACCCCGGAAGAGAGAGGTGCAATCCGGGCATTTATCATTCACCACATCAGCAATCTGATCTGCCCGGAGATCATCGGGTTTTTGTTACTTTGCACCCGGTTGATCTGAACGTGTGTGTGCAAGGCCGAACGAAATGTATCTTTGTTCAGAATCGATAACGTGAGACGAGATCCCGGCTTCACGAGGGTCCAACATCCACCCGCTTCGTGATAACAGCGTTACCGTTCAGCATCAGCCGGTTCAACCATCCGGAGTATCATTAAATACACATACATACACAGAGCTGATCATGTCCACAAAAACCATCAGCATCACCGAGGAGGCGTACGAGCGGCTGAAGGCATTAAAGAAAGATGATAAGACGAGCTTCTCTGAGGTGATAGTACACTATTACCCGGTCAGGCGGAAACTCTACGAGGTCCTTGCCGACCTGGGGGACTGCTCGGACCTTGCTGACAATGTCGAAAATGTATCCCGGGAGATGCGGAAGAGCAGAATGCACAAGGTCAGGTTCTGAATGCCGGTCGCTGATACCTCATTCCTAGTTGACCTGATGAGAAGAGATTCCGGCGCACTCAGTCGGTATACCGGTTTTGAACAGCAGGGGGTTGCACTCTCCACAACCGCGATCACCGCCATGGAGTTATATAAAGGGGCATACGTGTCAAAGAACCGCGATAACCAAAAAAAAGTCAGGACACTTCTGGAATTATTCACCCCGTTACCGGTTGACGAAACCGTTTACGAAGTTTTTGGCAGGATTGCCGCGGGCCTGTGCCTCAGGGGCACTCCCATTGGGGATTTCGATGAAGTGATCGCTGCAATCGCCCTTTGCAACGACGGGGTGATCATCACCCGCGACAGTCATTTTGAGAAAATACCGGGTCTGACAGTAATCGGGTATTGATTTCTCTCTGTACCCGGATACCGGGGACGCTCCATATCCGGGGAAATGGGTGAACGCCTGCCTGTTAAGGTGACAAATATCACGCTTAACTGAGCCTGTTCCCCCTGTACCTTTACCCTGTCAGGAGATTCGGGAATTTCCTGCCCGGAAGGCCACAACCATTTATTTCACACAATCAATATCCGAAGAATAGGGCTTGATATCCACAACCGGTGTCCCGTCAAGTGCATCAAGCCCCCGAACACGGAGAACATCCCCGTCCCGGGCGAGCAGGTCAACAACCGAAAATGCCACCGGGTTTGGGCGGTTGGGTGAACGGGTGGCAAATACCCCATGTTCGATCTTCTCATGCGGGGGTGTTGCCCGAAGTGCGGACCTGTCTGCCCGGTCAAACCAGGACAGGACGATCAGGTGTGACTTCTTCTCGACATCTTCCAGGCCGGGAAGATATCGCTCATCAATAACGATCTCAGAAATGATATCCGATAACCTCCCCTGCCGGGGTGCATCCATCTTTTCCTTGTAAGGAGATCGCACATACCCAATTGGATGAATTTCAAAATTCATGATTTTCGCCTTCAAAAAGATGAGATTCTTATTTTTTCTTCGCGATATGCGTACCTTCTGCGCACGGGATACAGATACATTTCCCATCGATCTTCCGGGTCTTGGCATCAGCAACGGATTCACCACAGGTCTCACAGGTAACAGAGGTAAAGATCCGTGCTTTCTTTGGGGCATCCATTGTTATCCTCTCAATCCTAAGGATCTTATCAACAGGAGCGTGGAGAATATCCACCGTTGTCTTGTGCATCAGTTCATGGAACTGAGCCTCTTCAATTTCAGTGGCTTTTCCAGAGAAGACCTTTGTCCGCAGTGAAGCGAAATCGCCAGTCTCTGTCGCTTCGTTCCGGTGGAACGTGATCCGGACGGCCTTCCCGTCCTTCCGGTTGTAGAAGGTGAAGGCATGTTTGCCGTAATCGTGGATGACCAGGTTGCCTTTACCGGCTGTTGTCCCGGCAATGACCTGGATCGCGTCCACGCCGCAGGCATCGGTCTCGCAGATCGCGACAAGGTCCTCATCCTCCGGCCGTGTAACGCCGAGTGCTTCCATGGCANCGGTTGCAGCACGGTAGCCGTAAACCAGGCCCGGGCAGGAATGCCCGTGGAACCTGATGCAGTCTTCAAACGTTACTGGTTGGGGTTCATGGATGTGGTGGTGTGTATGCATGATTTCTCTTTCCTATATTGTTTTGCAGACCCCGGGAATGACACACCGGACGCCGCCAAGTTCTCCGATCATGACAGGAAGGCCGTATACTTCTTCAATGACCTGGGGGGTTACGATATCCCGGTCACCGTGGATATAAACGGTCCCATTTTTGATAAAAATGAACGTGTCCGCAAACCGCAGGGCCTGGTTCAGGTCGTGCATGGTCATGATTGCTGTGATCTTATGGTCCCGGACAACTTCACGGATGGTGGTGAGGATATCCACCTGGTTTTTTAAGTCCAGGTTACTGGTAGGTTCATCGAGGAGCAACACTTTCGGTTCCTGCACAAGGGCACGGGCAATCGCAACTTTCTGGAGTTCCCCCCCGCTCATCTCATCAATATATGCGAGTCGGAGCGCTTCCATACTGAGCCTGGTAAAGACCGCGTCCACAACCGCCAGGTCGTGTGGCGTTACATCCCAGCCTATATGGGGGCGACGGCCGAGCAGGACAGCATCGAACGCGGTAAGGCGCCCGGTCTCCACCCGTTGCGGAACATAGCCGACCCGCCGGGCGATATCCATAGTCCCGAGATCGAGCAGGTTCTCCTCATCGAGCATCACAGTTCCCTGCATGGGTTTGAGGATCCGGTTGAGGCACTTTAAGAGGGTGGTCTTCCCGACCCCGTTTGGACCAAGCACCGCGATTACCTGTCCCCGTTCGATCGAGAACCCGATCTCCCGGAGGACATTCTTATTCCGATACATGAATTTCAGTTCGTTTACCGATAACATCATCGTTTATACCCCCGAAATAGCAGGTAAATGAATACGGGTGCCCCCATGAACGCCGTTATGACAGCGACCGGGAGGATGTAGGGTGCAACGATCATCCTGGCTACGGTATCCGACGCCAGCAGCAGGGCTGCACCACACACCGCAGTGCCCGGGATAAGGAACCGGTGATCATCCCCAACAATTCTTCGCATAATGTGTGGGCAGACCAGCCCGATAAACCCGATAACCCCCAGCAATGCAACGATTACTGCGGATACCAGGGCAGCAACGGTCATCCCGACAAGGCGGATCCGGGCTACATCAACACCAAGGCCCTGGGCAGTTTCATCCCCGGCATCAATCGCATTGTAATTCCAGCGATTGAACAGGAAATAAAGGGTGGCGCCCGCGACTACGACCGCCATGAGCGGCAGAATGTCCCATGTTGCACGGCCGACATCACCAAAACTCCAGAACACGACTGCTGCAAGCTGGGTATCACTCGAGAAATACTGGAGGAACATGACCCCTGCTGAGAAGAGGGACGAAAGCGCAACCCCCGTCAGGATCATGACTTCAGGGGAAGCCCCCTTGACGTGGGATAAAATGAGGATGACTGCCGTAGCGAGCATGCAGAAGAGGAATGCTACGATCGTAGTGAGGTATGGGTTCGAAATGGACACCGGGTTTGCGACCGTGGACTGGATCCTACCAGTCCCCAGCAGGATAATCGAGACTGCAGCCCCGAATGCACCGGCACTTGAGATGCCAAGGGTGAACGGGGAGGCCAGGGGGTTTCTCAGGATAGACTGCATGGCAACACCGGCGACCGCAAGACCAACCCCGGCAATAATCGCTGCAAGAGCCTGCGGTAGCCGGATGTTCCAGATGATACGGTCCCATTTAATAGATGAGCCAAACCCAAGGAGGGTCTGGAGCACATCAACAGGTGGAATGGCTACCGCACCAACCGATATCGCGAGGATAAAAAGGAAAAAAACCAGGACTATCCCTGCAGCTATGTAGATTACTTTCTTCCGGGTATAGCGCAGGTAATCTTCCGGTACGGTTCCTTGTTCAGTGTGCATGCTGTCCTGTCGGTATTCAGATAGTAATCGGCTGGAACCCGGAGCTGTTGTAGTTCGAATTGAGCGCCGCAAAGACTGGTTTCCCGACAAACATCTTGTAGATTTCATCCGCTTTTACTGCCGGATCAATGTCCGCGAAGCGATCGGGGTACACGGTTTTTCCGATGAAATAAGCATCCGCAAGAACCGACTCGTAGTTCGTGGAATAGAAGTTGTAGGGCAGGACACCGAACACTTTCTTGTTCTTCACGGCAGAAAGGCTGGAAAATGCCGGGTTAGTTTTAAGTTCTGTTATTGCCCCGCCATCCGTGATTTGTAATGTCCCAAGATCTATGAAAATAAATTCCGGATCGGCGCTGATGATCATCTCTTTCGAGATGTCCGCATGCTGGGTCCCGTTCTGTCCGGCAATGTTGTTGACACTGACCATGGTAAACGGTGGGTACGCCGGTTCGGTCGAGATGATCCCATGTGGACCGTTGAAAGAAACCCCACCGACATATGCCCTCTTGAGCTGTGACTCGGGGATGTCCTGTGTACGTTTTTTGAGGTCAGCTGTTGTAGAATTAATGTACGCGATCAATTCTTCTGCCCGGGCACTCTTACCAGTGATCTGACCTATAAGGCGGAGTGTCCCGAAGGCCTGGCCCATGCCTTGATCCGTTGCAAGGTCACCGTACGGCATTGCAATGACAGGTATTCCGGTTTTATTCTGGAGAACATCGGCGGCTGAAATGGCATTGGCCGGCTGTTCGGTAAGGGAAGACGTCTTGAGAATAACCTGCGGGCCAATGCCGATGATTTTCTCAGGGTCATCTTTGCCACGCATCTCTCCGATCAGGGGAAGTGCTGCGAACTGGGGGTTGGCCAGTGTATAGGCCCGTCCTTCGACCGCCTGCTTTGTCTTCTCAATGCTGTCAACCCCGACGATTTTATCCTGTGCTCCAAGGTAGGAGACATATCTCAGGCACCCGGAACCGGAACACACAATCCGGTCAGGGTTTGCCGGGATGACGACAGTACGACCGTAACCATCTGTAATTGTGGTATTTGTTGAGGATACCGGGGTTTTGGTTGCTGTTGCACCCGGTGAAGGTGAACTGCTGTTGGTACACCCGGTGAAAAACACAAGGGCAAGCAATAATATTGCTACGATAATGAATGAAGTATATTTTTTAATCATAAGAATCAGTATTTTAGTAATACTCAGTGCTATTAAATTGTAATGATTTCATTTAGAAATTATATTATTATATAAAATTTGTATACAGTATTGAGTTTCAGTTTAACATGAGTTTTTTTACCCAGACATACTTTCATAAAAAAAATAATAACTGAATTAATTCGGAATCATGAAATGGATATAGGTCGGTTTAGACATCTAATTTTAATCCGGTTTTATCAATAGGAAATTTTTACTTCTATTTCTATGAAATGTTGTTATCAGCAGTTAATTTTAGTTTTATGCAATTTTTAGTTTACCTTGAAGGACTACATTATTTTGTTATTGTAATATTTATTCATACTAATATAAAAAAATTTAATACTGATGCGCTTAATGATAACTTAGGGTGCCCGGGGAATCGGATTGATGATACCTTTGACACCTTCCCAGAACAGATGGAAATCTCTTACAAACGGTGTAATCAAAACATTTAATCCAGGAGAATCAGGGAAATTGCTTAAATGAGAAAGGAGTGTGAAATGTGAAGGCAGTCTATATCGAAGGACAACATGAAGAAGTTCTTCAGACCGAACACGATTTGTGCCTGTTCCGTGCCCCGAGAAAAATTGCAGACGGGCAGAAATTTTTATCAGGGAAGGACCTTTTCCTGCACAAAGCCGGGACCGGCCGGGAAGTATATTACCTGCTTCACTGGTCTGTCCGGCCGAAGAAAAGCGAAACACTTGCCCAGATCTCGAAGGGCATGGCAGAAAAATTCCTTGAGGACAGGGGGATTTTTTTTAATTCAGTAAGTAAAGAAGATGAAAAGGCAGTTGTAACCATGAAGCAGTATGGATGGGGGATACTGGAAGAGTTCTAAAGTCCGGTTTTCATTCAGCCACTCTCTAATTCAGATGGTTTTTCGGGAGATCCTTCCCAAAAGACCTGATCACATCATCCCTTTGTCCCCTCATTCAATCGCATAATAACCGCAATGGACCCCGGAAATTGTTCCGGGGTAACCTTACCAATTTGATCTTAATTATCTGTTTATTCATTTTCGCTGGAGCACTTTTGCAATATGGGTAAAGAAAATGAATAAGGCGTTAGCAACAAAGGATATAGTATATCAGAATCTCTTTAAAAAATAGCAAAAGAAAATGCTTTTTACATTAGAAGTGTTACTAATTTATAGAATAGTATTCTGAGGTGTATTTGTGCACATACCTGATGCATTTATTCCAATATGGCAGGGCGCAATATACTGGGCTATCGCCCTGGTATTTGTGTATCTCTCACTACGATGGGCAAAGAACGAACTAAACGAGGAAAAATTACCCCTGGTTGCAGTGCTGGCAGCAGGTATCTTCGCACTCCAGTCATTCAACCTTCCCGTTTCGATGGGGACGAGTGGTCACCTGGTAGGCGGCGCACTCGTTGCAATTGTTCTTGGTTCTCCATTCGCTGCAGTCTTTATCCTCACACTCGTATTGATAGTCCAGGGTATTATGTTCGGGGATGGCGGTATCACTACGATGGGTGCAAACATCCTTAACATGGGAGTAGTCGGAGGTTTTGTCGGATTTTACAGCTTCAAAGGTCTGAAGGCCGCTACAGGGAGTATGCCAGTCTCGGCATTCATCGCCGCGTGGCTTGCATGTTTTATTCCCGCACTCTGCGCAGCTGTTGAACTCTGGTTTGCCGGTACATTCCCACTTGAAGCAGGTATGATTGCAATGGGGTTGTACCATGCAGTTATTGGTATTATTGAAGGTGTTGTCACAGTCGCTGCGATTTACCTGATCGTGAGTGTAAGGCCGGATATGGTGGATAGTGGTGTGATGCCTGCAAAGGCAGGTGCTGTGGCATGATTGATAATAAAACCCTGATTATCGGGGGCCTTGTTATTGCAATCCTTATCGGTGTTGTGGCGGTATTCCTCGCATCGAGCGATCCGGACGGTCTGGAAAGCACAGCACTAATGATCCAGGGTGGAAAAACGCTAACCGGATCAACACCTCCTGATGCAGAAATAGAGGAGAACATGGAAGGCAAATTTGCTTATTCCGCACCGATGCCGGATTACTCTCTCGGGGAGGGATTGGGTTCTACGGGAGGAATTTTGGCAATAATAGGTGGGACGGTCCTGGCATTCCTCATTGTCATTGGCCTTGTATATGCCTTAAAAATTGCAGGGAAGAAAAACCCGCCAAATGGAATTCAATAACCGTTTTTTATCAGTAACTAAACCCTTTACGCATTTTTTCTTTGGAAATTTAAATGCGAAAGATAAAATTCATACTAATCCATAAAAAATTATGAGGATTTGTTATGGACGAGGAATCTGACCTTTCACGAATAGGTATCTCTCTCCCGAAAAGCCTGCTCGATAAATTTGATGAAATAATTAATTATCGTGGCTATTCTTCACGTTCCGAAGGGATCAGGGATGCAATCAGGAGTTATAATACACATTATATGTGGATGGCCGAAGTGAAAGGTGAGCGACAGGGAGTTATCACCATGGTTTACGACCATGATCAACGTGGACTTCTCACAATGCTCACTGATATTCAGCATGAATTTATGTCCGTCATCCAGGCTTCGCTTCACTCACATGTGACTCACGGCCGCTGCCTTGAGGTTATTCTTGTGAAAGGGGACGGCTCCCAGCTAAAAACACTCACCGAACGACTTATGTCGCAAAAGGGAGTTGAATCAGTGAAACTGACGACGATAATGGTCAGGGAATAAGAGGGGTTTTCCTAACCTTGATTTCATGAGACAGAATGAAATCAATCAATTCACTCCTATTTCTGGATGTAATGATAATGTGAAAAGATATACCCCAATACAAATAGCGGATAAAATACGGAAGAACATACATTTTTAATCGTTAAAAAAAAGAAGAGTCCGGATTGCCGCAATCTACGGGACAACAGGGTCTGCCTTGTTTTTCAGTTTCAGGTCGGTGCCGTATTTTTCCGCGTTTTTATCAGCAATCGCCTGGATTTTTGCGATCTCTTCAACGTTGACCTTTGGTTTGAACAGGTGNCGGAACCGTTTCTGTTCCTTNANGTAGGTCTCTACGGGTTTCCGGACAACTTTCTTAACCCTCGTGACAACGCCGTTCTCCATCTCGAAGTTCACCCAGAGCCCGGTCTCGATAGCAAGTTTTCCGATTGCCAGGGTCTTTTCACCCTCAAATCCCCAGCCGGTACAGCAGGGTGCATGGATCTGGACATAACATGGCCCTGGCGTGTTAATCGCCTTCTCGATTTTCTTGACCACGTCGGACGGGTAGGCGATCGAGGCTGTTGCAACATACGGTGCCCCGTGGGCAGCAAGGATCTGGGGAAGGTCCTTCTTCTGCTTAGCATTCCCTTTTGAACACTTTCCGGCCGGGCTCGTGGTCGTGCTCGCGTCATACGGGGTCGCCCCTGACCGCTGGATACCGGTGTTCATGTATGCCTCGTTATCGTAACAGATGTAGGTGAAATCATGGCCACGTTCAAATGCACCACTCAGGCAGAGCATCCCGATATCGAAGGTCGAACCGTCGCCCCCGATCGCGACCACTTTCTCTTTTCTCCCCTGTTTCTTCAGCGCGGCCTCAATCCCTGATGCAACCGCCGAATTATTCTCAAACAGGGAGTGGATCCATGGAACTTTCCACGCAGTTTCAGGGTATGGTGTTGAAAACACTTCCATGCAACCGGTAGCAGAGACGACAATCACATCCTTTCCGGTCGCCTTGAGGATCAGCCTCGAGACGAGCGCTGCGCCACAACCACCACATGCCCGGTGACCGCAGTCGAACAGTTCACAGGTCTCAGCCATCAGAGCACCTCCGTGCGAAGCCCGTAAAACTGGTCCCCTTTACCTGATTCAGCGAGAGAAACAATATTTTTGATATCTGAAATCCTGACATCCCGACCTCCAAGGCCAAGGACGTACCCGAGTACTGGCAGGGTCTTTCCATATAGTGCGTCCCTGACCTCTATTGCCACGGCTCCTTTCGCACCGACGGAGACGTTTTTATCGAGTACCGCTACCCTTTTCACATGGGAAAGGGCATTCCTGATCTCTTCTGCAGGGAACGGCCTGAAGCACCTTATTTTTAAGAGGCCCACTTTCTTACCGGTCGATCTCATCTCGTCGATTGANTCCTTGATAGTCCCGCAAAGGGAACCCATCGCGATGATGGCGGTATCAGCATCTTCAAGACGGTANCCTTCGACAAGCGCCGAATAGTCCCTGCCGAACATCTCCCCGAATTCCTTTCCAGCCTTACTGATCGCATTCTTTGCACGCTTCATCGCCTGGTCGTGTTCATACCTGAACTCGAGGTAATATTCCGGTGTCGCGTACATGCCCATACTGATAGGATCATCGGCGTCCAGCCTCTGGACAGGTTTGTACGGGGGCAGGTACCGGTCGACATCCGCCTGGGTGAGCATATCCACGGGTTCGTATGTATGGGAGAGGATAAACCCGTCAAAGCAGACAAATGCCGGTAACAGGACTTCCGGATTTTCCGCGACCTTGTAGGCGAGATAGTGGAGGTCGGTCGCCTCCTGGTTGTCCTCTGCGTAGAACTGGAGCCACCCGCAGTCACGGAGGGCAATCGAGTCCTGCTGGTCATTCCATATCGAAAGCGGTGCGCCAAGTGCACGGTTTGCGATGGTCATCACTACGGGAAGCCGCATTCCCGATACGTTGAAACAGACCTCGAACATCAGGGCAAGGCCCTGGGAGGTGGTCGCCGAATATGTCCGCGATCCTGCAGCACTTGCTCCAAGGCAGGCAGAAAGTGCAGAGAACTCACTCTCGACCGTAATATATTCCGCGTCCAGTTCGCAGTCTGCAACCATGTCTGCCAGTGTTTCGACAATATGGGTCTGAGGGGTAATCGGGTAGGCGGCAATTACCTGTGGTCGGGACATTTTCACCGCTTTGGCAACTGCATGGGAGCCTTCTGTAATCTCGAGCATCTATTTCTCCTCCTGTTCCATGGTGATCGCATCTGACGGGCATTCCTCTGCACAAAGGCCGCAACCTTTGCAATAAGACTCGTTGGGGATGAAAAACTCGTCCTCTGATTCATCAATACAGCCCTCGGGGCAGATCGTTTTGCACATCCCGCACTTTGTACATTTTTCGTGGTCGAATTTCGGTTTGAAAACACGCCATGAACCTGTTTTATTATTCCGTGCCTTCCCGGGGCGGGAAGAGCAGCCGATTCCAAGCGCCATTTCAGGCACCTCCCTTCACGATCTCGTATGCCTTCTTTGCGGCCATGATATTCCTGTCTGCGAGTTCACCCTTGAACCGGTGCCGGAGTGCATTTTCCAGGGCTGAAAACTTTATTTCCCCGGTCGCTGCGGCAAATGCACCCATCAGCGTTGTATTGGTGATCGGGAGACCAAGTACCTCAAGCGCAATTGAAGTCGCATCAATGGTTATCAGCTTAACCCCGGCAGGTACACTGGCATCGACCTTTTTCCCGGAGTTAACAATCA
>JGI20214J51650_10002528_pt1 | contig 11541 bp, 7 predicted proteins | sample WetSurMetagenome_FD_51650 | JGI IMG/M metagenome (IMG submission 51650)
AAACTATGGTTGCGAACATAAAGCCTATCGAGGCGAAGCTTATCAGGCAGGATGCTGTTGATATACATCCCCATAAGATCGCTGCCGCTGAGCAGGGATTCTTCATCGTGGTAAAGGATGCTTGCCGGGCTGGTGATCCCGGGGCGTACCGAAAGGATCTCAGCGCGAATCTCGCTTTCCCATTCGGCAGCCACCTTCGGATCTTCCGGACGTGGCCCCACCAGGCTCATATCCCCCTTGAGCACGTTCCAGAGCTGCGGCAATTCGTTGATCTTCGTATCCCGCATCCAGCGCCCAAACGGAGTAATGCGAGCATCATCGCTGCAGGTGAGCGGAGGGCCCGCGTAGCTTTCAGGGCACTCATACATCGTCCGAAACTTGAGTATCTTGAAATTCCGCCCACCCTTGCCCACCCGGTTCCCGCGAAAGAAAAGCGGACCGGGGGAATCGCGCTTGATCAGTATGTAAAACAAAAGCAGAAATGGAGAAAGGAGAATGACCGCCAGGAAAGAGGCTGTGATATCCAGCCCGCGTTTGGCAATTCCACCCAGCAGGCGCGGGAAATCACGCGTGGCAGCGGGATGAGAGAGCGCCCAGCGGGTGGAATTGATGTAGGAAGAAATTCGGATCATGGAAATATTAGAATGGATATGGCGTTGGATTTACCCAGCGGTAATACTGGCTCCAGGAGCATCGATCGGTTCCAGCCACTCTTCACGCCAGAAAAGAAAGCAGCGCCGGTCGCAACGCCCGAAAACAGGCGTTCCCAGACAGGTGACGTTTTCGAGCAGCACCACCCCGCGGCATTTTTTTACCTTGTAGTCTCTTTCATCCAAAAACCTCTCCAGGGGCTGTAAAACCCGCTGGGTTGTTCCGCAATACTCACTCATCGCGTCCAGAAACGCGCAGCCTTTCAGTTCATGCCAGCGGTCTAAGTTGGCATCAATCTCATTGCGTTCCTTCACCCGTACCCAGTCCCCTGCCCGCAGCGTGGAAACGGATTTGCACTTTGCTATGGAACTCATGGTTTCTCCCCTGATTTCTTTCTTTTGTATTGATTCGATCTTCCGCATTGCAATTTTCATTTGCGTCTTCACCACCTTGTTCCAGGGCAGCGCCAGGCTTCGTTTTAACCTGACCTTCCAACTCGCCGGTTCCGGGTCCGCGCGACCCGTGGAAATTCGCGGAAGACAGGGAACTTGGCAGCCATCGATCCGCACCTCAACATTAGGAGTTGTCATTCCATTCCCTCCGCCACAACTGGTGTCGGCTCACCGATTGCCTGAACCTGCGTCTCTGTGGAAGCATGTTTTAGATCTGCGATACATTCCGGCCAAGGCTGCTGATCGATGGGCAATTTTCCGGTCTGGTAAAACCGCAACATCCCCTCCATCTTCGAGATGAATGGCATATCCGGGTTCAGCTTGAGTAATTTTTGAGAAAAAGAAAGGGTCGCGCTGTTGTCAAAGGGTTTCAGCATGGGATGTAACGCCACCCGCTGACAAACCGGGCGGGCTTCGAAGCCCATCCGGAACTTGAACTCGTTCACTGATTCCGGCGCGTCCAGGGAGTGCAAGCTGAAGAAAATCTCTTTAACCCCTGCCCTGGAAAGCAGATTGCAACTCACGTTGAAAAAAAGGACATTGTTTACATGTAAATTAAGGTATGTATGGTCACAAATTGCGAAGGGAACGCAGAAGGTATTCCCAATGCGGGATATCAGCAGGCAGGCGGTCAATTTTTCTTCAACAATAGCTGCCCAGGCTTCAAAACCTGGCAATCCATTCGCCGCGCGGCAGATCCGCTCCCATTCTTTCTGGCCCATACTTTTCGACCGGTTCTGCCGCTGGAGGGTATCCTGCTGCAGCATCCAGCCCTCTGTGGCCAACCGATCAAATGCGATCTGCTCCACGTGGCAATGTTCCATCCCGCGCCGGACCCCGTTTCGCGCTTGCGAGCGAAGCATATCTATGTTGTACGGAGGTTGCAGCACCACATGGTAGCTGACCATGCCCCCGCTCGATCCCAGCGGGCAGGAATAACGCAGTGCCAGGTTGCCTTGATCAATTAATAAGGATCGGACTTCGTCCTCATCAGGCTGGATTAACCAATGATAAGGAAAAGCCTGCAGCACCCGCGGACCGGCGTTAAACCAGTAGCTGCTCTGCGAACGGATTACCCGGTACCCCTGGCGTGTCAGCCACTCGGAAAAAATATCCGGATTCACTCGGTTACCTTTCCCACGCGAGCAGTCTGGAGAAGCATCTGCTCATGCAGGCGTGTGCAGCGGATGCGTGAATGGCGGGCTTCCAGGTTTGCTCTGCCATTTCTTCCCAGCCAATCCGCCAGGTCCGGGTGACTTTTTAGCGCAAGGATCTCCCGCACCACCTGGTCGGGTCGGTCCAGTGGCACAACCAGCCCGCAGCCGGTTTCCCGAACCAATGCGGCGGTCTCGCTATCTGGTGGAGCGATCAGGATTATCGGTCGTGCGGCTGCCATGATATTGAATATCTTGCTCGGCAGGGAAGTCCGCGCCGCCTGAGTGTTTAACATGACCATGTGCACATGCCCCGCCGCGAGCATTTCTGCATAAGTCTCCCGGGGTTGGAACGGCAGGAAAAGAATGTTGCGCAGTTCCAGCTCGCTGGCGGTTTTCATCATCTGTTCCTTTTTGCACCCCTCGCCCACAATTACGAAGTGGATATCCTCTACATTGGAAAGGCTGGCCGCCGCCTCCAGGATCACTTCCGGACAGGATGCCACCCCGAGATTGCCAGCGTACAGAACCAGGTATTTGCCTTCCAGCCCAGCACGGCGAGAAAAATCATTGCCGGTGGATAAAGGTTTGATCCGTTCGGAGTCCGCCCATACCGGAATCACGCTGATTTTCTCCGCGGGCACGCCTTTTTCGATCAGGTTATCCTTGAACCCGGCTGTGATCACCGAGACCCGTGCCGCGCGGCGGTAGAGAATTGTTTCCATTTGCCGGAAGAACGAGATCATCAGCTTAATTTTCAGTACCCCGGTGGAAATCGCTGCATCCGGGAAGATATCCTCCAACTGAAGGATCCAAGGTGCGTGTTTGAAAAAGGATACCAGCCAGGCGCTCACCCCCAAGGGCAATGGCGGCGAATAGCTGAAAACGATATCCGCAGGCGGAGAAAATAACCCTCCCAGGGATGCGAAAAGACAATAGGTTGCCTGGTGCAGCGCGCGCCGCCAGGCTGATCGGTTCTCGGAGATATCGCTCCACACCCGGATCACACGCACGTCATTAATGAATTCTTTCTGAAATAGCCGGTTGCGATACGGAGGCGGGATCTTGCCCAACGGGTAACTTGGCGCAGCCGTGACCACGGTCACGTCGTGTCCTTTCAATGCCAGGTCCTCGGCCAGTTCGGTGATCAGCACCGCCCCGCTCACTTCCTCAGGTGCATAACAAAGCGCTAAGAAGAGAATGCGCAGCCGTGGAAGTCCACCTATGAGCGTACGGCTTATCGTGGCTGTCATCCAGCCACCTCTGGTTCTTCGATTGATTTAACCTCTATGGAAGGTAGCACAATCCCCAGGAGCCTGGCAGTGACCACATCCGAGGCGAACTCCGCACCCCGCGCCAGGCTGGCCAAACCCATTCTTTCCGCCAGAGGTCGGTCACACGCTAGTGTCCGAATTGCATCAGCTAACGCCACCGGGTCCTGTGGAGGGACGAGAATGCCATTTTCGCCGTCGGTAATCAACTCTGGCAGGGAACGTATGCAGGTGCTGATCACCGGCACACCGGCGTGCATCGCCTCGATGATCACTCCAGGATGACCTTCAGTATCAAAATATGTTGGCAGAATAAGCGCATGGTATCTGGAGATGGTTTGGGTGCTCACCCCCGGTTCAACTTCTCCCCGATAGCTGGCCGAAGGGATGGACGAAAGCTTCTTTTCAAATTCCCTGCGGATCTCATCGTGCACCGGCCCATAGAAATCGCAGGTGATTGCCAGATCCTCTTCGCCCCTCAGCCTGGTAAGCGCTTCGAGCAGCACAAGGATGCCCTTACGCCGGGTGATATGCCCCATGTACACCAGTCGGAAGGGATACTGCTGAAAATCAACTTTTTCCAACCCACCCTGGTTGGGACGGCAACCGGGCAGGTACCTTACATTTCGGCAGCCAAGGCGGGTAAGTCCTTCAGTCATAATTTTAGTCTGTGCCAGGATGCCATCGCAGGAACGCAAAACCGCGAGCAGATACCCCCGGAGAAACGGATTCAATCGCTCGATGAACATATCCAAGCTGGCGGCAACCGGTTTCACATAGAATGGCTTACCGAAAACCCAGGCGATGAGCCGCAGCACCGGTAGCAGGGTGATCGTAAAAAGATCGTTGGAAAATACGAGCGCGGAATCCTGGAAAGGGATCCTACCCATAAATGCTGGCAGAATAGCAAGCGCCCGGCGAACCTTTTCCAGGTTGAAGCCGGTCATCTCCCGGCGGATATCCATCCCGGGCGAAGTATTGATCAAAGTCACCTGAAGGTCACTGTAAGCTTTAAATTCCGCCAGCATGGCCTGCACTGTCAGCGGCGAGCCACCGATTGGCGGCGGCTTGGGACCCACCAGCAACAGCTTCCATTGTTTGGGAGCCACGTGCGCTGAATCCCTTGATGGTGAGCCTTCCATCATGCCAGTCGTTATCTGTAATTCACGGGTCATGGCGCCGTACCGTTAAGAAATTCCTCTATATTTGAATATCCATCCCCATCCTGATCGAGATAGGCATCTGCTGAGGAGTTGGGGTCAAATCCATGTGCGCTTTCCCAGGTGTTTGGCATACCGTCATGGTCAGAATCCGGGCACGCGGCTGCCGCCGGGATCGTGAGATATCCTCCCACTTGGGATGGACTATCGATGATCTGCCCTCCGCCATTCTGCACCTCGGAAACGACCCTGGCATCGATCGTGTCGCGCCGATTAAAACTGCTTCCATCACAATTTAACCCTCTGTTGGAGCCAGCCTGGGCAAGGACATTTGTGTAAGCTTCTGATGCGCTGGTCGCCCCCACACCGGGAGCAGGGTTTCGCGCGGCAATAACATATCCCCTCGCAGAGGGTTCAACAATATTCTCTTCTGGCTGGCTGTCATCCATTCTGTCAAATCCAATATTACCCCGCACGTAAATTTCCGCCCCCAACGCACCTTCATGGGCTGTTGAAACGCCATACTCCCCGGAATCAGTATTTGGGCCGGCCTTGAAATAGTTCCCCGTGAAATTCACCTGCATCTGGGTGAGCTGCTCCTGCATATCCACCTGTCCATACGCGTTGCGGGGGTTGTATGAAACGTTATTCACCACATCGCAGACTCCGCTCATTGTGACCAGCGGGTTCCGTTCGGCATTGTGCGCCATCAGGTTATGATGAAACGAAAAATCGAACGCCCCGGGTTGGTCCTTGCTTTCATCGCTGGCATATCCCCCAAGCAGCGCGCCTTTACTGTGGCAGCCTTTGGGGTTGATCGAACAATCCAGCCCCTCCGAGAGAATGCTCCACTGGAAGGTGACATCGTGCACGTCATACCAGGTCATCAGGTTCCTGCCCACAGCCCAGCTGGCGGAGAGATGATCCATGATGATGTTGAAGGTCTGGTGGTTCTGGGTTTGGATAGCAATATCATCCCCCGCGGATGGGGGTCCGCCCCGAAAGGATAAATACCGAACGACCACATCATGCGCCGTGATTTCCATTAGGGGGTCAGCCTGAGCATTAAGCGGTCGCAGGGTGATCCCGCCCCCGGGAGCGGATTGCCCCGCGATGGTGATGAACGGATTGGCGATCCGGAGCGGGGAATTAAGCCCGATCGTGCCGGTCACGCGGAAGACAACGATCCGTGCCCCGCTGGCATTCACCGCCTCGCGAAGGGAACCAGGTCCCGAATCGTTCAGATTTGTCACCTCGATCACCCTACCTCCCCTGCCCCCCGTTGTCTGCGCACCGAATCCTTCCGCGCCCGGAAAAGCAGGGATTTCCTCCGGGTTCACAGTAGGGCTTGGTTGGGGCTGGGTGGCAGTTCGGGTTAGCGTTTGGGTGGAGGTCATCTGAACCACTGTTGTTCCGGTGAGGGTGGCGGTGGAAGTCTGGGTTATTGTCCGCGTGAGCGTCCGCGTCCGGGTTACCGTTCGGCTTCCGGCGGGAGGGTTGGTTCTTGTGCGCGTGTATGTAGCTGCAGGGACTCGCGTATTGGTCTGCCGGGGTGAAGTGTTGGAGACTGGCGCAAATGAAAAATTAGTACTTGTGGGATAGAGCGTTGAAGTGAAGACGAGAGTGGGAACCGCGGAGGGGCTAATCGAGACAGATGGTTCCCAACCGATCGGCTGGAATGGCGTGAGGGTAATAGGTAGAGCCGATTCCCGATTTGATTGTAAATTGGAAAGAAGTAACGAAATGACCACGGCGGAGGCAAACAGGAAGACTGCCAGCACGCCCGCCGCTACAATAACCGTGAATACCAATTTTCTTTCCATGGAATCTTGGAGGAATCCTGAATAAGCCGCTTACGAAAAGAGCACGTTCATATACTGACCGACCACATTCTGAAGGGCGAATCGCCTCCAGGATTTCTTCACCGGGGGAGGAATGCTACCGGTAAGACCTTTCAGGATGGCGTCCTCGAGCGCCTGCCAATCTCCCACGGGCACCAGGATCCCGTGACTGCCATTCTCCAGGATCTCACGTGGTCCGCTGGGGCAATCGGTGGCAACGAGAGGGATCCCGAATGACATGGCTTCGATCAAGGCTCCTGGCAATCCTTCATGCCGCGAGCTCAGCACAAACAGGGAGGCATGACTAATGAAAGGATAAGGGTCCTCAAGAAAACCGGGCAGCGTGACCGAATCCTCTAGTCCAAGTACCTGAATCAAATTTTCGAGGTTCTGCCTTTCAGGCCCTTCGCCGAGGATCATCAGCCTGGAGGGCATTTGCCTGACCACCCGGGAAAAAACGCGGATGAGGGCATCGAACTCCTTCGCCGGCACAAGCCTGCCCACCGCCAGGATCACCGGGTCCGAACCAACCTGGAACCACGGATGTGGCGGATGAGCCAGTCCCTTGCGTAGAATTTTCGGGGTGATCACCGGGTTGTAGATCGCCTGGATCCTGGATTCGGGAAGTCCGGTAACATTTGCCAGGTCCTGTTTCACGCCCAAGGAGACCGCCACGATCCGATCGGCGCTTGGGTAGAACCAGCGGGCGAGCGTTGGCATCATCCGAAACCTCCAATCCGCCCGGTTCAACGCTGATTGCTCCGAGAGCGTGTTGTGCTCGCAAATCACCAACCTTGTCCGGCTGCGGGAGAGGAACCCCGCCCAGATCGCCACGATATTGGCGAATAACCCGGATAAAAGCGCATCGGGTTTATCCCGGTTCAAGTAATTCGCCAGCGGGAAGGTGCTGGAAAGGGTATTCCGCGCGTGGAGATCGATCACCCGCACCCCGGATGGGACCAGCGGAAGATTAGGTCCCTCACCGCGTGCCAGAACCAGGTCGATCTCGACATCCTTTTTAAGGATCGCCTCCGCAAGGTTTAACATCACCCGCTCTGCTCCGCCTTCGTACATGCCTGGGAGAAAAATAGCCAGTTTCACGGTCGCTAAATCAGCCTTGCACCTGGATGGCAGCCGCTGTTGGTATTTCAAGATCAGACGAATATGGGTCTTCTTTTTGGATCACAGCTGGAAGGAGCAGAAAGGACAGGATCATGTAGTACGAGAAGTCCGATTGCAACCCGCCGCCGACATACCACGAAAGGAAATACCCCAGCGCGATCGAGGAAATGATCGCGAAATAGGGCAGAAGCCAAGCATCCTCCACCCGCCGTGCAGTCCGCAGGCTCATCACGAACGAACCGACTGCTGCCACCGGTATGCTTAGATAAAACAACAGCCCGATCAATCCAGTCTCCACCCAGAGAGTCAGAATCGGATTATGGACAGCCGCACCAGATAGCGGATCGGAAAAGATGTGCGCCAGGTAAGGCAGGATCGCGAAGCGGGCCCCTCCGATACCTGTGCCAACCAGAGGGCTGGATTGGATCACCATCCAGGAGGCCTGCCATGTGAATTCCCTACCGTTCAGCAGGGTATCCCCATTGGTGAGCAGGAACCGTTCCACCATGGTGGTGAACATCGCCGGGTAGATCAACACCGCGATCAACAGGAAAACCAGCGCAATCACCGCCCATCGACGGGTGGATTTCCACAGGAAGAATGCTGCCAGGATAACCACCAGGCTGATGGTCGACCCGCGCGATCCACTGAGCGCAGTGATGCCAATGGCAAAAAGGAGATAGATGCCGGCCAGAATATTCCAGAGATGATAAAACTTCTTCCGGTGCGAAGCCTGCCAGAGAACTCCTGCCAAAGTGATCATGGCCGCCACTCCAACCATATTTTCATTTACTTTGAATATTGTGAACCGCTCACCAGGCGAATATCCATCGGTCACGAGGATCCACAAACTGGTGAGGAGCAGAGCCAGTCCATCCAGGGAAATCACACCCATCATCTGGTTCAACCGTTTGCGGGTGTTTATCATATTCGGGATCAACAGCAGAAATATAAGGAAACGCATGATATAGACCTGAAGCTGCTGCGTCCCCACAGACAAGGTGGAAGACCATAACAGGCTTGCCAACCCCCATCCCATGAACACCAGTGCCAGAATTGCCGTGGGTAACACGCGGATCTTTTCCCTGCGGGTGATAACGCCAAAGATCCAGGCAGCCAAAGCCAGGACCACCAGACCGCGGTTTAACCAGGAATGATAAATCTCGGGTTGGATCATCCCGGCAGGGATGAGCGAAAAAAACAAGGCCGTATAGAGCGCGATTGCGGGTTTGATCAAGCAAAAAGCGACGAAAGCCACTCCCCCCAAGACCAAAATCACCACAAGTGGCGCCGCGGAAGTGGGCAGAAATACGATAGCAAAACCGGAGGAGAGTGCACCGGCGGTGACAACCGCAAAAAGGAGCACAATTCCAGCAGTCTGCAAATGAGGTTGTTGCCTGGTCGCTTTCATTGAGGATTTGAATAAGAATCGATTACTAATTAAATGAACTTCGAAATTAGCGTTCTTAGAATCAAACAGCATAGATGGTTATGTAAAACAACGTGCTTCCTCCAGTCGATTAGAAAGGGTCGCATGGGGTCTGGGATCGACCAGACCCCATGCTGAGGGAATCGGTTTAAAAGGGTGTCAGGATCAATTTGTTCGGTACACTCCAGTCCGACCAGTTGCCAGCCGCGTCTTTTGCGCTCACGCACCAGTAAAAGGTGCCGAACGATTGCGTAGCTGGCTTGAATGTGGTGAGAGTGAGCTCCGCGGATTCATAATTCGGACTGGCGCAGTCGGCATGCGTGTCATAGCGGAATTTATACCGAGTTGCTCCCAGAGAGGCATTCCAGGTGTAGGTTGGCACGATCGTTGAGACGGACTTATCTAGCGGTGTTTTCAAAATCGGAACTGGGGGTGGTGTGGTATCCACAGTAAAGTTCCGGGCAGTGCTCCAGGGACCGGAGGAGAGGCTATTGACGGCTTTCACCCGCCAGTAATATTTACCATCCAGCAATGTGGTCGCCGTGTAGGTGAGCGAACCACTAATCCCACTCATTTCCTGTTCAAATGTAGCGAAATTGGAGACCTTGCTGATCTGGATGGTGTAAGTGCTCCCATAGGGGACGCTGTTCCAGTTGAAATCAGGAGTGGAGTCTGTCAGAGCTGCGCTTGCAGGTAACACCAGCACCGGTGCGGCGGGGACGATCAGGTTAACCGTCACGCTGCGGGAGCTCCAAGGAGAGATATTTCCAGCCGTGTCTTTAGCTTGGACGCACCAAGTCCAGGTTCCCGCGGGTTGTGTGGGAGGCTTGTAACTCATTACACTCATCCAACCTGAGTCGAATGTTGGGCTATCGCAGCTTCCGGTCCCATAGACGAACCGGTAGGCGGCTGCCCCAGCCGAGGCACTCCAACTATATGTAGGTGTTCCGGCAATAGGTGCCAAGTCCGCCGGTAATTTTAAGACTGGAGCAAGCGGTGCGGTTTTATCCACCGTGAAGTTCCAGACCGAGCTCCAGGGACCATCTGCAGGCATACTGGTATTAATCGCGTGCACTCTCCAGTAGTACTTCCCATCGGGCAGGTCTGTGGCCGGAGTGAAGGTCGTTGCGCTTCCAGTGTATTCAATCGGAGATGTAAAGGTTGAACTCAGGCTGATCTGAACATGATATTGGTCGCCATATAGCACGCCGTTCCAGCCTAACGATGGGCGTGCATTGGCCGCCACTGTTCCGTTAGTTGGTGAAACGAGCATGGGAGCCACTGGTTTCACCGGATTGAGTGTGATCGTCCTCTCACTCCACCCGGACCAGTTGTCCGCCGCATCTCCCGCGCGGACACACCAGTGCCATGTCCCGGTCGGTTGGGTGACAGGCTTGTAACTGGTCACCGCCAGGTTTGCGGATTGATTGGCTGGATTCGCACAGTTCGCGGGATCATACCCGAATTGGTATCTCACCGCTCCGGTTGATGCATTCCAGCTGTAGGTCGGGATTCCGCCCACTGTAGCAGCATCGGCAGGTAGTTTAAGTTGAGGAGCAATCGGCGGGGTTTTATCTACGGTGAAGGATCTGACGGTGCTCCAGGCTCCGGAAACCAGCATGGTGTTTTTCGCGCGTACCCTCCAGTAGTACTTACCTTCTGGCAGGGCATCAGCTGTATAGGTGGTTATGCCGGGATCTCTTGTTGAAGAGCGCAATACTGAGACGAATGTGGAACTCACACTGATCTGAATTTCGTATTGATTTCCATAACCCACGCTGCTCCAGCTAAAATCGGGGGTATCGTCCTTGGTAACCAAAGCATTGATTGGGGCGATCAAAGCTGGCGCGGCCGGTATTGTCGGGTTCACCGTCACTTTCCGTCCGGCGCTCCAATCCGACCAGTTCCCAGCGGCATCCCTTGCCCGCACGCACCAGAACCAGATTCCCTGTTCCTGGGAGGCGGGTTTTAGGCTCGTTCCAGAAAACTCCGTAAATTGAATGCTGGGATTAATGCAACTCACAGCATCGTAACCGAGCTTGTAGGCGGTTGCCCCGCTGGAGGCATTCCAGCTATACGTGGGTGGACCGATCACGGCCGCGTCAGCGGCGGGCAATTTCAGCGTCGGTGGTAGCGGCGCGGTCGAATCGATGTTCAGGTTCCGGCTGACAGACCATGCTCCGGGCACATTCAATGCGTTATAGGCTCTCACTTTCCAGTAATACTTGGCATCAGCAAGGTCAGATACCAGCGTGCTCATGTTCAAACTAAGCGGATCGGGTGGGGTCAGATCCACGATATCCAGGTAGGAGGGTGTAAAACTGGAACTCTTACTGATCAAGAGCTCATATTTCGCCCCGCCTAAGACGGTATTCCAGCCAAAATTGATATCGTTTTCCTTTGTCAATAAACTGTTGGCTGGCGTGGTCAACACGGGAGCNNNGGGTGCTGGAGGTGGGAT
>JGI20214J51650_10002530_pt1 | contig 11532 bp, 10 predicted proteins | sample WetSurMetagenome_FD_51650 | JGI IMG/M metagenome (IMG submission 51650)
GGGTCCTTCCGGCTCATTCCGAACCAGATCAAGACACTGCGAGAGCTCATGCTGCCGGAGTCGGTTCAGGTCTTGAGCCGGCAGAGGGCCGGCCTTGTGCTCGTCACCGGACCTACCGGATCCGGGAAATCGACAACCCTGGCTGCCATGATTGACTTGATCAACAAAGAACAAAGCTATCACATCATCACCCTCGAAGATCCTATTGAGTTCATCCATCCCAAGGGCAAGTGCCTCATCCACCAAAGACAGATCGGCTTTCATGTGGAGAGCTTCGCATCNGGCCTGCGGGCCGCGCTGCGGGAGGACCCGGACGTCGTTCTGGTGGGTGAAATGAGAGACCTGGAGACCGTGCATCTTGCCCTCACTGCTGCTGAAACAGGCTTGCTTGTCCTGGGGACCCTCCACACCTCCAGCGCCCATAAGACCGTGGACCGAATCGTTGACGTTTTTCCCACGGGCCAGCAACCCCAGATCAGGACCGTGCTCAGCGAGTCTCTTCGGGGAGTCGTATCTCAGAGACTGCTAAGAAAAGCGGACGGGAGCGGCAGGATCGCTGCTGTAGAGGTGATGATCACCAACCAGGCCATTCAGAATCAGATCCGGGAAGCAAAAACCTACCAGATCCCTTCCGTGCTTCAGACCGGAAAGGCTTCAGGTATGCAAACCATGGAGGACCACATCAAGGCCCTGGCCCAGCAGGGAATCGTGGACCGCGAGGAGGCGGTGGCCCACTTGGATGAAAAGAAGCGGCCGCTTGGCGAGGAAGGACGATGACGGAATTGGCTGCTCTTAAGAGCTATTTGGTNGAGAAGAGCGGACTCAAGGCCGANCAGATCGCCCAGGCTGAAGACTACGCCCTAACGCGCAATATCTCGCTGGAAGAGGCTCTCGTATTCCTTGAACTGATTGATTACAGTGTCCTGGGCAAGCGCCTTGCCGCCATCCATGGAAGACCTTATGTTGCACTCCTTGACAGGGAACCTCCGAAGACGGCCAAAGCCAGAGTGTCGCTCAAGATGGCCGCAAAACTCAGAGTCTTTCCTGTGAAGTACGACTCTGAGAAAAACGTGCTGGTTCTTGCCGTAGCCGATCCCAAGGAATCGCGGCTCACCGAAAAACTGAAGAGCCTGTTTCACGGGACTTCACGCCTGGCTTTTTGCGTGGCTTCCGAAGCGGAGATCGAAAAAGCCATTGACGTGTACTACAGGGGGATGAGCTACTCGATGAGCCAGGAGATCCATCTCCCCAAAGACTTCACCATCATCGCCGACCAGGAAAAGGAGCGAGAGGATCTGCTCCGCCAGGAGCATGTCCAGGCCAAAGAAAGCATCCTCCTGCTCGAACCGGATCGAATGCGAGGCGGGGGCATAAGGTCTTTGCTCCGAGCAGAAGGCTACGATCAGGTCACCTGGATCGTGTCAGCCCAAGAAGTCGGTCCTGCTCTGGCCAAAGAACATTTTAACCTCCTCTTGGTGAACGGCCGGCTCTTCCGCCCCAAAGGCCAGTGGCTTGACCAAATCGGAAGTGGAACAGCCCTCCCGAAAATCTCTTACTATCACATTGCGCCCATGCTGCTGGGGCAGGAATATCCCTACCATGAAATGAGCAGCGCCCTCATCAACACGGTGTCGTACCTGGTCAAGACCCGACTTGCCCATGAGCCGGACCTGATCAAGGACATTGTCAACTCCGCCCGGTACGGGAAGCTGCTCGCCTCGCGGCTCGGATTGGATCACCGCCAGATAGACGGCGTCGTGCTCGCTGCCTGGTATTCCGGAGGCGGTCTGGGAGAGGATTTCTTGAAACAGGTTCCTCTCCCTTATGGCCTACAGGAGATCTTCTCCTCTGAGGGTAAAGAGCGAGCNGAGGCAAGGATGGAGGCGGGCATCCTCAGTCTCGTGAGTCGGTACCTGACCCTTCAGAAAAACGACCCCGAGGCGACAAAGGACGTGCAGCGATTGCGAAAGGAGTTGCAGGGAACCCGATCCAACTCTGAAACGGACGCGATGATTGAGACCTTCCTCAAGGTGATCAAGGAGGAGGAACTTCTGGGCCGNGTCGGCGAGGGCGCTGCAGGGCGTATTCTGATCGTTGATCCGACGGAGTCCTCGGTTTCTCCCTGTGCCCTTCGGTTGAACAACGAGGGCTATCAGATCGACGTAGTCCGAAAGGCAAAAGAGGCGCTCAACAAGGCGGCCCAGGGAAAGGCCGATTTGATCGTTTCCGAGCTCGATCTGGAAGACGCCAAAGGTCTTCAGCTATGCCGCGCGATCAAGGGAAAGGAGGCCACGGCATCGATCCCCTTCCTGTTTCTCACATCGGACAGAGGCGAAGGGCTTCAGGCGGAATGCCTGGAGGCGGGGGCGGAGGAGTTCTTCCTTAAGCCCCCTGACCTCGATGTCCTGTCGCTCAAGATTAAACGCCTTCTCAGTACTAGGCAAGCCGAGACAAAGACGGAGGGCGTTCACGGGTCCCTGAGTGAAATGAAACCGTCCGACTTTCTCCAGACTCTTTCGGCAGCAGAAAAGGACGTGGAGGTTCGCCTGGAGCGGGCCAAGGAAAAAGGCGCCATTTTCATGCAAAAGGGAGAGGTCGTTCATGCGAACACGGGCAACCTGAGCGGTGAAGAGGCTTTCTTTGCGCTCATGGCCTGGAACGACGGGAGATTCGAGATTGTCGCGTGTATTGATTTTCCCCCCCGCAGCATACAAAGCCCGCTCATGTCCTTGCTCATTGAAGGATATCGGCGATTGGATGAGTCCCAGGCCGAAGGCGATGTGGGAGAAGACTAGTGAAGCTTCAGACGATCAAGAGGCAGGTTGAGGTGGTTTTTGAAGACGGGACCCGGGTGGAGGGTTCTCTCTTCCTTTCTACAGCGTCGGCGCACCGGTGGGGCAAGGAGTCCATTGGAGAACTCCTTAATGGAGACCGTAAGTACCTGCCCATGGAACTGACTGGGGAAGAAGTCATACTGCTGAGCAAGAAGGCCATTGTGATGGCCTTTTCAAAGGAGAGGGAAATCGAGCCGATTCCACCAAACGCTAAGAGAATCCCNGCCGAGGTCATTCTTATAACGGGCGAGAGGCTCAGGGGTGAGGTTTCCAACGACTTGCCAATGACCTATTCACGTCTCTCGGACTACCTTAATCGGAGCGACGCCTTCTTTTACATCGAAGTCGGGGCTAGGGATTGCTTTGTGTCGAACGAATACGTCAGGCTCATCAAGCCTGCCGATCCCCAGGAGGCGCGCGTCTCTTCATGAATCCCGCGGCTGTCCACACGAGGTTGGCGGTGCTTATTTGCTGCCTAGCCAGGCCAAGCCCGGGAGCCGCCCGCAGAATGCGGCGGGCCGCGCGGATATGAAGAGCCTAATGTCCTTCTCTTGAATCATCGCACGGTTCGTCGTCGCTAGTTCCTCTTGAGTGCTCCGGGCTGGGAGCGTTCGTGCAAAAAGGCAGCGGTTCACCCTTCTTTTTTCCGCTTTTTTCTTCCAATTCTTTCTTCTCTTTGTCTTCCATGGGACTCACCTCCTGGGTCACAGTCTTGTCATTAAAGCTAAATACCCTCTCCTTTCTGTCAAGACGCCCCAGCCCTCGTTGTCACACAAGGAGTTGACACCTTGTCTCAAATTCCAGTATCTCTGTTACCTTAAGAGTGTGAATTTCTGATGAAGGAATCTCTCAAGAACTTTCTTCCTCTCAAGGAGTATTTTGTCCGGAACCGCAGGGTTCTCATTGCCGGGCTTCTTAGCCTTCTGGCCGTCGACTTTCTGCAGCTGCTGATCCCCATGATCATCAAAAGAGCGATCGATGCCCTGACCCTCGGAAAGGCAACATCCTCAGTGCTCCTGGAATCTGGAGCCATGATTCTGGCCATTGCATTCATCATGGCATCTCTCCGGTACGTCTGGCGGCACTGTCTTTTCGGCTTGTCGAGAAAAATCGAAGAAGGGATTCGCAACAGGCTTTACGATCATCTCCAGACCCTCTCCGTGTCTTTTTATCATCGGACAAAGACCGGGGATCTCATGGCAAGGGCGATCAACGATATCAATGCGATTCGCATGGCGACCGGTATGGGGCTGGTCGCCCTGACGGACGGTTTGGTCATTGGNATTTCCGCCATAGGCTTCATGCTCTACATCGACCCCTCTCTCACCCTGATCTCGATCCTTCCGGCTCCCATTCTGATTTATTTTACGAGGATCCTCACGCGGCGCATGTCGAGCGGCTTTGAAAGAGTGCAAGGCACCTTTTCAGACCTGACGGAGAGAGCCCGTGAAGCCTTTGCAGGAATCAGGGTGGTGAAGGCCTATGCGAGAGAGTCCTGGACCTACGGTAAGCTGAAAGAAGAGGGAGAAACCTACATCCGTGAAAACATTCACCTTACCAAGACCATGGGCTTTTTTTCAGCGATGATGGTGATCTTCACCAACCTGGGTCTAGCCATTGTCATATGGTTCGGAGGCCGTCTTACGATCCTAGGCCACATCACGACCGGGGACTTCGTGGCGTTCATCAGCTACCTGACCCTTCTCATGTGGCCCATGATGGCCATCGGATGGGTCACCAATATGATCCAGAGGGGAGCCGCGTCCCTTCGGAGGCTCAACAGGGTGTTCAATGAGGTGCCTGAAATCCGGGACATCGCGCCTAAAAGAGATATGGGGCGCCTCCATGGGAAAATAGAGTTCCGGGGCGTGGGCATCACCTATCCGGGAGCAGGGAGGCCGGCGATCAAAGAAGTTCACTTCACCGTAGAAGCCGGACAGACCGCTGCGCTTGTCGGCAAGGTCGGTTGTGGAAAGAGCACCCTTCTTCAGGTCATCCCCCGGCTTTTCAATGTGCCGAGGGGAACGGTTTTCATCGATGGAATGGACATTCAGGATATCCCCCTCAAGAGACTGAGACAGAGCGTAGGATTCGTCACACAGGAGGTGTTCATCTTCTCGGACACCATCCGCAACAATGTCCTGTTCGGCAGGGAGGGCGTTTCCGAGGAAGCCCTCGTGAAGGCGTTAAAGATCGCCGAGATCTATGAAGAGATCATGGCCCTCGACCAAGGACTTGATGCTTTGCTTGGGGAGCGGGGCATCACGCTGTCGGGCGGGCAGAGGCAGAGACTGAGCATTGCGAGGGCGATTCTTACGGATACTCCTATCCTGATTTTGGATGATGCCCTGTCCATGGTGGACACCCGCACGGAGGAGCGCATCCTGAATCAGATCCTCGCGGCGAGAAAAGGAAAGACCAATCTGATCATCTCTCACAGAATCTCGACGATCAGCAGGGCGGATGTCATTGGAGTTCTGGTTGAAGGAGAACTGGCTGAAACGGGCGAACACCAAACGCTCATCGAGAAAGGGAAAGAGTACGCAAGGCTCTACGAGAGACAACGGCTGGAGCAAGAGCTGGAGATAGAACCGAGGAATAATGGATAAGGGGAAAAGGAGTGATGGGGTACCGGAGTGATGGGGCAAGGGGTTAGAAAGAACAACCAATACTCCAGTACTCCAATACACCACCGAGCGGTGAGCGAGGTATCATGATCGGTGAATACGGCTATATGGAGGAAGGCAAGCTGGGCAAGCCTTATGATCTGCGGTTGATGAGGCGCCTGACCCGCTATGCCTATCCGTACAAGAAGATGATCCTCCTGGCCCTGGTCCTCACCATGCTGATTACGCTCATGGATCTGTCTCTTCCCTATCTCTCTAAGATAGCGATAGACCGCTACATTCTCGCCACGTGGTACCGGGTGAACCTGGCCTCGCTGGAGCAACCGGCAAAAGAGGAAATCAGGGGGACCCTTGGTCAGACTTTGGAGCAAAGCGAGGACGGGCTGTACGCTTTCATCTCCCATGAAGACCTGAAGAAACTGGACCCGGTTCTTGTGCACAAACTCAAAAGCACCGGACTCCTTTCAGACAAAGGTTTCTACAGAGTTCCTTCACCCCTTGCAGGCAGTCTTCTTAAAGAAGAGAGGGACCTCTACTCTCTCCAGGATGGAAGCCGGATGGTTCCCTTTGAAAGAGTGAACGCCATGAAACCGGATGAAATCCTGAAGGTCAGATCCAGGGACATGGAAGGTCTCACCCGGATAGGGCTGGTCCTCCTGGGCTTTCTGATCTTCTCCTTCGGACTCAGCTATGGAGAGACGTTTGTCCTCGAGCTCATCGGCCAGAAGATCATGCAAGACATCCGCCTGGATCTTTTCGAAAAAATTCAGGCCCAGGCTCTCGCCTTTTTTGACCGTCATCCTGTGGGACGATTGGTCACGCGGGTGACCAATGATGTGGAGAACCTGAACGAAATGTTCAAATCGGTGATGATCACCGTTTTCAAAGACGTCTTCATTCTCACCGGCATTCTAGCGGTGCTTCTCTATTTGAACTGGAAACTCGCCCTAGTCTGCTTTGGGCTGCTTCCTTTTATCTTCGGTTTAACGCTCCTTTTCAGTTCTCTTGCGCGTCAAGCCTTCAGAGAGCTTCGCGCCAAGGTGGCGAAGATCAATGCCTTCCTCCAGGAGAGGATTACGGGGATGAGGATTGTCCAGCTCTTTGCCACCGAGGAATTTCAGAGAAAGACCTTTGCCGAAATCAACCATGAGAACTATGTGGCCGGCATGAAGCAGATCAGGGTCTTTGCTGTTTTCATGCCTGTGATGGATCTCCTCTTGTCCTTTGCCGTTGCTCTCCTCATTTGGCATGGGGGAGGAAAGGTCATCAACGAGCAGTTGTCCCTGGGGTCTCTTGTGGCCTTTCTCAGCTACATTCAGATGTTTTTCCGACCCATCCGGGATATTGCCGAGAAATACAACATCATGCAGTCGGCCATGGCTTCCACTGAGCGCATTGTAGAGTTCCTCGACCACCAGGAGGAGATTCCTGAACCCGAGCATCCCGAGAAACCGGAGCGCATCCAGGGGCACCTCCGCTTCGATCAGGTGGCTTTCGGTTACCGCAAGGAAGTGCCTGTTCTCAAAGACGTCAGTTTTGAAGTGAAGCCCGGGGAGATGGTGGCGATTGTCGGGGCCACGGGAGCCGGGAAAACCACAGTGGTCAATCTCATTGAACGGTTTTATGATCCGCTTCAGGGACGTGTTCTTCTCGACGGCGTGGACGTGCGGCGGTGGCCGAAGAAGGATTTGCAGCGGCACATCGGTCTTGTGATGCAGGATGTGTTCATCTTTGCCGGAAGCCTCGCGGACAATATCCTGCTTGGACAGGAGCAGGCGGGGCCTGACACCCTGGAGCGCGCCATCACGCAGGCCAATGCCCGCTCTTTCATACAGAAATTGCCGAAAGGAATGGAGCAGGACATCGGAGAAGAGGGCTCGAACCTGTCCGCAGGAGAACGCCAGCTCCTCTCCTTTGCGAGGGCCCTGGCTCACGACCCGAAAGTGCTGATCCTCGACGAGGCCACATCGAGTGTGGATCCGGAGACAGAGCGTCTGATCCAGGAAGCGATTCTCGCGATGACCAGAAAGAGAACGACTCTGGTGATCGCTCATCGCCTTTCCACGATCCGGAGGGCTGACCGGATCCTCGTGATGCACCACGGCAGGCTCAGAGAGCAGGGCACCCACGAAGAACTCATGGCCCTCAAAGGAGTGTACTACAAGCTCAACCGGTTCCGGGAAGCGTAGCAGGTTGTTGAAAGAAAGTGACAAGTGACGAGCAACGAGTGACAAGTTAATGTCTTGATCTCGTTACTGGCCACTCGTGACTCGTTGCTAAGATGGGCGCCTTGTATCTGCACGTTTTTGAGCAACCTGCAAATCGGGTGTCTTTCAGCATCCAGCTGGCGGGACGAAACCGGTTTGCAGGCTTCTTCAAAGCCTGTTCCGGTTTTCTTAGAACAAGAAAGGAATGAACATCTTGGTTTGCTTGATGTAGGTTCGGTAGGCGGCGCCGAAAAAACGGATATCCTCCGCTTCCTCCGCCTTGGCGGTCGCCACCAGGAAGATGGTTGCTGCCAGAGCTAAGATGCCGGATAACCATGATAGGTCTTTGAAAAGCACTCCCCAGGTTAGGAAGAGCAGGGAGCTGTACATGGGATGCCGGATGTACTTATAGGCGCCCACAACCACAAGCTGGGTCGTTTTCTCAAATCCTATGCTTGCCTCATCCTCACTCCTTTGTGCAGTGGGTTTGCCTATATGGCGCAGAAGATGTACCGCGTGCACGACCAGAAAGGCGGAAGCAATCAGAAAGATCCACGAAAGGATTTGTTGCAGGGAGAAGGGATTCCAAAACCAGTACTCCACGTTCAGGAGAAGCAAGGCCAGGATAGCCTCCCAGGCGAAGAACCGGTAAAAGCCGTGGGAACGAGGGGCGCGAAGAGAAGCCCTCGAGATGTAAACAATCCCCGCCGATGCGACACCAAAAAGAACTATTTTCAGCATGAAAGCAGGCTCCTCACAAGCGAAAGGCTACTTTAGTCCTTCTTCTCTCAGCTTGACCCTGTGAGAGAGGTTCTCCATCGTTTGAGCCGGCGCAACGCTTCCTGGAGCGTTTCGTCCTTCTTGCAGAAAGCAAATCGGACCAGATGCCTCGCAGGGTTGTCGCCGAAATAAAATGCTGAGCAAGGAATGGCAGCCACCNCGGCTTTCTCAGGGAGCATCCTGCAGAAAGTAGCATCGTCCTCGAAACCAAGAGACCGGATGTCCACGACGGCATAATAGGTCCCCTCCGGCACAAAGACCTGGAACCCGAGTTCCCGCAACCCATCACAGAGGAGATTTCTCTTCCTGGTGTAATCCGCGAGAAACTGCTCATAGTAATCCTGAGAGGAATCGATGCCCAGAGCGACCCCCTCCTGCAACGCGGATTGACCGCAGAAGACGATGAACTGGTGGCTCGTGCGAACGGCTCGGGATAATTCAGGCGCCGCCAGCACGAACCCCTGCTTCCAGCCGGTGAGGGACAATGTCTTTGCTGTGGAAGAAATGGAAAATGCACGGTGCCTGAGCCCCGGCACAGCAAGAAGGCTCACATGCTTGCGTCCGTCAAAAACAATATGTTCGTAGACTTCATCGCCTACCGCATACGCGTCGTGTTTCTCGCACAGGGAGGCAATGAAGCTCAGCTCTTCCAGGGTGAATACTTTTCCACAGGGGTTATGAGGGGTGTTGATGACAATCGCCTTGGTTTTCGAGTTGAAGGTTCCAGCCAGAATCTCCTTCGGCAGACTGAAATCAGGCAGGTTCAAGGGCACGTAGCGGATCTTCGCCTGGGCTAGCGAGGCCAGAGGCGGGTAGTTGTCATAACAAGGGTCGAGCATGATCACTTCATCCCCCGGCTCGATGATGCCGAGCAGGGTTGCACATATTCCTTCTGTGGACCCTGCAGTTACCGTAACCTCCGTATCCGGGTCAACGTCGAGGCCATAGAATCGTTTCATCTTTCGTGCGATGGCATGGCGCAGCTGCGGAATGCCAATGGACGGGCAGTACTGGTTAGGGCCCCGGATGATCGCCTCAGCGGCTCTGGCGCGGACTTCTTCCGGCCCCTCGAAATCCGGGAACCCCTGGGAGAGATTCACCGCGCCGTTCGCAATGGCAAGGTTGGTCATCTCCGTGAAGATGGAAGTCCCGAAGGGTCTCAGGGAGCGTGCAACGACATTTTTCTTTTCTTCCAAGTGACTCTGGGTCACGACAACAATCTCCTCGAAAACAATGGGGTATGCACATCTTTGGGTCCTTAGTGAAAAGTCCCGTTCGCCCTTCTATACATCAGGGCGAACGCTTGGGACCCCTATTGGTGCCATCTTTCCGTTCATGGTGATGTATAGAACCATGAAGGGAAAGATGGGAGCAGACTTTTCGCGACGTGATCATCTCTGAAAAAACATTACTATAGGGGAAGGCAGAGAACGGGGTCAAGGTGAAAGAATTGCAGACCTGTGGACTGGATCACACGATGAACGCGACTAAGAGACAGAGGCGACGGATTTCTGGTTCGTTTGTTTTTGCACCCATCATGTAGATCCTGTTATCCTGTCCAAATTCGAGACTTTCTTTCTTCAATGAGGCTTCTGTAGCGCTGCTTTAGATCAGGACTCAGAAAGCTCCGGTCAATCAAAGATCGACATTCCGCAGCAGCATTGCCGATTTCGGAAAGCACTCTTGAAATCATGCGTTCGTTGATACCCAGACGCTTATGGGCAAAATAGTCCACCAGAATGGATCGGTCCAGCTTCCGCTTTTTTCCCATGAGAGGCAATGCGAATTCTTCTACAGGCGGGTTCAACACGATGGAGGTGCTTATCATGTCATAGACTGGGGAGAGTTCGACCTTTCCCTGCCTCGTGACGAGGGAGAAGTTCTTGAGATGCATGTCTTCGTTTCCGATTAGAAAGCTGACAAGAGTCATCCGGAAAAGCTTGATTTTTTCGATCGCAGGGAACGTGCAAAAGGATTCTATAACGGAGGCCACTTTCTCCATGGAGGCATCATACTTGGTCTCCCGGGAAAGACCCATGAGCTGTGAAAAATCCTCCACAGCCAACTTCCTAATCCTTCCGACGCGATCGAACCGTCTAATGAAGTAAGTCATGGAGCCGTCTTTGGAGAACACCAGTCCGTGCAGGGGCACTTCCAATCCCGCCATCTCAGCGAGGCGCATAGAGAGGTCTTCGTTTTCCGGCAACTGTGGGTATTGGGGGTTTTGGGGTTTCAAGATGAAGAGCCCTCGGGTGTCAACGATTTCAAACCGTTGCTCAGCGACGTTGAGCCTTGCGCTAAGCTTTGGTTGCACCCCTTGGATGGACATCTTGTGTGCCCTGGCAGCAGCCTCATGGACTTGCTCCTCAGCCGTATAAGGCAGCGGAACAAGTTCAGACAATTTGGGTGAAAGCCTTCTCAGACCTTGTGCTGAATACNTGGCCTCGCAGGGTTCATAGGTGATGGGGCAAATATTCATTTGATTTCCCGTACGGTAATTGCACCTACCGTGTCAGCNCCGACTGCCAAAAGCTGACTGAAAAGGTCATCCCGGTCGATTTTGCATGTGCGAAGAAGCGCATCGAGGTTATAACCCTCCGGTAGGAGGCCTTCAAAGAAAGGAGGAAATCGATCGAAGTCATAAACTCTTTTTTCAAGGNGCATAGTGAGGGATGCCGGCGGACCGGAGTAGTTCGGGTCGTAGGTGAAGCGGTAGGAAGATCCGAGTTGAATCTCTTCAAGAATGCCGGCCAGGGTTCCGTGCACGAACACTTCAGCTTTTCGCATCTTCAGAGCCCTCGAAACGCGCCATCAATGGACTGTCTAGGTGGATTGTTATGTTCAAAGCATCGAGTAATTTGAGCAAAGTGTCCAACTGGATGGTTGCTTTCCCCTTTTCCATGTCGAAGACCGCCGTTTTTCCGACGCCGGCAATTGCAGCCAGCTCGATCCTGGACAACCCTGCGGCTTTGCGATGAGATTGGACGACACGGCCAAACATTTTAGTGTTTTCTTTGTCCAGCTTCATCGTCAGGTTCCCTTATTTACAGTGTTCCTGGGTATATGGCCCCAGGATATTGCAAG
>JGI20214J51650_10002531_pt1 | contig 11530 bp, 10 predicted proteins | sample WetSurMetagenome_FD_51650 | JGI IMG/M metagenome (IMG submission 51650)
TCTCAGAAAATCAAAGGGACACAATGGCAATACTTGATTGATCAGCATATGAAATCATATCGACTTTGTCAAAGATCAAGGTTTTCCCCGCTTCGATGGCCAGGACCGAGGCCTTCACCCGGGACATCGCCTGAATCGTCTCCAGCCCCACGGAGGGCACATCGAACCGCAGATCCTGGTTCGGCTTACTGACCTTTACGACAACGGCCTTTTCCTTTGCGAGCGCCCCTCCCCGCAGAATGGTCTCATTCGTGCCCTCGATGGCCTCCAGAGCGAGAACCGTTTTTTTCCTCACCACCACGCACTGGCCGATGTCCAGACGACCGAGCTCCTTGGCGATATTCCATCCGAACTCCACATCCTCTCGCTCCTCCTGGTTCGGCTTTTTGCGAGTCAGGTTTCCGCGGGGAGCCAACAGTTCCGGCAGGTGTTCAGCGGAGCTGACGATGAGGATTCCTTCCCTTTGCAGTTCTCCGGCGACCGCCCGCAGGATGTCGTCGTCGTGGAAGATGGCAAGCTTGGACATGAGAGTCAGGCCTCTCAGATCGGGCCGGACATTCTCAAACATCTTCTTCTTGTTGATCGTGCCCGCCATCACGGTCTTCGTGACACCGGCTTTCTTGAGGGCTTTGATGAGATGGCCCAGTTGTCCCAACTTGATCCATGTCAGTTCGTCGACTTTTTGAGCAAGGAGAGGATCCGTTTCGCCCTCATGGGCCACGGCGACCACTCTCAGCTCTTTTTCCCTGGCGGCGTCCGCCACCATGAGCGGAAAAACGCCTCCTCCTGCAATCAATCCTAGAGCCTCTTTATCATGGAGTTTTTTGGTCATAGTCGAAGTAGAGTCTTACATAAACAATTCTTCGCAAACCGCATGGATCTCTTCGAGCCCGGACCGGGGGGTGTAGTCTCTTTAGAGCCGCACAAAACCAGTAAACAGTAGGCAGTAAGCAGTCTCCAGTAATTCCGTTTTTGTTGTTTGCACTGCTTACTGATTCCTGCATACTGCTTACTTATCCCTTGTTCGGGGAAGGTTCGAAGGCAAGGGGGCGGTTGGCGGGATGAGTCCATATTCCGGTTGCGGACTCGCCAGAGACCACACCCCCCGGTCCGGGCTCACACGGTCATTGACTTCGGCCAGCGGTCTGGATTCGACACAGGCCTTCGCTTGTGGCTTGAACCCTCACCGCAGGACTCCTCGCTTTGAGGATTCCACGAAATCGAGGAGCATGTCGAGCTCCGGAAAGGGTTCTAGTTCTTGTCTCGCTTTTTTCACCCCTTCGCTGAACAGGGTATTGTCCCTCCAGATGATGCTGTAAGCCTTCTTGAGGCCGTCCAGTTTCTCCTTGGAAAATCCAAGGCGCTGGAGCCCCCTCCGGTTGACCCCATAGAGCTTCGCTCTGGGTCCGGCCACGATCATGAACGGGGGGGCGTCCCGATCGACACCGGTCTTGCCCCCGAGGAAGGCGTAGGACCCTATTCTCACAAATTGGTGAACCGCGGCCAGGCCGCCGAGAATCGCGTAGTCCCCCACGGAGACGTGACCCCCAAGGGTGGCCACGTTCGACATGATGATTTTGTTTCCCAGAACGCAGTCATGGGCTACGTGCGCATAGGCCATGAGATAATTGTCACTGCCGATGATCGTGACCCCATCCTGCTTGGTGGTGGCTCGGTTGACCGTCACAAATTCCCGGAAGATATTGCCGTCGCCGATCTTCACAGCCGTGTCTTCACCGCGGTACCCGATATCCTGCGGCGGTGACCCTATGGAAACGAAAGGAGAGATCTGGTTCCTTTCCCCGATCTCCGTGCGGCCTTCGATCACCACATGGGAAGCCAGGACCGTATCGCGGCCGATCTTAACGTGGTCGTGAACCACACAGTAAGGACCCACTTTGACCCCTTGGGCCAATTCCGCGCGAGGACTGACCACTGCTGTAGGATGGATTTCCATTTGAAACCTTGTCCGACCCCTCTCACCCGATGGTGGCGATGAGCTCCGCTTCGGCAACCAGCTCATCGCTCACAAAGGCTTTTCCCGCCATTTTCCAAATCCGGGAGCCTGTCCTGAGCGTGACAAGTTCGAAGACAAGCTGGTCGCCCGGGACGACAGGTTTTCTGAATTTCACTTTGTCCATGGCCACGAAGTAAAACTCCCGGGGGCCCTCCTTTTTCATGTCTTCCGGCATGGAGAACCCGGCAAGTACCCCCCCGACCTGGGCCATGGCCTCGATGATGAGCACTCCGGGCATGATGGGGTTGCCGGGAAAGTGACCCTGGAAAAAGGGCTCATTGATCGTGACGTTCTTGATTCCCTTCACCCGCTTTCCGGGTTCGAGTTCCGTCACCCTGTCGACGAGCAGGAAAGGGTAGCGGTGGGGAAGGATTTTAACGATTTCTTCGTAGCCGAGCGGAAGATTCATGTTGTTCCTCATTTTTCCAAATCGTCCAGCCGTTTCTCCAATCGGCGGAGACGGGCCACAAGCTCAGGGAGCTGAGGAATCAGAGCGGACGTTTTNAGCCAAAGCCGGTGGGGAATGGCCGGGGACCCTGACACGATTTCACCTGGGCCGAGGGATTTCGCCACACCCGACTGCGAGCCGATCATGGACCGGTCCTCCACCCGGAGGTGATCCCGAACGGCCACCTGGCCGCCGATCACGACCTGTTTNCCTACGGACACGCTTCCCCCGATCGCTGCCTGCGCAACAAGGACCGTGTCTTCGCCGATCACGACGTTGTGAGCAATCTGTACCAGATTGTCGGTTTTGACTCCCCGTTTAATCCATGTTTTTCCAAGAGCCGCGCGATCAATGCAGTTATTGGCTCCGATCTCCACCTGATCATCGATTTGCACAATCCCCATTTGGGGGATCTTCACATTTGTCGCTCCGTCGCGGACAAAACCGAACCCGTCGCTTCCAATCACCGTGCCTGCGTGGATGACGACGTCATTTCCAATGACACAGCCGTTCATGACGGTGACGTTTGGAAAGAGGACGGTGTGGTTCCCAATTCTGACCCTCTCTCCGACGAAGACACCGGGAAAAAGAACCGCGTCATCGCCGATCACCGCTTTTTCCCCAACATAGGCCAGGGGATAGATGGAAACATTTGCGCCGAGCACCGCACTCTCTGAGACGAAGGCCTTTTCACTGATCCCCTGAAACCTGGAAACAGGGGGAGCAAAAAGGGCCGCCACCTTTGCATAGGCCAGAGCCGGATTGCGAACGATAACCTCGGAGCCCTTAAAGCCTGGGTACGGCTCCGCAATAAAGATCGCCGAGGCTTTTGTGCTTCTTAAGTCCTCTTTGAAGCGGGGATCGGCAAAAAAGGAGATCTGGCCCGGGCAGGCTTCAGCCAGAGAGTTGATGCCTGTGATGACCACCCGGTCATCTCCCAGGACCTTTCCTCCAACCCGGTCCGCAATCTCCTTGAGATTAAATTCCAAAAGCCCCTCCCTTTAGGGATTCTGCTTGTCGTAGGCCTCCGTGACGCGATCCGTAAGGTCAATCGTGTTGTTGAAGTAGAGGAGGCCGAGGGTTCTCCTCTCCAGGATGATGGTGTAGCCCTCTTTCTTTCCCATTTCCTCGACGACCTTTTCCAGGTCCTTCATGACCTTTTTGATGGCTTCCATCTCGGTTTCTTTCATTTCCTGTGAGTACTCATCGTACATGAACTTGAACTGGCGCTGTTTTTTCTCGAACTCTCTTTTTTTGTCTTCCTGGGCGTCCAGGCTCAACATCATGCTCTGCTTCTTCAATTCTTCCTCGAGTTTGCCAACGGCGTTTCTTTCATCGTTCAGTTTTTGTTGCATGTCGTCAAACTTCTTTTTCACCACGAGGCTTGCCCTCTGAAACGCCTTGGAGTTCTTTTGAAATTTCTGAAGATCCACGACGCCCACCTTCACGTTCTGAGCCGCAAGCGGAGCCGGCTGCAAAAAGACCACGGCCAACAAACCCAAAAGCACACCAATCAATCCTTTCATAAGTCCCCCTCATTTTGAGTTGATACAGACTAAGACATTCGAATGTTTTCTACCAGTTCCCGCCGATTTGAAATTCAAAATTGCCCGTCGGGTCACCCGGTCTCCGATTCAAGATATACCCGTATTCCAGCCGGATCGGGCCGAGCGGAGAATACCAGCGAACCCCTGCCCCCGCGGACCTGGGTATATTGGAAAAGGTGTAAGTCTCCTCTCGGGTGAACACGTTACCCATGTCGTAGAAGACGACCCCTGTGACCCCCTGCTCGGCCAGCAAGGGGAAACGAAACTCGAAATTGTAAATCATCATTTTTGGACCGCCTATGGTATCCCCGTTGGGGGCGGTCGGGGAGATGCTGTCCAAGTCGTAACCTCGGACCGTGTTGAGCCCTCCAATCCGGTACAGCTGATAGCTGGGGATGGTTTTATTCTCCCTTTCCTGCATGTAGCCCCATCGGCCTTCGACCATGAAAGCCGTGTCCCATCGCCACGGGAAATACCATTGCGTCGTCGCTTCATACCGGTTGAAGTAGACGTCGCCTCCCAAAACCCCTCCGGCGTACTGGAAGGCCAACATGTTGTACGAGCCGCTTCGGGTGTTCCAGGGTCTGTCTTTGCTGTCCCTGATCACACTGAAGGTCATGCTGCTGGTCACGCTATATCCCTGCATATCCACGATTTCAAAAGCCGCATCGCTGTCGACATCTTTGATCAGCGTGTTATCGTAGGCGTACACCGCCCCGGCTCTCGTGTACTCGTCGAAACCTAAAGGAAAACCAAACTTGAGAGCTCCGCCAAAGCTGTCCCGGGTATAGTCGTCATAGATATGCTCCCACTTGAAGATATCCATACCACCGGAATACTGAGTGTCCCAAAGCCTGGGGTCGTTGTAGCGGATATCGTAGAACTGGGTCTTTGTGCTGATCCTCACCCCGGCCATCAGGCTTCGCCCGGTTCCAAAAAGATTCTTTTGTGCCACCTGCACGGTTCCCGTGGGCCCGTCGTAGCCGCTGTAGCCTGCGCCCAGGGTGAAGGATCCCGTGGGCTTTTCCTTGACATTGACGCTGAGATCCATCAGTTCCTCGGTACTGCCTTTCTTGGTCTGGATCTCCACATCCTCGAAGAAGCCGAGGCGATTGAGGTTCGCCGTGCTTCTCCTCATCCCCAGTCCGCTGAAGTATTCCCCTTCGTACACTTCAAGCTCGCGCCGGATGACGTTGTCTCTGGTGATGGTATTCCCGGTGATAGCGATCCGCTCGAACCGGACCTTGCTGCCCTTGTTCGCCTGGTAAGCGATGTCTACGGTGTGATCCCTGTCATTTTCCTTGCTCAGCGGCACCACCTCCGCATAGGCATAGCCTTCATCGGCATAGATATCTCGCAGGGCCATCACGTCTTTTCGAACAAGCTCCCGGCTGAAGGGTTCTCCCTTGACCAGGGCCACTCTCTTGAGCAGCTCTTCAGAGGGCACAATGAGATCGCCCACCACGGTCACGTCATTCACGAAATACTGGTTTCCTTCAATGATCTCTATCGTGACGATCAGACCGTATCCGGCCTCATAACGGACCGCGGGCTCCCCGACCTTGACACGGAGGTATCCCTGGTTCTGGTAAAAAACCGTAATNTTCTGGGCATCGGTTTCAAGCCTCTTCTTGTCGAGCACGCCGGACTTTGTGAACCAGGAGAGCAGTCCTTTCTCGCTGGTATCCATGACGTCTTTGAGTTTGCCGTCCTTGAACTTCGTATTCCCCACGAACTCGATTTTCTGGATGTAGACCTTGTCCCCTTCCGTGATTTCGTAAGCCAGGGCCACCTCATTTCGGGGAATGTCTTCCACCTTGTCGGTGATCTCAACCGTGTAGTAGCCCTCCTGGCGGTAGTAGTCCCTCAGTTTGACCACGCTCTGCTTGACCTCGTTCGGATTGTAGATGGAATAGAGCTTGATGCCGGACTCCTTGGTGAGGTCCTCCGCTTTGATCTTCTTGTTCCCCGTGAAGGTGATTCTTCCGATGGAAGGCTTTTCAACGACATTGAAAATGACGATCTTTCCCTTGGCGCCGTCTTCCGTTTCGATAGTGACATCCCTGAAGTAGCCCATTCCGTAAATGGCGCGAAGATCCTTGTCGAGTTTTTCGTAGTCCAGGCTCTCCCCTTTACGGCTTTCCACGATCGCGAGAATGGCATCGCTTTCAACGCGCTGATTGCCTTTGACGACAACGGAGTCAATCTGAGCGACCCCGGCGATCTGGTTGTAAAGGCTTTTCGATGCTCGGTCCACCGCTTCGTTGAGCCGATCGATATCGTCCTCCACCATGAAGAGGGAGAAGGGGGGCTTCTCCCCGGTCACATCCATCGCTTTCAAATCGAGGCTGATCCTCTTGCCGATCTGCGTAAGGCTTCCGGAGATGACCAGGTCCGCCCCAACGTTCTTACCCAGGGTGATAAGCTCTGCGGGGTCAGGCGAAGGGAGAGAGGCGACAGGGTGTCTGTTGATCTCGCTCGGAGGGATCACGGAAAACCCCACCTTGGCCAGTCGATCGGTCAACAGGTCCTGCAAGCTGCGTTTGAGGGTTTCAGAAGGTTGCGGGGTGTACAGGGTGAAGGGCAGGACCGCAACCGTCTTTTTTTGTTGAGCGCCCGAGATGCAGGGAAGCAAAACGACAAACCCGACGGCCAAAACGAGCCCAAGCGCCTTCGTGATCCACTCTGTGTTCTTAACGCTTAGCGACATGGTTTCATCCCCGCTTTTCAGCATGAACGCGGCCGTCCACGAGTTCGATTTGCCGTGACATTCTCTGGGCCAGCCTTTGATTATGGGTCACGATGACCATGGTGAGTCCTTCAGTCTGGTTCAAGTTCACCAAGAGATCAACGATTCCGTCTCCTGTCGTCATGTCCAGATTCCCGGTCGGTTCGTCCGCCAGCAAGAGCTTTGGGCTCATGACCAGGGCCCGAGCAATGGCCACCCGCTGCTGTTCCCCGCCTGACAGCTCTCCGACGCGATGGGTGAGCCTCGTCTTGAGGCCTACCTTGGTCAGGATCCCCTCTGCTCTTCCCTCGGCTTCTCTCCTGCTCATTCGCGCAATCAGAGCCGGCATCAGGGTGTTTTCAAAGGCGTCAAATTCCGGGAGAAGGTGATGAAACTGGAAGACAAACCCCATGTCCCTGTTCCTCAGCTTGCACAGCTCCGATTCTTCCATATCCCGGATGTCGTGGCCTTCGAAGCGGACCTCGCCCTGCGTCGGAGCTTCAAGAGTCCCCATGATGTTGAGCAGGGTCGATTTCCCGGCACCCGAGGCGCCTGTAATGGCGAGGCTTTCTCCTCTCTGGACCACCAACTCAATGCCTCTGAGGACCTCAATGGACAAGGCGTTGTGGTCAAAAGATTTGTATACCTGATGGAGTTCGAGCACGACGTCCTCTTTAAAGGTCATTCCTAACAGTCTAGCTTTTTGAAATGGATGGTTGAGGCCATGGCCTTTTCCTTGGCCTATTTCAAAAAGCTAAACGGTTACGGTCATTCATATCTCAAGGATTCCACGGGATTCAGCCTGGAAGCGTGCCGGGACGGGTAAAGGGTGGCCAGAAAAGAGATGACCAGCGCCGCTGCGATCACCAGCACGACATCCAGCATTTCCACCCGAACGGGCAGGGTGGAAATGTAATAAACATCCGANGGGAGTTCAATGAATTTGTATTTGGCCAGAAGGTGGCAGAGCCCCAGGCCGGCACCCAGTCCCACCAGAGTCCCCACCACGCCCACCAGGACTCCCTGAACCATGAAGACGGCCATGATGCTCTTCTGGGTCGCCCCCATGGCCCGCAAGATGGCCACATCCCTATTTTTTTCCATCACCACCATGACGAGGGTGCTGATGATGTTCAAGGCACCGACCAGGACGATCATGATGAGGATAACGAACATGGCGATTTTTTCCAGCTTGAGGGCGGACACGAGGCTCCGGTTCATCTGCTTCCAGTCTTTGGCCCAATAAGGGTATCCCAATTTTTTGGTCACGGCGCCGGCGATCTGATCCGCCTTGTAGACGTCAGCGACCCTCACCTCGACGCCCGTCGCCCTGTTATCCAGTCCGAGGAAGTCCTGGGCCTCCTTCAGGGACATGTACACCATGGTCGCGTCATACTCATACATGCCCGATTCAAAGATCGCTGTGATTTTGAACTTACGGTTTTGAGGAACCCTTCCTACGGGGGTGAGCTTTCCCATGGGAGAGACGACGGTGACAGGATCGCCAGGCTGGACCGCCAGCATTCTAGCCAATTCCTTTCCCACAATAATCCCAGGAAGTCCGTCATGAAGGCTATCCAGGGATTGGAGAGATCCTCTCTTGATCATGCGATCAATGGCGATCACCTTCCCTGCCGTCGACGTGTCGATGCCTCTCAAGACGGATCCGGAAACACTCCCCTGGCTGTTGACCATGACCTGACTGTAGATGAAAGGAGTGGCGGCCGCAACCCCCTCCACGGTACTCGTGTCCCTCGCGATCCTGTCGTAATCGAGAAAGGCGCCCTCGTAACTCAGAACAACCAGGTGAGAATTGACCCCCAAGATTTTACCCATGAGGTCTTCCCTAAAGCCGTTCATTACGGAGAGAACGACGATCAGAGCCATGACTCCCATCATGACGCCGATAACGGAGATCACCGTGATCACGGAAATAAAAGCCTGTTTCCGTTTGGCCTTGAGGTACCGGATGGCAAGAAAGGCTTCGAATCGCATAGCTACAACATCATCCCTTCGGGTTGGCTGGGGATCCCGAAAAAACTATTCATCCCCGGAAAGGCTGCGGTGAAGCAAACGCCAAGGCCTTTTGCAGGGCATGCGAAGGAACAGGGACTCATTTCGTTCTCATGTGCGGGAAGAAGATGACATCCCTGATGGAAGGAGAGTCCGTCAGCAGCATGACGACTCGGTCAATACCGATCCCCTCTCCGGCTGTGGGCGGGAGGCCGTATTCCATGGCGTCCAGGTAATCTTCGTCCATGTACTGCGCTTCTTCGTCTCCCGCCTCTCTGAGTGATACTTGGGCCATGAACCGTTCCCGCTGATCGACGGGATCATTCAGCTCGTTGAAGGCGTTGGCAATCTCCTTGCCGCCGATGAAAAGCTCGAAGCGGTCGGCAAGGTCGGGGTCCTGGTCGTTGCGCCTGGACAGCGGAGAGATCTCGATCGGGTACCCGTAGACGAAGGTCGGCCGTATCAGCTTCGGTTCCACCAGTTGATCGAAAATCTTGGCGAGAATCTTGCCCAGGTTGTCATCCTTCGTAAGCACGATGTCCTTGGACCTGGCAAAGGCGCTTGCGGCCTGCAAGTCCTTCAGAGCTTCCTTCGGCACACCCGCTGTGCCGGTGAGGGCGTCATACATGGCGATCCTCGGCCAGGGCGGGGTGAAATCAATGACCTGGCCCTGGTATTCGACGACAATCTTGCCGACGACTTCCCGGAGCACATGGTTGAAGAGGTCCTGCGTCAGCTCCATGAGGTCTTCAAAGGTCGCATAGGCCATGTAGAACTCGAGCATGGTGAACTCAGGGTTGTGCTTCACCGAGACCCCTTCGTTTCTGAAGTTGCGGTTGATTTCGAACACCCTCTCCAGGCCTCCGATGACGAGCCTTTTCAAGTAGAGCTCAGGAGCCACCCTGAGATAGAGATGCATTCCCAGGGCATTGTGAAAGGTCTTGAAGGGCCTGGCCGTGGCTCCACCGGGAATGGGCTGCATCATGGGGGTTTCGACTTCCAGGAAATCCCTTTTGATGAAGAACTCGCGAATCGACTGGATGATTCGGCTTCTGAGGACAAAGAGGTCTTTCACTTGCTCATTGGCGATGAGGTCCAGATACCGCTGCCGGTACCTCGTTTCCACGTCGCTCAATCCGTGCCATTTTTCGGGAAGAGGTCTCATGGACTTTGAAAGAAGGGCCACGTCGTCTGCAAGCAGGGTCAGCTCGCCCGTTTTCGTACGGAAGAAAGATCCTCGAAGGCCGATGAAGTCACCGAGGTCCATGAGCTTGAAGATCTTGAACTTGTCCTCTCCGACCTTGTCTTTCCGCACATAGGCCTGGATGCGGCCGGTCCTGTCCTTGATGTGGATGAAACTGGCCTTGCCGAAGTCCCTGAGGGCCATGATCCGGCCTGCGAGCTTAAAAGAGTCCTTTGTTTTCTCCAGGCTTTCGGAGTCCATGGCTCCGAAACGGGCAATGGCTTCGGAAACCGTGAGATCGCACCGGAAACCGGCCGGATAAAGCCTGATCCCCATTGATTTAAGGGTCTCGGTCTTCTTCTTCCTGTCTTCGAGTACTCCTGTTGTTTTCTCCGTCATTCGATCAATTGCTCCGCTCCTGCCGAGAAAGGTATTATTCAATCATTTACATAGGTTGAACGTATCCTTGTAGTCCACTCAGGCCTGACTGTCAAGGTAAAAGACAAGGATAGGGCCGGGCGAGGAAAAAGAGGTTTCTTTTGATTCTGCTGCGTGCAGGTGTTATACAATTCTCTCCCTATGGGTAAAGAGAAATCAAAGGATTAGAAAGCGAAAAGGGAGTCGTTTCCTTCAAACATGACTAAACCGGTTGCAATCCTTTGTCCCGATGCATGCGCACCTGAGAGCACGCTCAAAGACCTTTTTTCTTTTTTCGGGTCGGTCAAGATCGGCCGGCCGTGGTTTATGGATGAGCCCTTGCCTCCATCTCAGGAAGGCGCGGTCGGGATTCTTCGTCCGCCGCAGGACCTCAAGCCTTCCGGTGATTTCAAAAAGCTCCTTGCAGAATACCGGGGATGGATCAGGACGAGCCATGACAAGGGATTTGATGCGTTTCTAGCCTTCAAAGAGCAGGCATCTCACGGAGAAGAGGCTACCTGGGAAATTAGGCGCAAGCTGCGCCGAAAGGAAGATCGCCCCGAGGAAAAGCGGAAAAGAAACGCTTTGAAATGGAACCTGTTGCTGCATCTTGCCCACGAGATCCGGGAGCAGGGAAGCGAGGCGGAGGAATTGCTGAAAACCCTGAAGGGAAAAGATTCCCCCCTCAAAGGGGTGATCGAGGAGGAAGAGCCACCCGGTCCTCTATCCGATCTGCCTGAGGGGGAGGGTCTATTCAGTCTCTCGGAGGCGAGTATGACTCAGGTGCTGGAGGCCTGGTTTTCTCTTTTCGAAGAGCATCTACGCGGCGATGAGAGCCTGCTCATCCTTAGCCCTGCCCTCTTTCAATACCTCTGCGACACCTGGGAGGAATGGGGCGAAGGGCCGGCGGCGGAGGCTGTCCTGGGAGAGACGGTCCTTTCGATGCGGTTCCCTTTCCTCAAGGGAGCGCCGGCCAACGGGATCGTGAGACATCTTTCAGGGAAAACCATCGGCCGGCTAATCGTATCGAAATCATATTGACAATGCGCTCCCCCTCACCCCACCCTCTCCCCCAAGCGTGGGGGAGAGGGTGGGGTGAGGGGGATCCTGAGTGTGCAGACAATTATGTGACCATTGACAGTCGGAGAGAAACAAGCGCATGGTCAGTGAGAGTCCA
>JGI20214J51650_10002532_pt1 | contig 11528 bp, 11 predicted proteins | sample WetSurMetagenome_FD_51650 | JGI IMG/M metagenome (IMG submission 51650)
TCTGAAACCCCATCATATCAAGGCTCTCCGCTCATTCGACAGTCAGAATCTTATCATCTACACTCCGCACCTGCCGAGAGTTTTTCAACAGAATCGGCCGATTTTTGCCTGTTGATCCATACATTGAGCAATGACCGTTTGCAATCTCCCATTCCAGTCATTCGATTGCATTTGGAATTTTCATCCGAATTTTTTCACACCGGCTTTTTTTGCAGCCTTGTGCAAATCCTCGTCGAGCGTAGCTAACGGCATACCTAGTCTTAAGGCCAGTTCAAGATAGGATGCATCGTATGCGGAAAGTTTGTATCGCCTGGCTAGTTGAAGAGTATCAGACAGAGCGTGAGCGAATGTGGCCGCGTACATGTTAATGTCCACACCTCCCAGCATTTCCAGAAACGCGCCACTTCGAGCTTCCGTCACCAAGCCTTTTGCTTCCGCCTTTGCTATGACGCTTGCTACCTCGAGCCCCCATGTCGCAGGCACGAGTGCGTTGTCTTGTTTCATCGCATCAAGCACTTTGCCAGCATAGGCAAGCTCTTGTGGTTTTCCGTCACCAAGAAACCAACGCATGGTCACCGAGGTATCCAGGACGAAACTCATGCACGCCCTTCCTCGATGAGTTCCCTGATGTTTACACCACGCAGAGGATCGGCAAGCATAAACGCCTTAAGTTTTTCTACTGCCGCAACTTTATCCTTTGCCACCGCACTCAGGCTTGGAACCAAATCCGCAATGGCTTCCCCGCGATTGGTGATAGTAAAGCTTTTGCCTGTTTTTACCTGGCGTAGCAATTCTGGAAGCTTTGTTTTCGCTTCATACGAACCAATTTCAATCTTCATGGTTTTCTCCTGCAATAAAATTTAATATAGACCAGTGTATAGACCAGTCTGATATTAATCAAGTTAACAATATGCCCCCCGAGATGGATATTGGTACTACTACGGACCAACCAGACCAACAGAATGAAAAGCCATCAACCTCAAAAAGCAGGAATCTCCTGCTATCTAGCCAGCGCGATCCGCGCCAGCACGCGATCCGCCATTTTCGGCAAGGGCACGATCTCGTCCACCGCACCCAGCGCGATGGCCTCGCGCGGCATGCCGAACACGACACAGCTGGCTTCGTCCTGCGCGAAGTTGTAAGCACCAGCCTGCTTCATCTCCAGCATCGCGGCCGCGCCGTCCTTGCCCATGCCGGTCAGCATCACACCGATGGCGTTGGCTCCCAGCTGTTTGGCGGCGGAATGAAACAGTACCTCGACCGAAGGACGGTGGCGATTCACCGGCGGATCCCGGCTAAGCGCGGTTCGATATTTCCCCGCAACGCGCTCCAGCAACAAATGCGAATGACCGGGGGCAAGATAGACGCGGCCCGCCACGATGTCTTCATGATGCTCCGCTTCCTTCACCTGCATCGCGCACAGATTATCCAGGCGTTCGGCGAACGATTTGGTGAACAATTCCGGCATGTGCTGGGAAATAAGGATAGCGGGGCAGCGCTCGGGCATGCCCGACAGGAATATCTTGAGCGCCTCGGTGCCGCCAGTGGAAGAGCCGACCACAATGATCTTCTCGCCCAGCATCGCCGCTAGTCCTGTGCAGCCAATTCGTACACGGTATGTCCGCGCAACTTGAACCAGGCACCGGCGTGATAGAAATTCTCCGAATGCCCCGCAAACAGCAGGCCGTCATTGCGCAATAGCGGGGCGAATTTCTTGAGCACGGAGAGTTGGGTATCCTTGTCGAAATAGATCATCACATTGCGGCAGAAGATCGCATCCACCGGCGCATGGATCGGCCACGCCATGTCCAGAAGATTGATGCGCCGGAAGTCGATTTTCTTTTGCAACTCCGGTTTCACCTGCACGAAACCGGCCTGCTCGCCGGTGCCGCGCACAAAGAAACGTTCGACCTGTTGCGCCGGTAGCCTGGCTATGGCATCTGCCTTGTAGCGCCCTGCACGTGCGGTTTCCAGCACTTTGGTGTCCAGGTCGGAAGCGATGATATGGAACTGCCGCTCGTATCCTCCCAATGCTTCCACCGCGGTCATCGCCATCGAGTAGGCCTCTTCACCCGTTGAACATGCGGAACACCACAATGTCAACGGCCGCCCCTTTTCCTGCTTGCGCAGATGTTCAGCCAGCAGGGGAAAATGGTGCGGTTCGCGAAAGAACGAAGTGAGGTTGGTCGTGAGGGAGTTGGTGAAGGCTTCCCACTCTGCCGCATCTCCGCGTTGCAGATGGTCCAGGTAGTCGGCAAAATCCCTGATGCCGGTAGCGCGCAGCCGCCTCGCCAAACGGCTATACACCAGTTCCTGCTTGTTCTCTCCCAACGAGATGCCAGCGCGTTCGTGGATCAGTTTTCGGATGCGCTGAAAGTCCTGGTCTGTGAAACTGAACTCTCGGGGATGAGCATTATTCATGCAGAGACTTTGACAGTTTGCCCGGCCAATACCTCAGGTTCCGCGCACGTCACTGAGCAACTCCTTGATGTCCAGAATCAGCACGATATCGCCTTCGCTGGACATGGTGACGCCGGCCACGCCTTTGGGACGGAAGGTGTCCAGCGATTTGATGACCACGTCTTCATGGCCGACAAAGCCGTCGGCAGTCAGAATGAAGCTGTTATTGCCGAACTGCATCAGCACGCCTACCTCCGATCTGTCGCTGCTGCCCCAGCCTATCAGCTGAGACAGGGGCAACACCGGCAGCACTTCGCCGCGCACCACCATGGTCGCCTTGCCGGATACCTGTTGAAGCTCTCCTTGCGTGACCGGCAATATCTCGCGCACCATGGACAACGGCACGGCAAACGACTGGTCTGCCAGCCGCAATACCAGCACCGGCAGGATCGCCAGCGTCAGCGGTAGCGAAATGGAAATGGTCGAACCCTTGCCCGCCTCGGAGCTGATGTTGACTGTGCCGTTGAGTTTCTGGATGTTGGTCTTCACGACGTCCATGCCGACGCCTCGACCGGACACGCTGGATATCTCGTCCTTGGTCGAAAAACCGGGCAGGAAGATCAATTCCAGACAGCGGTTCTCGTCCAGCGTATTCGCGATCTCCGCGGTGATCAGCCCTTTCTCGACAGCCTTGTTGCGTATCACTTCCGGTCGCATGCCCTTGCCGTCGTCGGTGATGGTGATAAGGATATGGTCGCCTTCCTGGCGCGCCGAGAGCTCGACGAAGCTCTTTTCCGATTTACCCGCGGCAACCCGTTCTTCTATCGTTTCCACACCGTGATCCACGGCATTGCGCACCAGATGGACCAGCGGATCGTTCAAGTCTTCGATCATGGTCTTGTCCATCTCGGTCTCTTCACCGACCAGCACCAGTTCGACATCCTTGCCCAGGGAGCGTGCCAGATCGCGTGCCAGGCGCGGATATTTCTTGAACAGCCGGCCGATGGGCTGCATGCGCGTCTTCATCACGGCGTTCTGCAAACTGACCACCAGCATATCGAGCTGGCTGACCGATTGGTCCAGTTCGCGCAGGGTATCCGCATCGTTGTGGCCCTGCAGGATATCGGAACGCAGATGGGTAAGGCGGTTCTTGGTCAGCCCGATCTCGCCGGACAGGTTGAGCACCTGGTCCAGACGGTCTGTATCGACGCGAATGGTCGTTTCTTTTGCTTCGGTAGCCGGCACATCTCCGGCACGGCGCCCGACGGTCGTGCCCGGCACATCCGTGGAGCGGCGTCCGAATGCCTTTCTGGTGGATTCTTCCTCGTTGATCGCTTCGGCGATCTTTGCCTCATCGCGCGTGGCGCCGACTTCCTTGACGATGTCGTTGCCGCCCGTGATCGCGTTGTACAGCGCATCCCAATCCACAGTGTCCGCTCCCGCTGCGGCAGTTGAAGCGGCTGTCGGCGCAGGCGATGCCACTGCGGCCGGTTTGGCCGCGTTCCTGGATATTGCCGCGATCGTCTTGCCGCTCAACGCATCCTTCAAAGCCTGGATCACCTCTGCCGGCGCGGCGGCGGGTTGCTGGCTTTGCTGCAACGCGCCGAACATCTTGCGCACTTCGGCGGTAGCCGCAAAGATCACATCCATCAATTCGGCAGACAGCTTCAGTTCGTTATTGCGCAATTTATCAAACAGGTTTTCGGTCAAGTGGCATAACGTCACCAGTTCGGATGCGTTGAGGAAACCCGCACCGCCCTTGATGGTGTGAAAGCCGCGGAATACCTCGTTGAGGAGCGCCGCATCGCCTGGATTCTTTTCCAGCGTCATCAGCTTGCTGTCGACATCGGACAGCATGTCGCCGGCCTCCATCAGGAAGTCCTGCAACAACTCTTCCATACCCACGAAATCGTTCATGTTCGTCTCCTTTTCAGGATACAGGATTCGGGATACAGGATACCGTCTGCCTGTGCCCTGCCCTGAACCCTGTATCCCGAATCCTGTATCCTAAAATCCCAAACTCTCCAACAAATCGTCCACCTGATCCTGGCTGGTCACCACATCGGAACGTCCCTGCGCATTGATGACCGGACCATTCAACAGGCTGTTGTTGATCTCCGCTTTCACCGAAGCCGGCGCATTTTCCAGCAGCAGCGCCAACAGTTGCTGCTCCATATTCTGTGTCAGTTCGATGATCTTCTTGATGACCTGGCCGGTCAGATCCTGGAAATCCTGCGCCATCATGATCTCGGTCAGCTTGGCGTTGGTTGCCTTGGCCTGCCTGGGCGTCTCATGCAGGTAGGCATGGGTTTGGGTGACCAGATCCCTGAATTGCGGGACGTCGAGTTTCTTTTCGAACAGCAGGTCCCATTGCTTGGCCAGATGCTGGGCGTCGCTGCCCAGTTTCTCGACCACGGGCTGCGCCGCTTCGGTGGCATTCAATACGCGCTCCGCGGCCTGTCTCGTCAGCGTTGCCACATAATTCAGTCGATCCCGCGCATCGGGAATGGTGGCTGCCGCTTTTTCGATTTCTTTGTTCAAGCCCAACTCGCGCAGGGTGTCGTGCAGGGCGCGCGCCATGTGGCCGATCTGGTTGATGACCTTGGCCGGGTCGCCATCAGCGGCTGCCACGGAAGAGTTTGCCGCCGTCACCGGCGCCGGTTTTCCTTCATTCGTATTCGCGGCAATGATGCTGTCGAACAGTGCCTCGAGGTCGTCTGAATCCTGACTTGCAGTATTGGTAGCCATGGCCTGCCTCACTTGTTAAGTTGCGGAAACGCCGCAAATATCTTCTTAAGCTTCTCGTCCAGAGTCACTGCGGTGAACGGTTTCACCACATAGCCGGAAGCCCCTGCCTGCGCTGCCATGATGATATTTTCCTTCTTCGCTTCCGCCGTCACCATCAAGACCGGCAGATGTTTCAGGCTCTCGTCGGCACGGATCGCGCGCAGCAGATCGATGCCGGTCATGTTCGGCATGTTCCAGTCCGACACCACGAAATCGAACGGCTCGCTGCGCAGTTTGTTCAGTGCATCCACACCGTCTTCCGCCTCCTGCACGTTGGCGAACCCGAGTTCCTTGAGGAGGTTCCGCACGATACGTCGCATCGTGGAGAAATCGTCCACCACCAGAAACTTTGTATTTTCTATTCCCATCACCTTCTCCTAAAATCCTTCATGCAGGGTGGGCACAAGAACGTGCCCGCCCTGCATTTTATTCACGCCAACAACGGGCGAAGCGTTGAAGACAGCACAATCGAATCGAATTTCGATACGTAATTATCCACCCCGACGCGCTTGCCCATGGCCCGGTTCGCATCCGAAGACAGGGACGAATGCATCACCACGGGGATGTCGTCAAAACGGCTGTCACCCTTGATGTGCTGGGTCAGCACATAGCCGTCCATCTCCGGCATCTCCGCGTCGGTGAGAATGACCTGTATCTGGTCATGCAGGTTGACGCCCGCGCTCTGTGCCGCATCTGCCATCGCTTTCAATCTGTCCCACGCTTCACGCCCGTTGTTGGCCTGCACATGCTTGACACCCATCTTGTCCAGCACCTCGACGATCTTCCGGCGCGCCACCAGCGAATCGTCGGCAAAGAAGACACACAGTTCGTGTTCCGACTCGATCCTTTCGACATTGCCGACCACCGCTTCGCCGAAGGCATCGGCCAGTATCTGTTCGACATCGAGAATGGACACCAGTGAGCCGTCTTCCAGTTCAGTGATGGCGGTGATGAGCGCACCCTTGTCCGAAAGCATGCCTTCGGTCGGATGCACTTTGTCCCAATCGACGCGGATGATGCGGTCGACACCTTCGACCAGAAACCCCAGTATATGGCGGTTGAATTCGGCGACCAGCATGGTCTCATGCTTGATCGCGGGGTTCATGCCCATGAAATTGGCCAGGTTCAATACCGGCATGACATGGCCGCGCAAACTGACGATACCGTCCACCCCGCCCGGCATATTCGGCGTGCGGGTGACCTTGCCGATCTGGCACACTTCTTTGACCTTGAACACATTGATGCCGAACTTCTCGTTGCTGCCCAGGCTGAACAGCAGAATCTCCATCTTGTTGGTCCCCGCCAGATTGGTGCGGGCATCGATATGCTCCAGCATCCCGTCGTGCCCCGAACTCAACATGTCTTGTGCGTAAGTCATCTTCAGCTCCTCCCTAAGCCAATAGCCTGGTCAACGTCTGCGCCAGTTTCTGCGGCTCGAACTTCGGCACATATTCATCCACACCCACCGCTTTGCCCAGCTGCTGGTTGGAAGTACTGGACAAGGACGAATGCATCAAAACCGGAATACCGGCAAAACGTTTGTCCGATTTGATCTTGCGCGTCAGCATGTATCCGTCCATTTCCGGCATCTCCACGTCGGTCAAAATGACCTGCACCATATCTTTCACCGAAGTATGGGAGGCAACGGCATAATCGGCCATCTTCGACAGCTCGATCCATGCCTGGCGCCCGTTGATGGCCGCAATCGACTTGACCCCCATCGCATCCAGCGTGCGCTGGATCTGGTGCCTTGCCACGGAAGAATCGTCGGCGTAGAACACCGTGCGATCCTTGCCTATCGGCTTCACGCTCTTGAAGATCATCTCGTCTTCGTCGAAATGCCCGGTCTCGGACAGCACCTTTTCCACGTCCATCATCATCACCAGCCGGCCATCCTTCAGCTCGGTGATCGCCGTCACCAGCCCGCCCATTTGCGCCACCAGCATCGCCGGCGGAACGCGCATCGCCGACCAGTCCAGACGCAGGATGTTGTCCACGCCCTTGACCAGAAAGCCCTGCGTGTGGCCGTTGTACTCGGTGACGATCATGATATCGGCCTTCTCGTCAGTCTCGATCCCCGCGTATTTTGCCAGATCGATCACCGGCACCAGCGCCCCGCGCAGGCTCACCATGCCCTCCACTGCCTCCGGCATGTCCGGCGCACGGGTGATGGGCGGGATACGCATCACTTCGCGTACCTTGAACACGTTGATGCCGTAGGTTTCCTCGCGCCCGGTACGCTTGTCCAACCCGAGCGTGAACATCAGGATCTCCAGCTTGTTGGTACCCGCCAGCTTGGTTCTGGCATCGATGTTCTTTAACAGATCAGACATGTATCTCTCCTCCGGATGGCCGGGACAGATGTCCCCGCTTCCCTGACTTCATTTTCCCACAGCACATTTGGTTAACGGATAACCCGCCTTGCTCAGTTCATCGGCAGATTTTGCCAATTCTTCAGTGGCAGATTTGGCATCCTGTACAGAATGGGTATTATTGTCCACCAACCCCGCGATGCGTTCCAGGCTTTGCGCCACGCTTTCACCCGCCGCCGACTGCTCTTTCGAAGCAGTGGCGATATGATCGACCCGCCCGGAAACGTTTTGCGTGGCGTTCATGATCTGCTTCAAACCGTCGCCGTTTTTGCGTATCAGCGTGATCCCCTCTTCGACCTCGGTTACCGCCTCCTGCATCGATTTCACCGCCAAATCGGAAACCGCATTGATCTCGGCGATGGTTTGGGCGATATCCTTGGTGCTGACGGTGGTGCGTTCCGCCAGCTTGCGCACCTCGTCGGCCACCACTGCAAAGCCGCGTCCCTGCTCGCCGGCGCGTGCCGCTTCGATGGCCGCGTTCAAGGCCAGCAGGTTGGTTTGGTCGGCAATCTCCTTGATCGTATTGGCGATCGCGCCGATACGCCGGATGGACTCTCCCAGCTCGGAGATGGTTTTGCTGGATGATTGCACGGTGCTTGCCACTTTGCCGGTCGCCACGATGCTGAGTTCCATGTTGCGACCGTTTTCGTCGACGACCTGCCGCATCGTTTTGACATCGCCAAGCGAATCCTCTGCCATATTGGCGACTTCGGCGACTGACTGGCTGAACTGTTCCATGGTAGCAGCGATCTGCTGGATATGGTCCTGTTCTGTCATCGCATTGTTCGCCACCCCGGTCACCCTTGTATCCACACCCTTGATGTGTTCCCGCATATTCTGCACTGAAGAGACGATCTCATCCATCATGGTACGCAGGTAGGATTGCATGATCTGGATCTCGCACAACAACACGCCCATTTCATCCCGTGTGGAAATATCGAGTTCGTTATCCAGATCGCCTTCCATGATGTGCTTGAATTCCGCCCTGACCATGTCGGCCGGCTGGCGCACATAGCGCTTTACGCAAAAACCGATAAAGAAGAACAGGAACACATGCAATGCGACCTGGCCCGAAATGGTCTGCAATTCCATGCGGTGGATACGGTCGTAATCCGGTTTCAAGTCGACCATCACATCCGACGCGCCGAGAACCGTACCTTCCTGGGCCTGATGGCAACCGGTGCAATCGGTACCGTGAAAATCCTTGCTGGCCGTGTAAGGAGTGATCACGCGCAGGAATTGGGCCCCCTGCTCGTCCTGGCCGAATATCACAGCGGGCTTCCTGGTATCGAGCGCCTGGCGCTGCGCATCGTCCTGGACGCGTTCTTGCGGCAGCCCGGCCCCGTAAAGATCGATTACCGGCTTGGTACGCAATATCTTTGCCGACTTGATGTTCACGCCCGAGCTGAACTTGCGGATGAGAAGTTCGCGGTTGCCGATTTCCCCGATCTGCCCCGTCACCATCAACATGTTGAAGCCGTCAATGATCTCGTTTGCAATCTGCGCGCCTTTCTCCTCTGCCTGCGTCCTCGACTCTTCACGCATGTTGGCGGAAACGAAGAGTTGCGCCGCAGACAACACGACCAGCAGCGTCGTCTGGATCAGAAACTGCAATTTGGAGATCAGCGACCAATTCTTGAATTTGTAGCGCTCGTACCTGGAAACGACCTGCGCGCCGGTCCGGTTCAATTCCCGATACAGTGCATCAGCCTCGGCCACCTGCTGACGACTCGGCGCCCTGCGTATCGAAACATAACCCGTGATCTTGCCTTGCTCGATGAAGGGAGCAACCGTGGCACGCACCCAATAATGATCGCCGTTTTTGCAGCGGTTCTTGACCACCCCGCGCCAGGGCCGCCCTGCCTTGACCTCATTCCACAGCCACTTGAAAGCCTGCGGCGGCATGTCGGGATGACGCACGATGTTGTGGCTTTTTCCGAGCAACTCCTCGCGCGAGTAGCCGGAGATGTTAACGAACGCTTCGTTGCAATAGGTGATGATGCCCTTGGTATCGGTCTTGGAGACCAATACCGTCCCCGCCGGGAATGGCACTTCCTTTTGCGACACATAATCGTTCTTGTTTTGCATGGTTTCCCGGACCTGGCTTATGTCCTAAAACGCCCGGCTGCGGCTTGCAACTCTCTTGCCAGACTTTCCAGGCGCACAATGTCCTGTGAGTTGGAACTGACGGCTGCGTGATTCTCTTCCGACATTTGTGCGATCTTTTCCACATTGCGTGCTATCTCGGTGCTGGCCAGGCTCTGCTCACTGACAGAGGAAGCGATGTCGTTCACTCCGGCGCTGGATTTGGTGACCGATTCGCCTGCCTCCGTAAGTATCGCGGAAACGCGTGCCACATGTTCCTGCGTCGCTTTCAGGGAACGCAGACCACCTTGCACAGTGGCTTCGACATGCGTGGATTTCTGGTTCAGCGAATTGGTAACCTTATCGATCTCGCTGGCCGATTGGGCGGATTTTTCAGCCAGCTTGCGTACTTCGTCGGCCACCACCGCGAAGCCGCGCCCTTGTTCACCGGCACGTGCCGCCTCAATGGCCGCATTTAACGCCAGCAGGTTGGTCTGGTCGGCGATGTCTTTCACTTGCTGTGTCATGCCGGCAATGGCGCGCGTGCTATCGACGAATTCCTGAACCGACGCATCGATCTGGTTCACCGCATCCTGCACACTGTGTATCTCGTTGATCATTTCGGTCACGCTCTGGTTGCCCTGACGAGTCTGCTGCAGACTCTGTTCCGACAGCTTGCGCACTTCCTCGGTATTGGCCGACACTGCATTGATGCTCACGGTAATCTCCTCCACCGCCGCTGCCGTGGAAGCTGAGGCCTCGCTCTGCACCTGCGAACCCTGCGTGATCTGTGTTGAAGAGGCTGCAAGCTGCGTTGCAGTCGTGATCACATTGTCGGCGCTGTCGTGTACTTGGCGGACAGTCTGGCGAAAACTATCCATCAGCGAATTGAAGGATTTGGCAGCTTGCGCCAACTCGTCCTTGCCGTGTATCGGCACGATTCGCGTCAAGTCTCCGTCGGCTGCGGTGTGCGACATCGCAGCGCTCATTTCGCCGGTGGAACGCACAACGCCGGAGATGATGGAATAGCCCAGGCCCGCGCCAACCGCGATTGCCAGGAGCAGGCCAAACAGCATCAATAGTTCCATAGTATGGGCAGATGCCATCGCTTCTTCCAACGCCTGCTTCGACATATCGTCTTCATGCTGCGCCTGCGCACGTCCACGCTCGATCGCGGCCGACACCAGCGGATTGATCTTGTTCAACGCCAGACGCTCCGCTTCAAACCACTGCTCTGCTTTGAGTGCCTCTACCGCCGGCTCCAGCCCCTCGTTCAGAAAAACACTGCGCGCAGCAGAAAACTCTTTCAGCATCGCCTTGCCTTCGGCGCTGTATGTATTTTTCTCCATCTCGTCGACATACTCATTCAGCTTTATCCTGTTCGCAGCGATCTGATCCAGATGCTTGCTGATAGGATGGTCATGCAGTTTGCTCGCCGGGTTCGCCGGGTTGTGTGAAATTGCCAACAGCACTTGTGTGCGCTGGTCGGCCAGCGTGAACATGATACGGTTCGTCAGTCGAATCAGCAGAATATGGCGCTTGGCAATATCCTGCGTGGCTGCTTGCAGCTGCGAAGTGGCGTAATAGCTGACCACTTGATTGAACACGATGACTACCATGATGGCGCTCACCAGCAAAATCAACCGCGCCTTGATTGTCATATTTCCCAACATTACCCTCTCCCGAGTATTGTTTTTTATACTTTGAAACGCGAGACTGCATTCTGCAGCTCGACACCCATGCGTTCCAGATCGCCAATGTCATGCGCCGTCTGTTCGATGGCCGCATGGTTCTTCTCGGCCATTCTGGCGATCTGTTCGATGTGGCGGGTGATCTCGTTGCTTGCGGCACCCTGCTCGCCTACAGATACGGCGATCTCGCCGA
>JGI20214J51650_10002535_pt1 | contig 11515 bp, 11 predicted proteins | sample WetSurMetagenome_FD_51650 | JGI IMG/M metagenome (IMG submission 51650)
ACAGGGTGGATGAACATGGGATGTCTCCGAATTATTTGGAATATCCTAGCAGAGAATAAGAGAAGGCGCAACAGGTCTATATCAGGAATTTGCCGTTCTTTTTCAACCAGGTAAGGCGTCGCTTATAATCGGGCATGAGTTCCCCCAGCCTGTTCCAGAATGTTTTGGAATGGTTGTGGATGTGCGTGTGTACCAATTCATGCAAGACAACGTAATCCACCACTTCCAGCGGAGCCATGACCAGCCGGAAGGTAAAGCTGAGCGTGCCGTGTGAACTGCACGAACCCCAACGCGTGCGGGCAGACGAGATGCGGATCTTTTGATATGTGAAGCCGTTTATTCCAGCAATGCTGAGCGCTCTTTCAGAAAGGAGCAAAGCCGCCTGTTCCTTATACCAGCGTGTGAAAGCCTGCTCCGCTTTCGGCAAGGCGGCTTTCGCCAAGCGGAAAGAGCTCCCATCAAAAGACAGGGCGGGACGCTGGCGTGCAACGAGGCTGAGCGGGTAGGACTGTCCCAGGTAAAGAAAGGTCCCGCCTGCCGAGTAATTTTTGGATGGTACGGGTGGAGTGGCCCGGATCCTGGCCTGGTGTTTTTCGATCCAACTTTCGTGACTTTCGACAAAAGTTTGGATGTGCGCCTCGGCCATCCTGAGCGGGGCGCGCACCGTCAGACTGCCGTCGCGTTCGACAACGATTGCCACTGTCTTCCGGCGGGTGCGAACGAGCCTGTCTATGGATACGGACATGCGGAGATTGTAACCGAAAACGGGATCAGTCTCATTTTGCGGAGCAGGCCTGAACAAGATATAATCCTAACTTGCGAGAAAAACGTTTCCAAAACCAAAAAAAACAGGTCACGATTCAAAGATTAACAAGCATGCGGTGAAAGGAATCGGAATGGATCAGATAGTCATTAAAGATCTGGTTGCACGCGGGATCATCGGAATTAATGACTGGGAACGTGAGAAGCCCCAGGAGATATTGATCAATATCGTCCTGTTCACTGACCTGCATAAAGCCGGCGAAAGTGACAAACTCCAGGACAGTGTGGATTACCGGACCATCGCGAAGAAAGTATTGGCGCATGCCGAAACCGCCAAACGGCTGACAGTTGAAGCATTTGCGGCTGATCTGGCAAAGTTATGCCTGGCAGAGCCGCGCGTGGAAAAAGTGCGGGTACGGGTGGAAAAACCCGGGGCAGTGCGGTTTTCCAGGTCAGTCGGGGTGGAGATCGAACGGGAAAAAGAGGGTAAGGTTTGAAACAAATCTGCAGGTATGCCTGTGAGCCTCCAAGACGGGATCTTTATTTATTTAACGTCCAGAAAAGTATGGCTTATTGGATGGATGCATGAACAAAACCATTAAATACCTCTTGAGCAGACCGGGAAAAAGTCAGGCCCTGGTGCAGTTGCGCGAAGGTCTTCTGAAAATGATGCTGGTCAGTTCATTTATGGCCGGTACCGTGCTTTTTGGCTTCGCTTCGATCCCTGCTTTTCAAAAAAGGTTATATCAGACGATCCTGATCTACGGCATTCTGTATGTATTGACCATCCTGATCACATTTGTAAAACGGTTCCCTTATCGCGNCCGGGCAATAGGTTGGCTGGGCATGCTGTATATTTTTGGGTGCATCAACCTTTATTTGAACGGATTAAATGTGGATGCCGGCCTGTTTTTTATCACTTTTATTGCCATGGCGATCCTGCTTATGGATCTGGCAGGGGGATTGGTGGCGCTCATACTTGGCTGCCTGACTGTTTCCGTATCGGCATTTATGAATGTTGCCGGACATTACCAAATACCCATGGGCTTACCCCAATCCGATCCCCTGGTCTGGGTAATTGGAGGAACGATTTTCCTTTTGATGGGGATCCTGCTGATCTATTCCCTGACAACAGTAGTCACCGGGTTGGAGGAAAACCTGGCGAAAACCACGCGGCTGGCGAATGAGCTTGAAAACACGAATGAATTGTTGCGGATGAGCGAAGCGCGTTATCGCACGCTCGTGGAGACCTCACCGGGCCTGGTGGTACTGCTTGACTTGAATGGGAATATTGTCATGGTGAACCAGTATGGACTGGATTTGTTCGGTTATGAGAGCCTCGAAGAGGTAAAAGGTAAACACTTAACGACCTTCATTGCGCCTGCAGACCAGACGCGCGTGGCGAGTCTTTTCGAGAAAACGCTGGAAGTAGGAGAGCAGAAAGAATTCGAGTGCCTGGCCCTCAGGAAGAATCAAGTTCCTTTTTTTGCTGAATTTAATGCCGCTTTAGTGGTGGATGAGGCCGGCAAGCCGCAAAGCGTCATCGGCGTCGGCAGGGATATCAGCGCACATAAAGAGACGGAGAGGCTCCTTTGGGAAGCCAGAGACACTCTCGCGGCGAAGGTGGATCAAACAACGTTCCGGCTGAGACAAACCACCGAGCGGCTGGAGGAATTGGTCAAACATGGTCCAACTGTGATTTTTAGCTACCGGCCTTCGGACCATGCAATGACCTATGTCAGCGAAAATGTTTCTGCTCTCCTGGGTTATCAAGCTGCCCTATTTACCGAGGATAGTAATTTTTGGCGTGATCATCTCCATCCGGATGAAAGAGAATCCCTTCTCAACCAAATGGACCAGCCTGACAACCAGGAGAGATCAGTATTCGATTATCGTTTCCTGAAAAGAGATGGGACATATTGCTGGTTGCGTGGCGAAAGAATGCTGCAGCGGGATATGAACGGTGCTCCGCTGGAATATGTCGGTTCGTGGTCGGATATTAGCGAACGTAAAAATGCCGAAGAAACCCTCAAGGATTCCGAAACCAGGTACCGCAGCCTTTATGAAAGCATGATGGATGCTTATGTTGAAGTTGATCTGGATGGCAGAATCCAACGATTCAACCGCTCTTATGAAAGTATGCTCGGTTACGAACCGGATGAACTGCGTAAATTAACCTATATGGATCTTACGCCCGAGAGATGGCATGATTTTGAGGCAGAGATTACGAAGAACCAGATATGGACGAGAGGCTATTCCGAAATTTATGAGAAGGAATACATCCGGAAGGATGGCACTATCTTTCCAGTTGAATTGCGATCGGCGCTTATGCGGGACGAGAGTGGCAAGCCGACCGCTATGTGGGCATTCGTCCGGGATATCAGTGAGAGGAAGATTATCGAACAAACTCTTCGTGAAAGCGAAGGACGTTACCGGGAATTGCTCGAAAATTCCATGCAGGGTGTGATCGTGTTCCAGGATATGGGGGTCGCTTATGTAAATCAGGCCATTACGGATGCGCTTGGTTATACCCAGAACGAAATAAAATCGCTTGCACCGGCTGATATTATCATGCTGGTACATCCGGATGACCGGGCCATGTTCCAGGCCAGGCTGCAGGCGCACCTGAACCATGTTCCACCGCCGGCCCGGTATTCATTGCGGGTCAGGCATAAAAATGGTGAGATCCGCTGGGTGGAAGCCAGGACAGTGGCCATGGAATTTCAGGGCCGGCCGGCCTTGATGACAACCGCCATAGATGTCTCAGATATCAAAAAAGTAGAGGCGGCTCTGCAGGAAAGCGAAAGGGTACAGAAGACAATCCTGAATGCTTCAGATGCATTGGTATTTCTGCTGGATACGGATGGAACCCTGATTACCTCGAATGATAAATTTACCAAGAGAATGGGGATTGAAGCAAGCAGCCTGGCCGGAACCTCTTTATACGATATCCTGCCTGAGGAAGTGGCCAGGGCCAGGAAGGTACCATTTGACCAGGTGCTCAGTTCGGGTAAACCAATTACCTATATAGACTCGCGCGAAGGCACCTGGTTCGAGAACAACTTGTATCCCGTCATGGATGGTTCTGGCAAAGTGGTTCGTGTGGCTGTTTTTGCCCGCGATATCACCGAACAAAGAAGGGTTTCGGAGGCTTTGCGTGCCAGCGAGGAACAATACCGGGAGTTGGCGGAAGCCGCTCACGATATGATCTTCATCATTAATCAGGCTGATCGCATCCAATATGTAAATTCGTTTGGGGCGAAATTTTTAGGAAGACCGCCTGAGCAATTGGTGGGCCAGCCGCGCGCAGATTACTTCCCAATGGAAACCAGCGATCACCAGGAAAATAACATCCAGCAAGTCTTCCGGACAGGCGAAGCCCTCTCCGCGGAGAGTGCCAACCGGTTCATTGATCAGACGATCTGGTTGAACACCTGGCTGGTTCCCCTCAAGGATGCTTCGGGAGAAGTCACCTCCGTATTAGGGGTATCACGTGATATTACTGAACGGAAAAGAGCCGAAGAAGCCCTACAACAAGCCCGGGACCTTCTGGAAGAACGTGTTACGGTGCGAACCAGGGAGTTAATGGCAAGCCAGGAAAAGCTGCGCATTCTCACCGCCCAAACCATCACTGCCCAAGAAGAGGAAAGGCGTGTCATTTCGCGGGAACTGCACGATGATGCCGGGCAGGCGTTGATCACCTTGAAATACGGCCTTGCCGCGATCCAGAGTGAGCTACCCATATCGGATACCTTGCCAAGGCAACGTTTGTCCGAATCGATGAAGATCATCGACCAGACCATGCTGCACATCCGGGCGTTGTCTCACCGCTTGCGGCCTCCGGTATTGGAGATCGGTGGAATCCACCTGAGCTTGCAGGAATTATGCCGGGAAATAACTGAACGAACGAAGATCCCGGTTTATTACCAGGGGCTGGATATCCCCGGCTTACCAGACGAGATGGGTATCAGTCTGTTTCGTTTCGTGCAGGAAGCGTTGACGAATATCCTGAAACATGCCCATGCCACTGAAGTGAAGGTCCGATTGCAATACCAGAAACGCGGAATTTCCCTTTCTGTAGCGGATAATGGGCGTGGGATTGAGAATAGCCTCCTGTCGGAGGGGCTGGGATTAATGGGTATCAAGGAGCGCCTGGCGCTGCTAGGCGGCAAGCTGGAGGTCCATTCACATATAGGACGGGGCACGAAGCTGGTGGCACGTGTACCCTGGCTGGGCTCCAGAATTGAATAGGCATTTGTATGAGAGAGAAAAAAATACGTTCATTGACCACTATAATAGCCTTGAACCAACAAATATGCTTGGGGAGGGGGAGGATGGGATGCATATCCAGGGGGAGGGGGAGGATGGGGATGCGGGCGGCTCCGCACCTTATGAGTATCAAGGCGCCTTTCTGGGGTATACCGCTTAGAAAACGCGGGACAGGCAGCCAGGATACCCGGCGAGGTTGCGCGACCGCCCGCACACCCTGTTCCCCTGTTTATTCCATTAATCAAGATATGATTTAATGTTGAATACATCAGAAAGGTCATGCGATGTTACCTCAAATCCGTGTCGCAATTCTGGATGACCATCAAAGCATCATTGATGGATTTACCTACCGTCTTTCCATGGATCCCAGGATCCTGATCGTTGGTACAGCCATTTACGGGGAAGCCCTCGAGCCGATGATCGCCGATAAAGAAGTGGATGTACTGCTACTGGATGTCAGTGTTCCCAACTCTCCGGAGGATCACAACCCATATCCTGTTCTGCATATTATTCCCCATCTTTTGGAGAATTACCCAAATTTAAACATCCTGATCATTTCCATGTTCACGCAACATTCATTGATCGATGCCCTGGTCAATACTGGCATCAGTGGTTACGTATTCAAAGATGACCAGGCTTCCATCCAAAAGTTGAATAAAATTGTGGATATAATCGCCAAAGGCGGGATTTATTTCAGCCAGGGGGCATATCGGGATGCGCACGACGAACCAGTTGGTTCCCTGCTCACTCCACGCCAACTGGAGGCATTGTCCTTGTGCGGCTCCTGTCCGGATGGCGACACGATTACGCTGGCTGGGAAGCTGGGAATCACCGGTTCCACACTCAGAAACTTGTTGTCTGGCGCGTATCTCCGCCTGGGCGTTCGTACACGCGCGGCGGCTATCGCGAAAGCTCAACAATTGGGGCTCTTGACGAATTCGCCCGAGCTTGAAATAGCTGACGGGGAACCGACAATCAGACGATCTGTTAAACCCAAAACCCGTTCTCTAAAGCGCATCGTTGAGTGATGCGTGTATACAAATTATACAAAACTTCCCTGGCAGCATCTGCCAGGGAAGTTGGCTTTTCCAAGATTCCAGCGACGTTTTTTTGGGGGAGGATTAATTTGCAGGTGTGTAAGGCAGGGCTGCACGAGCGGGTTTTTTCAATGGATAAACATCCACCAGTTCATAGGCGCGGCTGCCAAGCCCGTATTTTTCGGCGAATTCGGTGGTGCCATAAGGATCCTTAAGCGGGCCGTGCAACTGCCGGAAAGGATGACCTTCGCGGAAATGGATTTCCATTGCCAGCGGGACATTATCTTCTATCAATCTGGTCCGGGCAATGGCATCCAGTGTGGCTTGTTCAACAGCCACTATGTCATCCGAACCGAAGATACCCACATCCGGCAGTACGGGCATTCCGGTAAAACCAAAACAGTCACAAAGGGGAGTCATTTGAATGGCAAGGTTGAGGTGAACGGCTTTGCCCGGCTGGAAAGTCGACATTGTTTCGCTGACTGAAATGGCGCAGGCTTCCATGAAAGTGTGGAAGTTAGCCTTATCGATCTTCAAGCTCCCTGGAGGGGCTACAACCAGGCAGCGTCCGCACTGGTTGCATTGTTCCATGTGCAAGTGCATCGTGCCGGGAACCTTTTTATCTTCCACGATGGCCTCGAATGGGCAGGATGCGGCAATCTGTGGGATGGCAGTAGCCGGATCCGGGCAATTCTCGGGAAACCAATACTGGTCGAAATGCATGGCGTCGTGCATCTGACCACGCGTCGCACCGGTCATGCATCCCAGCGCGAGATTCTTGATGGCTGCTCCAAAGCCGTTGCTCGGATGTCCTTTGACATGCGAGAAGTTGACCATGAAAGTTGCATCCTGGATAAACCCGGCTACCTTCCAATTCTGGATGTTTTTATAAGGCCGTTCGTGTTCGTAAAAATATTTTTCGTCCGGCCCTGCGGCGGGATAAACGGGGCAGCCCAGAACTTCGGCTGAGTAGCCGCGCTTTTCTGCGCCGTCTGTATCCCACGGGACATCTGCAACGAAAGGCTTGCCACCGCCATCCTTGATGGCCTGGACCACCTTGCGCACGAAAACGGGGTGGATGGTCGAGTAACCGATATTGTTGGCGGTGTGCATCTTGATCACCACCCGTTCATCCTTGACCCTGTCCCGCAGATGGAGTTGCTCAAGGATCAAGTCGAGTTTTGCCGGTAAGGTTTCTTTGGCTTCCAAAAGAGCCTGATGGGCTGTTCCGAAATAAACTTTGCTGGGCATTCTTTTCTACCTTGGTTAAGGGGGAATCACCGCGTCAATCGAGTAAAAACCTGGAAAATCCACGTTTTTACTCTTACACAGGAATTCCCGGTAACCTTTTTCCTTTCGATAAGATGCCGAATTATAATTGATGTTCAGGGAAAATAAAACAGGGCTGCATTCCGGCAGCCCTGTCCCCGAAGATGTTAGAATTTTATGCGGCTGCTTTTTGTGAGGCCGGTTTCGAACCCGCGCCAAGCACGCTCATAGCTTTTTTCAAAATGTCGAACCAGAAGGGTGCGCCTTGTGAAGCGGCCGCGCCGGATATCAACAATCCCAGGATCTTTGCCAGCCAGCTGTTCAGATCAACAGGCAGGTTCTTAATTCCGTTGCAGACCGGCTGACCCTGATTGTCTGGGATGGGAATTCCAAATACCAGGCCTGCCTTGACAGGCAGTAAGGAACACTGTCTCCCAACAGTATCAACAGGGACAATTGTCCAGCCGAGGGGTATATTCAACGCCTGTAGCTTTGTTTCCAACGCCGGGATATTTTCAAATGGACTTGAAGTGGTATCGATCTGGCCGGCGGCAGGTAGTGTATAGTTTTGAGCCTGGGCGACGATCGCCAGACGCAAGGTCGGTTCGCGCCAAAGGCTGGTTGCCACACCTACGGAATCCACATTTAGTATCAGGGCCAGGATAAGGCCGATTATGAAAGCGATTGCCTGAGCCCTGCGCTTGTAAGCTTCAGAAAGCTGGGCCATCGCATCGTTGAACCAGGATTCCAGGTTGGCCAGGGTTTTGCTGACAGCCTGTTCTCCGCGCAGGGCATGGACATCCGTCTGTCTCAGGATGGCGCCGGCCGATCCATTCAGGCCCGGGTTGGTTCCCTGCAGTGCCAGGGTGCCGAGGCGGAACTGGCGCATGGCAAGACCGGTATCGGCTCCTGTCTCCGCAACAGTGCGCTGGTCTTCGACCAATGGCCCATAGTATGTCTCAACTTGCGGGATAAGTACGTCCAGGGTGGGCCCAAGTTCGGGATATTTCTCACCCAGTGACTGTACCTGGAACTTGAGGCTGTCCAGCCCGGCAGTCCCCGCACCGGATGAGGCAATATTCCTGGCAGTCACCAAAATGGCCTCCCAATCCTGCCTGGCAAGGTGCTGCTGCTCCGGGCTTGCAATGAAACCCATTTGATTATCCATTTCGTGAGACATGGATTCTACGGGTGAATTATCCGTCCCAGCCTGTACGATTAGCTCAAAGATCGTTGCTGCGAATTTTTCGGGCGGTATATAAGAAGGTAGACGTCCCTTTCGGCCGGGTCTCTTCGGACTCGGATTAAGATTGGCAATCAGCGGATATTCATACAACCGGCGGGCAAAGTCCTTGTTGCCCACCATCCTGATAATGGCTTTTTCCATATCCCTGGCACGAAGATTTAGGAGGTTCCCGATCCATTCCTGCACGGACATCGTTCCCACGCTTAATACCAGCCAAACGAAAATCAGGCCGATGGCAACTTCGAGAATTTCTTGAAGGTACATGATCTCCTCCTCGATAACAGGAAAAAGTTACTCCCANNAAATAGAAGAAACGCGCCCTAGNCAGGGATCATGGCGCNTCGTTCTCGATCTCAGCAAGCAGTCCCGGGATTTGGTCCAGCGCCGTGATGACTGCCTGCGGCTGGATTGTCAGTTCGCCTTCGTCCGGGATACTGACCCGGCGAGTGATCCAAATGCTGTACATACCCAACTGGTTAGCTCCAAAAATATCCGCTTCCGGGATATCTCCAACCATGGCAGTCTGGTCCGGCGGGACTCCGAAATAATCCAGGGCGAGTTGGAAAATGCGATGATCGGGTTTGCGGATGCCGCAACCTGCGGAGGTGATGATGCTATCAAAAAACGGGCGCAGGTCGTACCGGTCAACCAATTGCTGGACGTTCTTATCATCCGAGGTGTTCGAGATCATTCCCAACCGATACCCTTTTTCCCGGAGAATTTTAAGGGTAGGCAGGGCGTCAGCTTCGAGATACCAGTTCTCCTGCGTTATGGAGTACATGGCATCCAGGGCTGTCCGCACCTCTGAAGCTGGAATATCCCGAAACCCATTTTGCTCCAATAGTTCGCTCAAGACGGAAAAAGTGGTCTTCTCTACTGTACTTCCACTTCGCCCGGCATAGTAGGAATCCAGAAATGTTCCGAATTCGCTGAAGAAGCCTTTAATTTCAAGCGGTATGCCGGCTTTTTGCAGCACTTCCACCAGTTTCTGGTCGGCACGCTCATAGATCGGAGGCCAGGGGTCTCTCGAGTAGATCAGGGTGGAACCGAGATCGAAGAAGATGACATTCAGCGCGGAAAAAGGACGGGACATGATGACTGAATTATAGCGTGTAAGTTCAGGCGGCACACCCCTATTAATAGGGTTGTTTGGATTATTTTCTTACTTGTTTGTATCCCAAATAACAAAAAATGGGACATGCCAGTTTGGCATGTCCCATTTCCCATATAAAATTCTCCGGTCAATCACAAGACTTGGGGAGGACCAACCAGAACAGCAGGTAGAGTCCCAGTCCGGGGACGCCGCCCGGGATCAGCGCGATCAGAAAGGCCAGCCGGAACCAAAAGGGGCTGATCCCAAAGAACTCGGCCAGGCCGCCGCAAACGCCGGCAATGATGCGGTCGTGCCGGGAACGGCGCAAGGGTTTGTGTTGGGTGGTTGCATTCATAAGATATTCTCCGTATTATGTGTTACCCATACATACGGATGAAATGTTTTTAGGTTTCGATTCTTTGTTGCTAACCGCTTTTTGAATAAATACCGGTCGGATCCAATTCTTCACGAAGGATCCCAAGTTCCTTTTCGGTGACAGGCTCCGTGATGCGCAAATTCCCGGAAACTTTAAGCGCCCAACCGGTGTTTTCAATGGCTTCCCGGGCTGTTTTGCCGGGATGCAGAGCTGTCAACACCAGTTCTCCGGTTTCGTCGGGCTGCATATAACCAAGGTCGGTGACTACGCCGACCGGTCCCTGACCACGCAGTCCAGCCTTCTGGCGACCAGCCTGTCCGTCCAGGTAACCGGCGGAGGTCAGAAAGTCCACTTTTTCGGGGAAACGGCGTTTCTGGTGGGGGGTCATGATGTAACAGCGGTTGGCCCAGGCAGCGATCTCCTGGGCTCCGCCGGACCCTGGCAGCCGCACCCTGGGATGCGCATAGTCAGTTCCTATGGCTGTTGCGTTGATGTTCCCATATTTGTCGATCTGCGCCCCGCCCAGGAAGCCCACATCCACGTTGCCGCGCTGGAGGTAGTTCGTAAAAATGTCGTACATGCTTACCACTGATAACGCCCCGCTCACCAGCGTCGGATCGCCGATGGAGAGCGGAAGACGGGCCGGTTCCGCTCCGATGACGCCTGCTTCGTAGATCATCACCAGATCAGGGGCGTGTGTACGCTTGGCGAGATTGCAGGCCAGGTTGGGTTGTCCGACACCCACGAAGACCACGTCGCCATTTTTCAATAACCGGGCGGCGTTGACGATCATTAATTCAGAGGATGAATAATTCATAAAAAACCTCTTATCCGCTAATCTTCACTAATCTTCACGAAAATAACCAAGAGAACGAGGCAGACGATATTTTTGAACCGTTGCGACCATCCGTTTCCATTGCAAGTTGGGATGGCTTCCGAAATTAATAAGAATGCCAAGCTGCATGCCGGTGGCTTTCAAGTAATTTAACAATTGTGCTTCGTCGCAGTCGGTGAGATCATTGACAGCTTTGATTTCTACTATCAGTTTGTCATAAACAAGAAAATCTGCGAGATAGCTTTTTTTCAAGTTGACGTCTTTGTAACAAATGCTGATTTCTCTTTGGGGAACTAAGGGGATTTTCCTTTTCCCAAACTCTATCTCGAGAGCTTCTTGATAAACAGGTTCCAAAAAGCCGTCTCCAAGAGTATTGTAAACATCCATAGCCGCGCCGATAATTCCATAAACTTCATTCTTGAAAATCAACTCGGCCATGAGACCTCATTATTTCATTTGCGTAGATTAGCGCTGATTGGCGGATCAGTATTCTCCATAATTGACCGCCTCACTGAGCCTGGGGCGGACTTTGAGGCGTTCATGCGTTTCGGGACCCAGCTTTTGCCAGTATTCAGACCGGTCTTTGACACCATAGACCCATTCGTCCAGGTAATCTTTTACCGTCCCG
>JGI20214J51650_10002537_pt1 | contig 11509 bp, 12 predicted proteins | sample WetSurMetagenome_FD_51650 | JGI IMG/M metagenome (IMG submission 51650)
GCGTCCGGTCATATCGAAGTCACGGAAGTGGACATGAGCTTCCGAATTCCCGGGCATGTGGCCAAGCTCTTCGTGGATGAAGGCATGAAACCCAAGAAGGGAGAGGTGCTCGCAGAGCTCGAACAGGAAGTCATCAAAGCCCGCAGGGATCAGGCGGAAGCCCAGGTCAAGGAGTTCGAAGCACGGGAGGCTTCTTTGGCCCTGACGATCAGGATCAAACAAGAGGTTCTGGACGCAGACATCGACCGCGCAAAGGCAGGGGTCAAGGCCGCAGACGCTCGCTACCAGAGTCTCAAGACAGGGTCGCGGGAACAGGAAATCGCCGAGGCAGCGGCAGCCAGGGACAGGGCCAAATTCGAGTGGGAAAACAGGGAAAGGGATTACCAGAGGATGAAGGACCTCTTCGCGAGCAAGATCGTCTCCGAGAGTCAGTACGACTCGGCCAAAACCAGCGCAGAGGCTGGCCGTGCGGCTTACGAGGCCGCCCTGGAACGCTACAAGCTCGTGAAAGCCGGTCCCCGTGATGAACTGGTGCTGGAAGGCAAAGCCAATCTCGCAGGCTCCAGCGCCGGCCTGGTTGCTGCCGAAGCAGGACGCAAGGAAGTGGAAAAACTGAAATTGGACCTTCAGGCCCTGCAGGCCCAGAGGGACCAGGCCAAAGCGGCCCTCGCCATTGCCGAGGAGGATCTCAGGAAGTCGCGCCTTTACTCGCCCTTTGACGGGTTTGTCACCGTAAAGGACGTGGAGGAAGGGGAATATGTGCAGGCAGGAACGCCCGTGATCACAGTCGCGAACCTGGATGAGGTCTGGGTGAAGACCTATGTTCCGGAAACTCAGCTCGGAAAAGTTTATCTGGGCCAAAAGGGCGAGGTGATTTCAGACACCTTTCCGAACAGGACCTACCCCGGCACAGTGACCTACATCTCCCCTGAGGCCGAGTTCACACCAAAGAATGTGCAGACGAAGGAAGAGCGGGTCAAGCTGGTCTACCGGATCAAGGTGACGCTTCAGAACCCTAAGCAGGAACTCAAGGCAGGCATGCCTGTGGATGTGATTTTGAAGTAACTGGAGTATTGGAGTGATGGAGCGCTGGAGACCACCTCATGGCCCTTGTTGAAGCTGAAAACCTGTGCAGATCATTCGGTCCGGTGAAGGCACTCGACGGCTTGAACTTCACCGTGGAGCAAGGCGAGATATTCGGCCTCATGGGACCGGACGGTGCAGGCAAGACCACGTGCCTGCGCATCCTCTGCGGCTTGATGCGGCCCACGAGCGGAAAAGCCATTGTTCTGGAAAAAGACGTGGCCAAGGACCCCGAAGCCATCAAGGATCAAATCGGCTACATGGCCCAACCGGCCAAACTCTACGAAGACCTGACGGTCAAGGAGAATATCGAGCTCTACGCGGACCTCTACCAGGTTCCCAGGGACCGCTTTGAGCAGAGGATGAAGAGGCTTCTTGAATTCTCGGGCCTTGGCCCTTTTACGGACCGCCTCTTCAGACAGCTTTCCGGGGGCATGAAACAAAAAGTGGGTCTGAGCTGCGCTCTGATCCACACGCCCAAGGTCCTGTTCCTGGATGAACCGACCAACGGAGTGGATCCTGTGTCCCGCCGCGATTTCTGGAAGATTCTCTACGAACTCCATCGGGAGAAGGTGACCATTCTGGTCGCCTCCACCTATCTTGACGAGGCGGACCGCTGCCACCGGGTCGCGCTTTTCGACCGGGGCAAGGTGAGGCTGGTCATGGAACCCCTCAGCCTGAGAAGCCTCGTCAGAGGCCAGCTCTTTGACCTGAAGACCCCGGACCGCAGAAAGGCCATGAGGATTCTCAAGAGCTCCCCAAAAGTGGTCCAGGCAAGCCTCTTCGGCGCCGGGATCCATTTCTCTCTCAAGGAGGCTGAGGACCTGTCTCCCATAGAAAAAGAACTCACCTCTTCCGGCCTCGGCGCATTTCGTCTCGAGCCCATTCAGCCGAGCCTGGAAGACGTTTACCTTTCCCTTGTGGAGGGAAACAGAGAGCCATGAGTGATGCGGCCGTGATCCTTAAGGACGTGGTCAAACGCTTCGGCAGCTTTGTGGCTGTGGATCACATTTCCCTTGAAATCGGCTCTGGGGAAATCTTCGGTTTTCTGGGTCCGAACGGCGCGGGCAAATCCACGACCATCCGTATGCTCTGCGGTCTTCTCAGGCCCTCTTCGGGTCAGGGATGGGTTAGCGGGCTGGACATCATCACCCAATCGGAGCAAATAAAGTCGAACCTCGGCTACATGTCCCAGCGATTCTCCCTTTACGACGACCTGCGGGTCGAAGAGAACATGGCTTTCTTCGGGGGCATTTACGGGCTCGACTCATCGGCCTGTGAAAAACGGATCCGGGAAGTGTTGGCCCTGATAGGCCTCACGGAAAGACGCCGATCTCTCACCCGGGAACTGCCCACCGGTCTCAAGCAGCGCCTGGCCCTGGGGTGCGCGCTGCTGCATCAGCCTCCCATCATCTTCCTGGATGAACCCACCTCCGGCGTGGACCCCGGGACCAGGCGCAACTTCTGGGATCTGATTTACACTCTGGCGGACGGCGGAGTCACGGTCTTTGTCACGACCCACTACATGGAGGAGGCGGAGTACTGCAATCGAATCGGTCTCATTGACCGCGGTCAGCTGATTGCTCTCGGATCTCCTGCTGAACTCAAATCCAAGCACCTATCAGGAACCATCTACGAGATTGCGACAGACGATGTCCTTGCTGCGGTCGAGGCTCTTGCTCCTGTGGAAGGCGTGCTCGATGCAGCGGTTTTCGGCCGCGCCCTTCACGTGAGGCTGAAGCAGGACATCGATGCACAGGCTTACCTCCCCGCCTTTCTCAATTCATCGGGCCTTGTCATGAATTCCATCCGAGCCATAGAACCCACCCTCGAGGACGTGTTCGTCGCTCTCGTGGGACATCAGGCGAGGCAATCCTCATGAGCATCCGAAGAATCAAGGCATTGACCAAGAAGGAATTCATTCAAATGAGCCGGGACATCCGGAGCCTCATGGGCGCTCTTTTCAATCCCCTGCTCATGATCTTCCTCTTCGGTTACGCTTTGAGCCTGGATGTGGACCGCATCCCCACGGTTGTCCTCGATTTTGACGGAACTCCCGTGTCTCGCGAGTTCATTCATCGGCTCACCGATTCCCGCTATTTCACCCTGGTCCGGTATCTGGAAAGGGACGGAGACGTGGATGCGAGCCTCGCAAAAGGCGAGGCACTCATGGCTCTCGTCATCCCCCGGGACTTCTCATCCAGGGTGAAGCAGGGGATCCACGCACCCCTTCAGGTGGTCTTTGACGGAAGCGACTCCAACACCGCCACCATTGCCCTCGGGTACCTCAAGGCTGTGGCTGCGGGCTTTGACATCGCGCTCCAGGAACAGCGAATACGGCGCGCGGGCCTCAAGATGGTGGACATGCCACTTGAAGCCAGGATTCGTGTTTGGTTCAACCCGGAACTCAAGAGCAAGAACTTCATCATCCCGGGTCTGACCGGCGTGATCATGATGGCCATTTGCTCCATCATGACCGCCTTGAGCGTTTCCAGAGAAAAGGAGACCGGGACCCTGGANCAGCTTATTTCAACGCCCATCACGAGNCTCGAACTTCTCCTCGGAAAGCTTCTTCCCTATCTTGCCGTCGGACTGGTGGATCTCGCCTTGGTGGTCGGTGCCGGCGTGCTGATTTTCGATGTCCCTTTTCGCGGCAGTTACATCGATCTCTTCATTGCGTCCTTCATCTTTCTCATCGGCTCTCTCTCCTGGGGCCTCTTCGTGTCCGTAGTCGCCAAGAGCCAGATCCAGGCAAGCCAGATCTCCGTGATCAGCGCTTTTCTCCCCTCTTTTCTTTTGTCCGGGTTCATCTACCCTATCGAGAACATGCCTGTGGTGCTCCAGGCCCTCACCTTCATCGTGCCTGCCCGGTATTTCGTGGAAGTCCTCAAGGGCCTGTTCCTGCAGGGAGTAGGCATCACCGTGCTGTGGCCGCAGGTTTTGGCTCTGGTGGTGTATGCCGTGCTGGTTCTCAACCTCGCTCGCAAACGCTTCACCAAGAGGATCCTCTGATGCGAATGATGATGCTCCGAATCAAAGTGCTCCTGATCAAAGAGATCATTCAGGCTTTGCGGGATCCCCGGCTGAGGGTTCTGGTGTTCGTCCCTCCCCTGCTCCAGCTCGTGGCCTTTGGATACGCCGCTAACCTGGATCTCAAGAACATCCCCATCGCGCTCTACGACGAGGACAACACCCCTATCTCCCGTGAACTGGCCTTTGCCTTTGCCTCGTCAGGTTATTTCAAGTTCGTGGAAACCATCCAAAGGCCTGATGAGATGACCACTCTGATCGACAAGGGCACGGTCAAGGCAGTGCTTCACCTCGGACCTGACCTGGCAGAACGCGTGGGAAGCGGCCGCACGGCCCTGGTTCAGGTGATCGTGGCAGGAACCAATTCGAACACCGCCTCCCTGGTGCAGAGCTACTCGCTCCAGATCATCGAGCGGTTCAACAGGGCAAGGCTCAAGAAAAAGATTGAAGACAATCCACCTCTTCAGAAAATCATCCCTGCAGGGTCGCAGGGAATCGTTCAGCCCGAGGTCAGGGTTTGGTACAACACGGAACTGCTTTCGAGAAACTTCTACGTGCCCGGCATCATAGCCCTCGTCATCATGGTCTCGGTCTTGAACCTGACCGCCATGGCCGTGGTGAGAGAAAAGGAAGTGGGCACCATGGAACAGATCATGGTCACCCCTGTCCGGCCGGTTGAATTCATCCTTGGAAAAACCATCCCCTTTGCCCTGATCGGAATTCTTCAGGTTGCTCTTGTGAGCAGCGTGGGCGTCTTCTGGTTCGGTGTCCCCATGAGAGGAAGTGTCGCGCTCCTGTTCGTTTCCCTGCTCATCTATCTTCTCTCCTTCCTTTCCCTCGGGCTTTTTATTTCCACCATCAGCCGCAACCAGCAGCAGGCTCTGGTCACCACGTTCTTTTTTACCTTTCCCATCATTCTCCTTTCGGGCTTCATCTTTCCCATAGCCAACATGCCCCCGGTCATCCAGTGGGTCACCTACGTCAACCCGCTCCGCTATTTCCTGGTCATTATCAGAGACATTTTCCTGAAAGGATCAGGCCTCGCTATCCTTTGGCCCCAGCTCGTCGCCCTGCTAAGTATCAGTCTCTGCGTGATGGTCCTTGCCGTGCGAAGGGTGAGCAAGACGCTGGATTAAGATGGAGNGGTGGAGCACTGGAGTAATGGAGTGATGGAAGAATGGAATGGTGGAGTGGCGGAATGGCGGAATAATGGGATATCCATCTACTGTATGACACGATGCTGCACACGAGGGACCCCACAAGGGCACAAGAAAAACATTGTAGTCGAGCGAAAATCTGAACCCGTCGTTCCCTCCACCGGAAAAGGAATTATATTCTAGCTAGATGTTTTACAGGAGGGTTTTGTCATGTCATACATCTTTGAGATTCCCGGTCTTGATATGCCCCATTCCAAGCATGAGCAGCATCTATGCTTCCTGCAAAATATGGGCTACTTGGAAAAAAACTTGGAGGAATACAAGCGGCTGGTCAGGAATTCCAAGCTTGTGTGCAAGAAATGCGGCCGCACGGCGGAAGATCCTGTCAATCTCTGCGAGCCTGAACCGCTGTAATGCATCGCGGTTCGAACTCAATTCGGCGCTTTTCAGTGTGAGACAATCCGCTCTTGGGTCTCGTGCGTGATCCTTGCCTTCGGTTAGCCCATGTGATAATGGTTACAATCGTTCCCAGAGTTCGCGCCAAGTGCATGGACATCTAACTCCTCATCGGTAGTAGGCTTCTGGAAAAGTGCGGATGAATCTGGTAGGTTTGTTTTCGTATGAATAACCAAGAAACCACAGCCCTCGTGGTGGATCGCACATCCAAAGCTGTTGCCCACTATTGGCAAACTAGGGCTGCTCAGCGGAAGAAACAGGAAACAGGGGGCAGGGCTGATCAAGGACTCCGCAGCGCTGTCACTGGCGGAGCGCAGATGGACGGGTTCATCGACCTGTTCACAGAACTTGTTACACTAGCCGGAATTCCTGGGAACTGTATTTTCAAAAAGAGAGCCGTCGAACTACCTGGTTTCTTCCGGCCCACGAAGGAATGGGACCTTCTCGTTGTCCGCGATAAAACATTGATCGCTGCTATTGAAGCCAAATCCCAGGTCGGTCCTTCTTTTGGCAACAATTTCAACAATCGTACCGAAGAGGCGATAGGCAGTGCCATTGATTTATGGACGGCCTTTCGAGAAAAGGCCTACATGGACAGTCCACAACCGTTTGTCGGTTACTTCTTCATGCTTGAGGATTGTGAAGCATCCAATCGACCCGTAAGCGTGCAAGAACCGCATTTCAAAGTTTTTCCCGACTTCGTGGGTGCTTCATATTTGCGCCGCTATGAACTTTTCTGCCGGAAACTTGTTTTGGAGAGGCATTATACAACGGCCGCCTTCATAAGCTCGTCAAGTGTTGACGGCCTTAAAGGCGTTTACAAGACGCCGGCGGATGATCTGTCCATGGAGCGATTCTCAAAGATGTTGGCTGCTCATGTGGCAACCTTCAGGTAAAAACATGTTTTCAACGACGCACAGACTAATTGATGGCGATGCACGGGATTTGTCCTTTTTAAAAGATGAATCTGTGCATCTCGTCGTCACTTCACCCCCCTACTGGAACCTAAAGCGCTACAACGAAAATCCTTCTCAAATGGGACATATTCAAGACTATGAAGCCTTTCTGGCGGAACTGGAGAAAGTTTGGCGGCATGTTTTTCGCGTTCTAGTTCCAGGCGGCCGGTTGGTGTGTGTAGTCGGGGATGTGTGCGTAGCGAGACGCGCCTTTGGCCGTCATCTGGTGTTTCCACTCCATTCCGACATCTGCGTGATCTGCCGTCGCATCGGCTTTGACAACCTAAATCCGATTATCTGGCACAAAATCGCCAATGCATCTTATGAGGTTTCCAACGGCTCCAAATTCTTGGGCAAGCCCTATGAGCCGAACGCTATTATTAAGAACGACATGGAATTCATTCTGATGCAACGAAAACCCGGCGGGTACCGTAAACCGTCAAATGCCCAACGAGAAGAAAGCCGGCTTTCAAAAGACGAATTTGATAGTTGGTTCCAACAGATTTGGAACATCCCCGGGGAATCAACGAAACACCATCCCGCCCCCTTTCCTCTGGAACTCGCCACTAGGTTAGTGAGAATGTTTTCGTTTGTCGGAGACACGGTCCTAGATCCGTTTTGTGGATCTGGGACGACTATGATTGCAGCTTTTCGGACGAACCGAAATAGTATTGGAGTGGAAATCGACTCTGATTACTGTCGACTGGCAGCACGGAACTTGAAAACGGAGACGGCAAGCCTTTTCTCAAGAACTCAACTTCGTTTTGAGAAAGCTTCCACAGATCAGCCCCCTATGGTGATGGAAGATCAAGCCTTGTACGAAGTGCGGCCTGCAAGAAAAAAGCAACCTAAACCAAAAACACGACCCGCCTAACCGGTTTTCCGGCTGTGCTCGATGGCAGCAGATGGCTTTAGCTGGTATGCTCGATCTCGTGGTACTGAAAATCGCGATGCTTCGCGTGAACTGTGCTTCGACCCCACCTTAATTTACGAAGCAATAGCTGCGTATTGTTTTCTTATAGAAAAAGAGGTGGACTGACTGGATCAGCAGCTTTCAAAAGAGAGGATGGATTTTCTCGCAAAGGATTACTCGCGGGGATTTATAGGGTATTGCGGGTTTGAAGCGGAGGTGATCCGGCGCGGGTATTTCCAGTCGCGGGTGAAAATCGAGGAACAGCATCGCCAGCAGGACGGATTCATCCACGCAGGCGTCATGGCCACCATGGCGGATCACACGGCAGGGTATGCCGCTTTCACCACTGTGCCTGAGGATTATCAAATCCTTACCATCGAGTTTAAAGTCAACTTCCTGCGACCCGCTTACGGAGAGAGGCTTGTCTGCCGCTCAAGAATTATTCGGGAGGGTCTTCAGATTATCATCGGCGAGTCGGAAGTCCTTGATCAGAGAGGGGATGAGGAAGCGCTTGTCGCCAAGGCGCTCGTGACCCTCATGGCCGTACACAGAGAAAAGCTCGTTCCAAAGGGCTAAACAAAAAACCTGGACCCCGTTTTTCAACGGGGCGACGACTTCCTACGACGTCATCAATGCATTGAAACTTTGTGAACCGGATCAACGCACCCAGAGCAAAACGCCCATCAGGCCGATCACGATAGCAAGAATGACTTCAAAACGGCGCTGGCTCATGCGGCGGTTCATTCTGATGGCAAGAAGGATGCCCGCAACCGCAAACGGTGCGGCCACGCCGGATGTTATGAGCACGGATGGGGTCAGCAAACCGTGTACCCCATAGCTCCCGAGAATAACGAAGTTGGTGATCAGGAAGAAACTCTGGAGCATTCCCACCACCTGCTCTTTGCTCCACGGTTTGAGTGCCGCATAGACCACCACCGGAGGCCCGTCCGCCCCTATAGCCGCTCCCAGAATGCCGCTTAGCACGCCTGTCGGAATCGCCCAAAGTCTTGAAAAGATCACTTTGAATTGAGGGGCGATCACCTTGTAAGCGGAAAACAAAATGAGCACCGTGCCCATGAATTTCATGATGAGACCCGGCGCCATGCTCTTGAGAAGAAGTCCACCGAACAACGCGCCCGGAATCGCAGCAGCAATCAAAAGGAGCGAATGATCCCACATGAGGTTTCTTCGCAGTACGAACATAGCGGGAACGCGGTTGATCGTGTAGCAGAGAACGACCACAGGAGCCGCCCATCTGGGCTCTGCGTAGAGAAGAAGCAAGGGAATGGAGATGAGGGCACCACCGAAACCGGCCAACCCCTGGAGCAGGGAGCCGGCGAAGAGAATGAGGGTTGTGGCAAAGACATGTTCAGGCATTAAAGGAGGTCATTATCACAAGCGGTCTAAAGAGAAAAGAGAAGATTGAACTACTTGGCGGCCGTCAATAAAATCTTGACTTATCTCCGCCGCTCTCCTAAAAGGAGGGAAGTTACCTGCCAGGCGATCCGGTCCAACACCGCTCACTGCTGGTCTCCTCAGTGCCGATTCTCCATTCATTCCCTCCCTGTTAGGGCACTCATGTTTCCGGCAACGATGCACAGCACCCTCTGGCCGGCAAGAGATTTTTGTTTAGGGTTGAAACAGCTACCAATCATCAATGGAGGTCATGACAATGAAGATTTACGTGGGGAATTTGTCCTTTGAGGCCAGTGATCAGGATCTTAAAGATGCCTTTGCAGCTCACGGCCAGGTCGAGACGGCAACCATCGTCAAGGACTCTTTCAGCGGCAGATCCAGAGGATTCGGGTTTGTGGAGATGCCCAACGAAGCCGAGGCCCGCGCCGCCATCAGTGCCNTGAACGGCCAGGAGCTGAAGGGCCGGGCAGTGAAGGTCAACGAGGCCATTTCCAAATCGGACGGCCGAAAANGTGAAGGCGGCGGACGCGGCCGAGGTGGGCAAGGCAGAGGTGGCCAGGGCAGAGGCGGTTGGGGAGACAGAGGTCGCTCCAACTACTGATGCTTGGNTTCAAAGGCCGTTTGAAAAAGCGTTCCAGCCCCTGTTCCTCCCTCTGGAGAACAGGGGCTGGAAAGATGCAGGAGATCTGTGTCCAGCAAAAGAAANAAAGACGTCCTGTGTTATGGTGTCCACGCCTTGTCGTCCGGCCATCATGACATTCGGATTCTCAAAAGAGAGCACGCCCCTCACTGGTTCGGGTACAGGGTTTGGGCGTCAAGCTGGCTTTTGATGGATTTCCTGAAACGCTGCACCGTGCCGGTGGGCAGTCATGTCATGGAACTGGGCTGCGGCTGGGGGCTGGCCGGCATCTATTGCGCCAAGACGTTTGGAGCCGCTGTGACCGGCGTGGACATTGACCCGGAGGTCTTCCACTACCTTCACAGGCACTCGGAGATCAACCAAGTAGAAGTGTCAACGATCAACCTGGGGTTTGAGGATCTCACCCGCGAGCACCTGAAGGACATGAAAATTCTGATCGGCGCCGACATCTGCTTCTGGGACAGCATGGTGGAGCCCATTCGTTCCTTGATTTCCCGGGCCATGGACGAAGGCGTGAGCATGGTGGTCCTCGCTGATCCAGGACGACCTCCCTTCAGCCGGCTTGGGGAATTCTTCGACAAGGATAGAGGCGGAGAGATGCTGAAGTGGTCTACCCTTCAGCCCCACCCTATCGAAGGCCGTATCCTCAGAATCACTTCTTCCACCCATCCCATTCATTGACACCCCGCTCCTGCCGCAATAGATATCCGAACTGCCACGGCGATAGGAAATGGCGCGCCAGATCATCCCTTGACTGAGCATCTGCTTTCTTGCGAAGATGTAGAACATTGTAAGCTGAGGGGCAACGCCGTGGACGTTCCAGAGATCAAAGTCGTTGCGAGAAAATCCGAGATCTTTAAGACTTTGGATGAAGAGGAATTAGATCTGCTTCTTTTTTATGGTGAGCAGAAAGACTTTGCCACAGGAGCGACGATCTACAAAACCGGAGAAGCCGCGGAGGGAACCTTTTGCCTGATTCTATCCGGCGGAGTTGAGATCGTCACTNAAAGCGGCCGCGTGATCCGCAAAATGGGCACCGGTGAAATCATCGGCGAAATCGGAGCCACGAGCCCGCAAAACAAACGCACTGTCACTGTGCGAGCGCTTGAACCTTTGTTGCTGCTCGAATGGGACACCAAGTACATCAGCTCTCGTTGGCCTGCCCTTCTGAAAAAACTGAAAGAACAGGCATGGAAGCATCTTGCCCAGTATTACGAATCCGTAAAGAAGTGAGCCTAAGAAACCCGCGACCGACCCTGAAGTCCCAGCGACCGGCATTGCTATCCAGTAAGGCTGCAACCTCCCTCGCGCTGTAAACGCGAGGTTCAACCGTCTAACTTATTGATATCCTCGTTTAACTTCATGAACTCCGCCGGCTCCTGTCAATTATGGTTGCATCCTTTGATCTGAGCCACCCCATCTCCAATCCGTGAGAGACGCGGATCCCCTTCGCCCGTTAATCGGGCGCTCTCGATTGNCCCCTTGTAGTGTAACCTCTCGACAACATTAAATTGTCCCTCAAACAGCAGCCCGGTCAGCGGACCTCTCCCCTAACAGAAACGTCCGTTTGAAAGAGCGGAACGCGTTTGGAATGTCGTTTGCTTAGAGTCTTAAACTGAAACTTCTGTGCATGATGGGTAGATCTTCTGAACCCGGACTGGGGGGTGTGGCCTCTTTAGAGCCGCAACCACTTCTTCAGTGCCATGAAGCGGCGCCGAAAAGTCAGCGGGTTATGGTGGAAGCCCTTTGGTACAGACCCTCCGCTTGGTTTGAAGGTCTGCGCCTCCTTTGGGGAGGGTTTGAAGGCAAGGGGGCGGTTGGCGGGATGAGTCCAATTCCGGTTGCGAGCTCGGCAGAG
>JGI20214J51650_10002539_pt1 | contig 11508 bp, 13 predicted proteins | sample WetSurMetagenome_FD_51650 | JGI IMG/M metagenome (IMG submission 51650)
AATGCGAGCTTTCCAGTAGGGATTTAGTTCAATACAGTGTATATATTATGCAGGTTTCAGAGCATCCCGATAGCTAACGGGATGCAAGTTCATAGCTCGCTGGCAGAAGCGGCAACGGTGGATAATGAAGAGGCTACGAATTTCCGTATGCTGCATACACTCAATGTTAGCATTCAGGCCAAATACGTTTTGTAGAGAAACAATATTAAGCTCTAAAAGTGCATTTCACTGCACTTTTAGTTGAATTAATGAGAAAAAAGGAGATAAATACAAACAGTAGTGCATTTAATGGCACTATTTATTGTTTTTTATAAAACCTTACTTATTTTTGTATCAAATAGAGCCATATAATGCACTTTAAGGAATTAATTCAGGCATTTAAAGAACGTAGAGTAATGATGCGTGTAACGCAAGAAACGCTTGCTGAACTTTCCGGTGTCGGATTGCGAACATTAAAACAATTTGAAAGAGGCAAAGGAAATCCAACACTTCAAACCCTTCAGAAACTGGCAGATGTATTGGGGATGGAGATCTGTTTACAAATAAAGAAAACTCTATCTGATAAATGAGAAAAGCAAAAATACTATACAAAGATGAAGAAGCTGGCACATTAGTCCAGCATGATAATGGGACTTTTACATTCCGATATAACGATGTCTGGATGACTGATAGTAATAAGCCAGGAGTGAGCTTAACCTTACCAAAAACACAACAAGAATATTATTCTGAATATCTGTTTTCTTTCTTCTACAATATGCTTCCGGAAGGATCAAATAAACAAGTAGTATGTAAACTAATGCGAATCGATCCAAAAGATTATTTCGGTTTACTAATGACCACAGCAAAAAATGATATCATAGGGGCAATAAGGGTAATTAAAATTGAATAATACTAATAAATATGCCAGAAATTAAATATTGCCCGGGAACATTGGCTGAAGGATTTGACACATACAGCCAAACTTGTTTAAACAGAGTGTTTGGAGGGAAAAAAGTATACCACCTATTGCCATATGATTCACCTGCAACTAATCAAGAAACTGATAAACTTTTTATTGATAATAGAAAACATATGTCAATTTCAGGTGTACAGGAAAAATTTTCAGTTTTACTTGATAAAAATAAACTTAGACTAACTAATGAAGGAGAAAGAGGAACTTACATTTTAAAACCGATACCCAACACAGGAAACAGGGCCGATCAAATACCTGCAAATGAACATTTAACAATGCAAATTGCCCGACAAATATATAATATTGAAACAGCAGAGAATGCTTTAATCTTTTTCAAAAATGGAACTCCGGCTTATATAACAAAACGATTTGATGTAAAAAAAAATGGGAATAAATGGGCACAGGATGATTTTGCATCTCTTGATGGAAGAACTCCTCAAACCCATGGCGAAAATTACAAATATCAAGGTAATTATCTTGAGCTTTTTCAACTTATGCAAACCTATATCCCAGCCTATAAATTAGAGGCGCTCAAACTATTTAAAGTAATATTATTTAATTATCTGTTTTCAAATGGAGATGCTCATTTCAAAAATTTTTCACTTCTGGAAACTCCTTTAGGGGATTATCGTCTAAGCCCGGCATATGATTTATTAAATAGCAGAATACACATAGATGATAGAGACTTTGCTCTAGAGGATGGATTATTGCCTAAAAGGTTAGCACAAGGAAAGATAGGCCGTAAATTCTTCGTTCTGGCAGAACAAGCTGGAATTAGTGAGAAACAGTCAAAAGACATTTTTGATCAATTAACGTCAGGATCGGAAAGAGTAGAAAAAATGATAGCCGCGTCATTTCTAGATGAAAGCACCAAACTAAATTATTTGCAAGCTTATAGGACAAGATTAAAACAAATCCTCAAATAATTTAAATCAAAAATTGGCCCTAAATGCTAACACGGACAAATAAAGGCAAATCGCTTGTCACGGTTTTTGCAAACCGATCCTGCTCTCAATAAAACCAGTACCGCGACACTCGTATAGCCCACAAAACCTTGTACCTGGACGGTATTAAATGCACAATGGTTTGTTCATTACGGCTATGTACCAATACTCAACCCAATTCTAAATTACTGCTCACAGCCTCCATGCCCAAAACAACACAAACCCCCATTACCGCCGGAACGTTATGTCCAATCCACCCTATAATGAAGCATTGACTTCCATAGCTAACGTTCGTATGAAATTCGTATAAATACAATGGCAAAAACAAAAGACACAAATAGCTGTATATGTATGCTTTATAGATATGTTAGTTAGATTTATAAAAAAGACACATATACAATAACTTGATAAATAATATGAAATACTTAATTTTCACATTGATTACTTTATGGTCGATTGGGTTATACTCTCAGTCAGTTGATTCGATAGATTTCAAATCTTGCAATAATGTGAATTACTTTTTCACAGATTGCATGTGAAGATTATATCTCCTGGCAAAATGAAGATAAAAGAATCTTAAAAAAAATAAACGCTCTCATTAAAAATATCCAATCAGATCCTTATGACAGAATTGGAAAGCCAGAACTACTTAAATATGATTTGGCTGGTCTTTGGTCGAGAAGAGTTGATTTAGAACATCGATTAGTTTATAAAGTTGAAGGGAGCGATCTCTATATTTACAGCTGTAGATATCATTACGATAAATAAGCACGTAGCATAACAGTACGGTGCTATTAAAAGCTCCATCCCGGATGTCACAAATTTAAATAAATATTAAATTACAAATTTATAAATCACAAAAGATCAGGCTGCTATATGCAATCAATTAGAATAAATTACTGCAGTCACTTGTTATTCTTAGTAGGTAAGGGTCCGAAGGCTATAGGGTGTAATCAGGATTTCGTTTTACCAGATAAGTTGTCACATCGCGTGTTCTTTCCCTAACGGATCAGATCTTATGGATTCATTTCTCTATTATGCTATACCAGTAACCGTAAGGCACCTACCTGCCAAACCTTATAGTGCATTCATAGAAAAATCATTCATCGTAATTTATTTCAGTAATAAACTATTCTAAAAACAAAAACATGAGACAACAGACATTCAAAGTCCTTTTGATTACTCTAATTTCATTTGGGCTTTATTACCTGCTCGAGAATTTTTATTTCAGGACATTATATAATTACTTATGTGATGTTATTAATATTAAGGTTATTGCATATTTTCTGACTTATATAATTGTTGGTTTACCTCTGCTTATTGGATTATTTTTTACTCACAAACCAAAAGATATATTTTATTGCATTGGAATCAGTAATGGATTTTTTAAAGGGTTCTTTTTTGCATTTCTCTTCACATTGCCAATGTTAATAGGATATTCAATTGTCTTTAAATTCAACTCATCTATTACTTTCAATAAGATTTTAGGTGAAGCAGTGTTTGCAGCATTCTTTGAGGAATTGTATTTCAGAGGCGTGCTCTTTGGACAACTATTTCGCTTTACTAAAATTGGATTCATCCCTTCTGTATTATTATGTGCAGTAGTCTTTGCTTTATCACATTTATGGCAAAGTACTGCTCCGTTAGTGATTGTTGGTATTTTTATGACTACTTTCCTTGGTGCCATATTTTTTGCCTGGCTATATATTGAATGGGATAGAAATTTATGGATCCCGATTGGAATGCATCTATTCATGAATTTACACTGGATGTTGTTTTCTGCAGGAGATAATGCGTTTGGCAGTACTTATGCTAATATTTTTAGATCTATTACAATTGCCTTAACTATTGTTGGTACTTTATATTATAAGAAACGTATTGGTAAAAAATTAAGAATAAACCAAAATAATCTATGGATAAATAAGACAAGCGCCAATAATGCCTGATAATTAGTACTTGATTTATAATATCTTAATGCTTCATATGACGATTACTAATCACTTAAACGGACTTTATATCAAGTCTTTCCTTGAAACAAATATTAAGGATAGATTAACAACACATAGCACTATAAAACAGACAATAAAGGTTATATGACTTGTTACGGCGTAAGAGGTAATTACAAAGTTTACAATATTTACGGTAATAAAAGAAATTATACAATTAATTTTAAAAAATGAATTGAATTAATGTTTTTTGTAAAATAAACCTAAAGGATATTTATAAATGATTTATTTAGTTACGTATTTAATAGGATGGATTGTAGGATTACTCATATTTAAATATGACGGTTCTCTGACTTTGATTGAAGCTCTGACTCTTGGGCAGTTAGTTTTTACTGTAGGTTTTTTTGGCCTTTTTAATTTTGTGGGGCATGTAATTTTTAAGGAAAAAGTTGCCAGGCAAATAGGCTGGGTGTCAAATGGTTTTCAGGTTGAATTAGGAATAGTTTCGATGGGAATTGGAATTTCTGGTATACTTTGTTACTGGATTCGAGATGGGTTTTGGATTGCAACAACAATTCCATTTTCAATTTTTCTGATAGGAGCAGGAATATTACATATTAAAGAAATAATAAAAAACAAGAACTTCAATATTGGCAATACTTGGATTATTATTCCGGACTTTTTAATGCCCTTAACAATTATAGTTCTTTTGCTATTAAGATAATTAAGAATCTGTTTATCTATAAATAAAGAAATATCGAGATCAAAGATTTAAAAGAATAAAGGAAAAGTACGACGGTCCAACATTTAATATAAATAATGGCATGGAAAGTGCAAAATATCAAGGCTTGTAGCCCGTAAAAAATAGCCTCGTAATACCCATAACATCAAATGTTGCATTTCAGGCAGGTTTGCAAATAATTGAATATATGAAACACACATTACTAATCATTTTGCTTTTGATTCTATCTGCAAATTTGAAATCACAATCTGTTGATACAATAGCAAAAGACATTAAGACTTCCGTAAATGATTCAATTAAAAAGAATGAAAATACACCTGTTTCTCATGTTGAAATTCTTCCGGAGTTTCCAGGTGGGGAAGAAGCCCTTTATAAATATTTAAGCAAGAATATTAAATACCCTAAAGAAGCTTCAAAAAATAATATCACAGGTAAAGTTGATATGAGATTTTTAATAGATTCATTAGGTAATACCCGAATGGTTACAGTAATAAAATCCAGCAATCCAATTTTTGAAGAAGAAGCAACAAGGTTAATCCAATCCTTACCAAAATGGAAACCAGGAACAGTTGATGGCATTCCAGTGAACGTATTTTATAGGCTTACAATAAAATTTAGTATATAAACCGCAACTAAACGGCTAACATTTTTAAATAAAAATAAACATCAATTGAAAATGAAAGCATTCAATAAATCTGAATTTCTTGTTTTTAGCTCAATTGTACTTATTTCCTTTTTTTCAGTATCATGCGAAAAAGACAAGATAAGTGGAAATGTCGTATCCGATCCACAGCTAATAGGTGAGATTTACTCAAAATCAATAGATACACTATCTTTTGAATCCAATGATTATATTCTGGAAGTAGAATTATATAGGGACTTTTTTCCAGGTGGACCTGTGTGCCAAAACGCAGGCCATTGGAAGCTTTTATCTATCTTGTAAACATAGATAGTCTCCATGTAAACGAAACCCTGTCTATTTTAAAACTATATGTAATAAATTCTAATCAAGTATGGTGTGCTGACTTAAGAGAAGATGCCGATCCATATATACCTGAATTCAAACTCGTAAAATTAAATTCAGATGGACCAGAATGGGAGACTGGAATCTATGTAGATGTCATTATAGAGATCAAAAATAAATTGACAACGGAAAGCTACTATTTAATCGCAAGGCACCAATATATAAAAAGGGTTGAATAAATAAACGTTACCCAACATCGGGTATACATTTTTAGGTTTAGTGGGTTGGCCAAGCTAATCACCCATGTAAAGTTCGTATCAGTCAGACAAGATAGTTACTTTGAAGAACCCCTACATTGCGTACCAGGTCACTTTATGCTACATTATTACCAAACAACAAGAATTAAAACCAGACATTAGGCTTCAATTTTACATTTATTAAAAATGGCCTTGCCAATGATATTATCCACGAGATAAGTGTAGAATCTGTCCTTACTCATCAGTCTGTTAAAGAAGAATACAAAACCTTTGAAAAAATAAAGGATTGGGAATATGTAAAAGGTCAACAATACCTGACAGGTCAAAATGCAATTTACTAACATATTATGCCAACTTTGAGGCATTTTGAAGAGTTGGTTCTGATGACAATTGGAATTGCACTTCTCTCTGGTATAAATAATTTACAGCTCCTGAATATTTTCTTTTAACTATAATCGCTAATTTTATTCCGGAAGTTGATGCTTTTGCACAGACCCATGTTAATCACAATCTACTGTATGTCAAAACATCGACTTCCGAAGTTAACGTTCGTGTGAGATTCGCGTAAATGCAATGATTAAAACAATAAACACTAATAACTGTATATGTGCACGTTACAAAATAGTTAGTAAGAATTTAAAATCAAGATACATGAAAGTAATTATCCATATTTGCATCATTGCTTGTTCATTATTACTATTAAATAGCTGTAAAAAAGAAGGTTCCGATTTAAATCTTCCAAGAGTTAGTGAATATAGTTTAGAATCAATGTTCTATCCCGCTACTATTAAGCCTGATACGACCAAAATCAAATTAACTTACAACAAAAAAAACAAAATATCACATCGAATTGGGAATTTAATATCAATAAATCCTGCAACTGGTTATTTGTATAAATTCTATGAATATGTTGCAGATACCGTAATGTATTATAATGATTCAATTATTATAGAGAAACATCTTACATCAAATGAAGATTTTGCAGAGATGGATTCTTATAAAAGAAAACTATTTTTAGAGAATGGACAAATAGTTAAAGAAATACATAAAATGGATTACTATAGCTATGATACTGATACGATTCTATATTATTATAATGAACAAAATCAAATTGATCATTCGGTTAGCTTAAAATCATCGACACGGGAATATAGCAAATATAAATATGATGATAATGGTAATCTCAATATTGTCACATCTGAAATATATAAAACAGACTATAAAGGTAACCTTAATATTATTTACAATGACACTGCATGGTTTCAAGATTATGACAATTCAACAAACTCAATAAAAGATTTAATTATTTTTCAAGAATGTTTTTACAGAGCACTATCCACTAATAACTTTAAAAAATATCTTTATAAAAGATATAGAAATAGTGATTCAATTTTAGTTTTAACAAAAGAACGAACGTGGGAATTTACTTATGACGAAAATAACTATCCCATATATTAAAAACTATTGCCAATAAACAGGACTCTGAGCGGTTCCCGAATGCCTTCCGGGAACCCGGCGATGATTCGGTGTTGAACTAAAATCCGTTCGATGTACACTGCGACAATTATTTCTGCAACAGGAGAAGAATGAAATATGAAAACTGAGTATTTTGTATATTGTCGGGGAGATTAATATACCTTTCGAGAGCCGGAACCGTATGATGGGACCCGGAACAGAATGGGTATGTTATATTTATTTGTATTTTTATAAACCACTATGCAACTATTAATAGTACAGCGTTCTATTCATAGGGGAAAGCATAATTTATAAAATAAACATAATTAAAATGTCGGACGTAATTAAAAACAAGAGGAATGGCCTCAAAATATATGTTAAAGTATATATGCTTGCCGGAATATTCGCTGTCGGCTTTTTTGTTTACAGTTTAATTTCATTTTCAACACTTACGCGATTAAAGGTCAACGGAGAAATATATTCACGGATTGTAAGCGAAAAAGACCTTATTGCTGATATTTTACCCCCACCTGAATACATCATCGAATCGTATCTGACCGCCCATGAGTTATTGAATACTACCGACAAGAAACAGATTGAAGCACTAATTGATAAGAGTAAACAACTTAAGCTGGACTACGAAACACGACACGACTATTGGGAAAAAACATTAGAAAAAGGGAACCTTAAAACTACTTTTACTGACGAATCGTACCAGCCTGCTATTGAATTCTTTAACCTTCTTATTAATAATTATATCCCTGCTGTCAGAAATGGCGAATCAGAAACAGCCAGACAATTACTGACACATGAAATGAAAGATGCCTATGAAAAGCATAGAGCAGCTATCGATAAAGTAGTAACAATGGCTACGGCACAAAATGTTACAGAAGAGGCTAATGCCCGGAGTCAGATTAAAAACCGTACCAGTTTTCTCATTGCATTTATCTTCATCATCCTTATTATAACATTTATTATAGCAATAATTATTTCATCAAACATAAAAACCGTTATTCTTCAATTATTAAGTCAAACCCGTAAACTGATTGATGCCACATTAGCGGGGAAGCTGAATACAAGAGCCAATCCGGAAGAAACAAATTTTGAATTCAGGGAAATAACCAGGTCAATAAATGATATCCTTGATGCTGTAATTGGCCCCCTGAACGTAGCTGCCGAATACGTAGCTAAAATTTCTGTCGGGGATATGCCGCCTGTAATAACCGAAAAATATAATGGCGATTTCAATAACATTAAGAATAACCTGAATATACTTATCAATGCTCTTAACGAGATCATCATCAAAGCTAAATTGGTTGCAGACGGTGATTTGATAGTTGATCTGAAGCTACGTTCCGGCAATGATGAACTTATGCAATCACTTACCGAAATGGTTAAGTCAACTGCAAAAATTATCTCTGAGTTTCAAACTGCAGCCAACAATATCTCATCATCAAGTGAGCAGATGAGTTCAACATCACAACAGATGAGCCATGGAGCATCAGAACAGGCATCCTCGGCAGAAGAGGCATCATCTTCCATGGAACAAATGGCAGCCAACATACAACAAAATACAGAAAATGCCCATCAGACAGAAAAGATAGCCCTTAATGCTGCGGAAGGAATAAACAAGGTAAATGATGCTTCGGAACAGACATTAAAGTATATGCAGGAAATTGCCGATAAGGTTTCCATTATCGGAGAGATTGCCCGTCAGACCAATATCCTGGCTCTGAATGCTGCAGTTGAAGCGGCACGTGCAGGTGAACATGGAAAGGGCTTTGCCGTTGTTGCAGCCGAAGTTCGCAAGCTCGCCGAAAGAAGCCAGGCATCGGCAGTGGAAATTGACTCTCTGACAAAAAACAGTGTCAAAGCCACTAAGGAATCAGTGACCTTCCTCGCTGCCATTGCCCCGGATATTAGTAAGACAGCCAAACTAGTTCAGGAAATTGCTGCTGCAAGTAACGAACAGAACTCCGGTGCCGATCAGGTTAACAGTGCTATCCAACAACTGAACCAGATTACCCAGCAGAATGCTGCTGCTTCTGAAGAACTGGCAACAAGTTCTGAAGAACTGGCCGGTCAGGCTCAACAACTTATGGAAATGATATCCTTCTTCAAACTGGAATCAAACAGTACAGGGAAGAAAGCTTTGTCATAAAAAGATCGAAACAACTTAAAAAATGTCTGCAGGCTTTAGACAATAATCTCAAACAACCGGCCAATAGGAATAGTTGTAAATCTACATTGAGATGAAAAAATATATAAGTTCGCTTTCTGATTCCGAGCAAGCAAGGTTAAAAAGCACCTTAACACTGAAATACATAATGGCTGTATTATATATTCTTACTTTAGGATTAGCCATTCATGTGATTTTATTTTATGCAGGTTGCGATAAAAAAACAGTAATGCTTTCTGAACTGTTTTATCTCCTTGCCATAGGAATCATTATTCTGATAACAAAGTACCAGGCCAGGAATTTAAAGGAAGATCTGGAGCAAAGCTCTAAAACAATTGTAGAGTATAATATTGAAAATAAAGGCTATTTTGAAGATGATGAGACAAATACTGAGGAATCAGTAATAAGATATTTTATTCTGTCCGAGGGAAACCGGTTCATCGTTGACAAAGCATTGTTTGATGAAGCTGAGAAAGGTGATACTCTCATCAAACATTTTTCAACCAATGAAAAAGAGTTCCTCAGATATGAAATCAAAAAGAACTAAGGTGCTTAACGTGATCGTAAATTTTACCTCTTCACTTCAGATGAATGTGACCAGCTAGTCGGCTTCCTCTCCCGGCATATTGCCAAAAGGTAGAGACAAACAAAAAGGGAAAATAAAAACCAAAATATAATGACCGACAAATCAAAAGAACTGAACACATCAATAAAGCTTATAAATGACAGGCTCAACTTTATTGCAACTGTAGACCAGAACGAGCCTGTTTCAATTGATTACATCCAGCCACTGGGTGATAACCTGGGCTATACTTCCATGGAACTGTTGCTTCTCAGCTTAACATCATGCATCGGATCTTCAATCCTGACTTTTCTGAGAAAGATGAATAAGACCATTAACGGTTGTGAAATTAAAGCCAGAGGATTAAGAAAAGATGAGCATCCTACCGGTTTTAAAAATATCATTGTTGAGATTGATCTTAAATCACCTGACGTAACTGAGACCGATATGTCAAAAGTTATTGCACTGTCAGAAGATAAATACTGCCCGGTATGGTCAATGCTAAAAGGGAATACAACTATTGAAGTCAATTTTACTGTCAATATTTAAAATATCGTGTAGGTAACAGGGGAAATGCTAAGAGTATCAATAGTGCTTTTATAAGGAGGGCAGATAAGGCGAAAATCAAAAGTCAAAAGTCAAAAGGCCAATGCTATTTAGGAATTAGCTACCCTGAACCCTGAACCCTGAACTCTAAACCCTAAACCCGGAACATTAAAAAAAGGCACACGTGTCAGCCATAGACCAAACATAGACTGAAGATAAAAGTAAAGCTTTGCAAAAAATGCATCATCAATAATTTTATTGATAATTTTGCGGCTTGTTTTTGATTGTATGAAGGAGAGGATTTGGAATAAGGATTTTGACTTCCTTATATTGTCGAACTTTTTGATGTATATCACCTATTATGCTATTCTTTCTGCTCTACCCATATATCTGGTAAGCGATCTGCATGCTTCAAAAGTTCAGGTTGGTGTTGTGGTGGGCGCATACACAATAGCTTCGGTGATGGTACGTCCGTTCTCGGGATTTACACTCGATAGATTTGGCCGTCGTACCATATTTCTATTGGCTTTAATAATCTATTCCCTTTTATTTGCCGGATACCTGGTTGCAATTACCATAGCATCCATAATTATTTTAAGATTTGCCCAGGGTCTTACCTGGGGGTTTACCACTGTTTCAGGATCAACTATTGCTGTAGATATAATACCCTCGTCAAAAAGAGGTGAAGGTATTGGCTATTTTGCACTGTCAACCACGCTGGGCATGTCTGTCGGACCAATTATAGGGCTATTTGTCTGCCACCATTGGGGATATCCTATAATGTTTGTTTCGGGCTGTTTCATCAGCATAGCCAGCCTTGCCTGCGCTTTTGCAGTTCATCTGCGAAAACGTTTTGTGGTTGGGAAAAGAATCGGGTTTAAATGGAACCGTTTATTCGATAGAAACTCTATACGTCCATCAGTAAATGTCTTCATAACCATGATTTCCTATGGCGGACTAC
>JGI20214J51650_10002540_pt1 | contig 11506 bp, 11 predicted proteins | sample WetSurMetagenome_FD_51650 | JGI IMG/M metagenome (IMG submission 51650)
GGCGAGCGCGAGCTGGGCAACTATGTGAAAGAAAAATACAACCACGATTACGTNTTCCTGATCGACTGGCCGATCGGCGTGCGCCCGTTCTATCACATGCGCCATCCCGATGCGCCCACCCTCACGCGCAGCTTCGACCTGATCGGCTGCGGGCTGGAGATCACCACCGGCGCGCAGCGCGAGCACCGCTACGAAGTGCTGGCTGCCCAGGCGTTGGAAAAAGGACTCAATTTGGAGCCGATCCAGTTCTACCTTGATTTCTTCAGATACGGTTGCCCCCCGCACGGCGGTTTTGGGCTGGGGCTTTCGCGCCTCCTGATGATCATGCTCGGGCTGAATAACATCCGCGAGGCGGTCTATATCTTCCGCGGACCGACGCGGTTGAACCCATAGGTTTGGAGAGAACGATTTGACGATTACCAGAGAGAAGTCGCTCCGCCTGCGCCCCCTGGAACGAGAGGACCTGCACGCATTTGTGAGGTGGTTTTCCGACCCCGAGGTGCTGGAGTTCCTGGGGCTGCTCAACCCGCTCTCTCAGGCGCGCGAGGAAAAGTGGTACGATAAGATCCTGGAAGGCCCGGAAGATGAGCACCCCTTCGCCATTGAGGTTTTTGAGAATGGCGGCTGGAGAGTGATCGGCAACATCGCCTTTTTCGGGATGCACACCACCTTCCGCAGCGCTGAGATCGGCATCGTCCTGGGCGATAAGAGCGCCTGGGGCAAGGGCTTCGGCACCGAAGCGATGCGCCAGATGGTGGATCACGGCTTCAAGGATCTCAACCTGCACCGCATACACCTGCAGGTGGTTGCTGAAAACACCCGCGGCATCCGCTGCTACGAAAAGGTTGGCTTCGAGCACGAAGGCCGCCAGCGGGATGATATCTGGAAGAATGGCAGGTTTCACGACGTGCTCCGCATGAGTATTTTGTTCCCCGAATGGGAAAGTAACAGGAAAGGTGAATGATGTCACAATCACACATCGCCCATAACCGCATGATGTATGGAGATATCAAGCTCTATGCAGGTACTGCCTGCCCGGACCTTGCCAAAGGCATTGCCAGCTACCTGGGGACAGACTTGTGCGAGCGGGATATCATCCAATTCCCCAACGACAACCTGTTCGTTAAACTGCGCTCCAGTGTTCGCGGGCAGGATTGCTATGTGGTGCAGACCACCTCCAACCCTGTGCACCGAAACCTGATGGAGTTGCTGATCCTCATCCAGACCCTGCGCCTGGATTCCGCCGCGCGCATCACCGCAGTGGTGCCCTACCTCTGCTATGCCCGATCGGATAAGAAAGACCAACCGCGGGTGCCCATCACCGCCCGTTTGGTGGCGGATATGATCGAGGTGGCTGGCGCGGACCGCTACGTCACACTCGACCTGCATGCCGGGCAGATCCAGGGCTTCTTCTCCATTCCCGGGGATGTGCTCACTTCGTTTCATATGCTTGTGGATTACCTCAAGGGCATCCAGAACACCATGACCAACCCGGTGGTAGTCACCGCTGACCTGGGATTCGCCAAAAAGGCACGCAACTTCGCCGCTGAGATGCATATCCCCATGGCATTTATTGAGAAACGGCGCAGTGCAAATGATTCAAAAGCCGAAGCCCTGACCATGATCGGTGAGGTGGCCAACCGGGATGTGATCATAGTGGACGATGAAATTGACACAGGCGGATCGATGGTGCAGGCGGTAAACCTGGTTAAGGAATGCGGCGCGAAGGATGTTTATATGACATTCGTGCACGGAATATTCTCCCTGGATGCCGCCCAGCGCCTGGCTGCGTTGCCGGTCAAGCAGTTCGTTGGCACCGATACCATCCCGATCCCGCCGGAAAAAGCCAAGTATTTTGGCGATCGTTTGAAAATCCTTTCCGTTGCACCCCTGCTGGGCGAGGTGATCTGCCGGGCGAATGAAGGCCGCTCGGTGGGCGAGATGTTCAACGAGTGAACTACACCGGGGAAGATCACCTTCCCCGGTTTTTTTAGACATCCTCATGCCTGAACTCCCTGAAGTCGAGACCATCGCGCGCAGCCTGCAGCAGGGCGGGCGCGGTCAAGGAGCCCTGCCTGGGCGGGTGATCCGCTCCGTGCGGCTATTCTGGGAGCGCACCCTGGCAGAGCCAGGCAAAGAGGAATTTATGAAGCACCTGCCCGGGCAGCGGGTAATTGAAGTGACCCGGCGGGGGAAATTCATCGTAATCCGCCTGGAGCGCGACTGGCTGCTCATCCACCTGCGTATGAGCGGCGACTTGCGGGTGGAAGCAGTGGCCTCGAAGCCTCAACCGCATGACCGTATGTTGATCCTGTTCGAGGATGGTGCGGGATTGTTTTTTAACGACACACGCAAGTTCGGGCGGGTCTGGCTGCTCACCGACCCGCAATCCATTCTGGGGAAACTGGGCCCGGAGCCTTTGGACGAGGCCTTCACTGCCAGGGAATTCCACACTCGCCTGGCTGCCCGCAAGCGGCAGCTTAAGCCGCTGCTCCTGGATCAGACCTTCCTGGCAGGATTAGGCAACATCTACACTGATGAAGCCCTTTTCCTTGCCCACCTGCATCCCCTGGCATCCTCCAACGCGCTATCCCAAGGTCAGGCATCCCGGCTATTGGGTTCAATCCGTGAGGTGCTGAACGAAGGAATCCTGCACAACGGAGCCAGCATCGACTGGGTCTACCGCGGCGGGGATTTCCAGAACCACTTCCATGTCTATCAGCGCACCGGGGAGCCCTGCCCGGTATGCGGCAAGCCTATCGAGCGAATCCTTGTGGGCCAGCGCAGCAGCCACTTTTGCCCGGTGTGCCAGTCCGTTTGAAAAAGTTTTCGGCATGATTCTCTTGCGGGCTTTTCTTTTCCCAATAATCAGCTAAAATAAATTCAGGAAATCGGTTCTGTTCAGGGAGGTCCCATGTCCCCTTTGACCCTGCAATTACTGGCAGCCTTCGCCTGTGCCATCGTCGGATTCATCGCCGGTGTGCTGGTGACGCTGCTCTGGTCTGAAAAAGAGAAGAAAATCGCGGAGGAGGAATCCGCCCCGCAGCCTGTTGTGGATAAGAACCGGGTGGAGGTGGCTCGCATTTGGCGGGATAAGAAAACGGGTAACCTGCTCACCGAAGTGGATGGTAAGGTCTACAAGGAGGAGAGCGAGCTCTCCAAGACCCAGCGTTCAGAGCTGAAATACACTGCCATGGCCTGGGCGGGATGGGTTGTGGGCAGCGAAGATGTGTCCAAACCCAAACCGGAGGTTAATCCCGTCGCGGTTGCGGCTGTACCCATCATTGCGCAGCCCGCACCGCTGCCGCCCGTCCCCCCGCCGCCGGTGCGCGCTGCTGCCGTGGATGCCAAACCCGAAAAAAGCGGGGATAAGAAGGGCAAGACGGAGGAACCCCCGCGGCCGAAGACGATGGTGGAGCAGATCGACGAGATCCTGGCCGAGCAGATCAAAGGCACCCCGCTGGAAAGCCGCGGGCTGCGTATCTTGCAGAATGACGTGGGTGTCACCGTTTGGGTGGGACTGGATCATTACGACGGCATCGACGGGGTCACCGATCCGGAGATCAAAACCGCGGTGGCCAAAGCCGTGGAGACCTGGGAGAAGCAGGCCGGGCAGCTTAAATAAGCCGCTAAATAAAACCGGATTCACACAATAAATTAATCCGGAACGTTTATAATCCCTCTCAAGCTTTAATGTGTGATTCAAGGAGAGAAAAATGAGCCTGGGTTTACCTGAGATCCTGATCGTCCTGGTGATCATCCTGTTATTGTTTGGTCCTGGGCGTATCTCCAAGATCGCGGGGGAATTGGGAAACAGCATTCGCTCCTTCCGGGATGGTCTGAAGGACGATAAGAAGGAAAACCCTGAAAGCGACGAGAAAGACGGGACTCCGCCCGCGAAATAGCTTTCGCAGCTTTCCGCGTTAACTGCCACACGTATGGAATTTCTTGGCGTCGGTCCGCTCGAACTTCTGCTGATCTTTGTGCTCGCCCTGATCCTGCTCGGACCCAGAGATATGGTTAAAACCGCGCGCAAGGCGGCCGAATCGATCCGCAAGGTGACCCAATCCGATTTCTGGAAGGATGCGGTGGATTCCTCGCGTGAGTTCCGCCAATTGCCCACTCAGATCATGAAGGAAACAGGATTGGATGCTGAGCTGCGCAAGATCAACCGCGACCTGAACCGCAGCCAGGATGAGGTGAACTGGGAAAAGGACGTTGCCAAAAATGGGGGCAATGAACCATCCATCGGCCAACCGGAGCAAAAAGAAGAGCAGGAAGGCGAGGGGGAAGAGAAGTGACCGACCCAGAGCGTAATATGCCGCTCTCCGGGCATATCGAGGAGTTGCGCAAGCGGCTGCTTTATGCCCTGATTGCGCTGGGGGTGGGCACTTTGATCAGTTTCACCTACGCGAATAATTTTATTGCCTTCCTGGCCAAACCAATCGGCGGGTTGGAATTTCTTCAATCCATCGAGCTGACGGAAAACATCAGCGTGTTCATGCGCGTCGCGCTGCTGTGCGGGTTTGTGATCTCCCTGCCGGTCATTCTTTACGAACTGCTGGCTTTTATCCTGCCCGGGCTTCAGCCCCGCGAACGCCGCTGGGTATTTTGGACCATTCCGGCGATCACGCTTATGTTCCTGCTGGGGGCAGCTTTTGCCTTCTACGTCATGCTGCCTGCCGCAATTCCCTTTCTTACCGGCTTCCTGGGTGTGACGACCATCCCCCGGCTTTCCAATTACATCACTTTCGTCACCAGCCTGACATTCTGGATCGGGATCGCATTCCAAGCGCCGCTGGTGGTTTTTTTCCTGGCCAAGTTGAAGTTGGTGGATGCGGGCATGCTGGCCCGGCAGTGGCGGCTGGCGATCGTTCTGATCGCGGTGGTGGCAGCGATGGTCACTCCCACCGTGGATCCGGTAAACATGGCCTTGCTGATGCTGCCTTTGGTGCTGCTCTATTGGATCAGTGTGCTGCTGGCCTTTATCGCAAGACGCAAATAGGCATGTTTAATATTAATTAAACGGGAATACTTTCTCAAGCACTTCCGGGCAATATCGTTCCACTAATTCGGTGGTGATCCCATTTTCATGACAAATCTCTGCATATAACCTGGCGCTCGGGCGCATTGTACGCACCTGAGTGGCTGTATCCAGCTCCCACAAACCAAATCGGTTTTCCCAGCCGTCGGTCCATTCGAAGTTATCCACCAGCGACCAGTGGTAGTACCCCCTCACAGGAAGGCTCATATTTATCGCCCGCCAGACTTGGTGCAGGTTTTGGATGATGTACCTTCGGCGCAGGCTGTCCTCGCGGTCCTCGATACCGTTTTCGGTAATGTAGATCGGCAGGTTGAAACCTTTGGCCCAGGTGAGCGCCGCATACATGCCGCGCGGGGTGTTGCCAAATTTCCCGCTCGGGCTGGGCTCGCCATCCTCTTCATAAAAGATCCTTGAATACAGCCCATTTTTTTCACGGGGAGCCACTTCCATGATCTGACGGTAGTAATAATTCATCCCGAAGTAATCCAGGCTGCCCTTCAACCCGGAGATACAGCGCTTTCTGCCCAGGAGCCTGAAAACCCCAGTTTGGAAAGGACGCATAAAGGCATCCCCGCTGATCCAATTGGCCATGTGGGTGATCCAGCGGTCGGCTGGGTTCCAGCGCCTGCCGGCTACCAGCAGCGAGCGGTTGATTGCCAATCCCACCTGCGCTTCCGGCTGCAGCTCATGGATCGCCAGGTAGGCGAGGGCATGGGCTTTTAACAGGTTTTCATAAACCGCGAATAACGCACCCAGATCACCCCTCCTGCCAGGGGGGAAGTTGCCGGCCACATATCCCAGCAGGGCATAAAGATTGGGCTCGTTGAGCGTGCACCACAGGTCACACATATCGCTCAAAGCGGCCACGGTTTTTTTTACGTAAGCCGCGAACAGGGCGGGAGTTTCACCATTGAGCCAACCCTCTGAATCCATCAGCCAGAGTGGATCGGTGAAGTGGTGCAGGGTGATCATGGGTTTGATGCCGCGCTGATTCAACCCGGTGATCATTTCGCGGTAATACGCCAGGCTGTCCTCATTCCAACGGTCACGGGAGGGTTGAATGCGGCTCCACTCGAGGGAAAGCCGGTGGGATGTTTGCCCGCCTTGCGCGGCGCGATCGAAATCCTCCTGCCAGCGACCGCCCCACCAGTCACAGGCCAGGCCGGCTTTTTGCCCATTCACGATCTTTCCTGGTTTGTTCTCCCAGGCAGACCAGTTATTGTTGGTATTGCCGCCCTCCACCTGGTGCGAAGAAGTGGCAGTGCCCCACAGGAAACCCTGGGGAAAATGGTAGGAGGCCTTTGGCATTTGGAAGTAACCTTGCCTTAATTATAGTGGATGAAGGGTGTGAAGTTGAATAGTTGAGTAGGTAGGCGTGCAAAAAAGATTGGCTGAATCGTTGAATAATGTAATTGTTGAATCGTAGGGCTATCGAAGAATTGCTTTAAGCGTGAAGCTTATCAACCGAAACAGAAAAGGCGGGTTTCCCTGCCATTTGGTAAATCACGCTGAAACGCAATGTATTTTGGCATTTTTTTTCAAGAACCTATAAGGTTTCTGTTATCCCTGAGAACACTGATCCTATTGCTGGGCCAAGCAAGGAAAGAATAGCAATGATAATAATGGCTACACCACCAGCTAAAACTCCGATTACAATGCCTGGTAAAAATATTGTTAACACAGCTTTTTCTGTACTGAAGCCATGTATGACTTTAATTACCCTGACTTGAAGGATGATCCCATAAATAATCAACGGAAGAACCAATATAGGCCATAAACACAGTCCGATTGAAGGAATAAGAATGATCAATGCAATTATTGCATTAAGAAAATAGTTAGGTACGTGCAAAATAGAAAACAGGTAAGCAAGTTTAGAGAATTGACCTTTTCCCCCCAGAATCATCGCGGCTAATTGGATTAATCCTGTCGACATGTAAAATCTTGCCGGAATTACAAGAATACTTATGCATGTGATTGCATAATAGAAGTAAGTTTGAGGAAAAACCGGTTGGTGGAAAATTGGCCCCCCGGATACGATTCTGCCTAATAAAAACGCAATTACACTCTCAATAAGCAATACAATCATCATGCAGAGAACACCAAGCAAAGTATTCCCTATACTGCTATGTTGCTTCTCGCTTTCGAAAAAGGCAAGATTCATTTTAAAAAACTTTAACCACAGTGGTGGGATCTGCAAGAACGGGCGAGGACCAGGTCGGGTTGCTTCTGGTGAACTTTCGATCATTTCCTATCCCTCCAAGAAAAAGATATTATTTATTATACAGACAAACGTTACATCTCTTTTACGACCAATAAGCCCTCACCAATCAGCCATTCAACAACTTGACTAATAAACCAATCAAGCAACCTTAAATACCCTAAATACCCCCTTTAACCCCTAACATAACTGTTAGGTGGCACTTTTCTTGCCTTCTTGCGGCAATTTTAAGCTTTAGTTATACTAATAGTGCTATTAATGGAACAGTAGGAGAAAAATACTATGAAACGAATCATCTATTCCTTCTTTGTGGCAACGTTGTTGATCGGATTGGTCGTGATCCCGGCAGGTGCTTCCTCGATGGGATTTTACATCACCTCTGTGGATCCGAACTCCTCGGTCACGATCCACACCTTCGGTTTCCCGGAAGGTACGAACCTGACAGTGACGATGGGGCCAGCCGGTTCCGCCGGGTTGGGTTACTACGTGACCACAACTTATACAGGCGAGGGTGGTGTATTGGATAGGACCTTCCCGATACCCGAAGCGCTAAATGGTGTCCAAACCATTGTTTTGCGCCTGGAAAGTGCGGATGGGGAGTATGTCGCTTATGGACCCTTTGTCAACCAGGTGGGCGGTTCCGCAAAACCCGCCTCGGGCACTGCCCCCGTTTCCGGCAGCAGCGTATCCACCACCAGTCTGGAACTGTATGTGCAGAATGTCGTTCCCAATGACTCCGTGTCAGTCAGGACCGGGAATTTCCCGATGGGGACCTTATTCGATGTTTACATGGGCAAGCATGGGACGAATGGGGTGAATGGATACTTGGTTGCCACAACAAACTCGGGGGATGGTGGCTCGTTCGGCGTGGATTATGCCATTCCCTCGGAGCTCTATGATCAATCCATTATCGATCTCCTGATGGTGGGGCAGAACGACGCGGGTTCGGTTGGCGTCGCTTTCTACAACAAAGAAGGCGGCGGAGCAGCGCCTTCCTCCGGATCGGGCAGCAGCAGTTCAGGCAGCACGAGCGGCGGCAGCTATGTTTCTTACATTCCGACATTCTCGATCGTTACCGTAAAGCCAGGTGAATCGGTCACAATTCGAACGAACAATTTCCCTCCGGGGCAGGCGTTCACCGTCCGCATGGGACCCTACGGAACCTACGGGATCAACGGCGAGATCGTGGGCACCACCGATTCGGGCGCGGGCGGCTCGTTTGAGGCTACTTACTCCATCCCAGCTTCGCTGAAATCCGCAGACGCGATCGCCATACGAATGGACAGCTCCCAGGGGTATTACGCCTACAACTGGTTCACCAATATGGGCACAACTGCTGCTGCTCCGCCGCCAGCTGCCACAGCTGCCCCGGGCACAAACCCTCTACCAGCCAACCCACCTGCGGCGGGCTACACGGGTTACCCGTACTTCTTTATCAATTCGGTGGTTGCCAACAGTACTGTCACGATCACCGGTTATAACTTCCCGGCGAACCAGACCTTTGCGGTAACGATGGGTCCATACGGTGGTTATGGGATTGGCGGCACAGTGGTGGGAACGACTGAGACTGGCGCCGGGGGAACGATCACAGCCACTTACAACATCCCGGCAGATTTGGCAGGCAGCTACCAGATCGCCATTCGACTGGAGAGCCCCTACAATTACGCCTACAACTGGTTCTATAACGTAACTGCTCCATAACCAGATCATTCATCACAGAGGCGGTCCAGGCCGGGCCGCCTCTTTCTTTTACTTGCCTTGTGTTAAAATCTCTCCCATGACAACCAAACTATTCATTGTTTTACTTGCCATCGTTTTACTGGCAGCATGTGCCTCACCCACCACTGCACCGGTGGATGCAACCCCGGCAGAGAAGATCCTCCCTGAGGCGATCGTGCAGGAGTTTCTGACCGATTACCAGGAAGCACCCCAGCAGCTGGTTGGGTACCTGGTGCCCGCACTGCGCGATCAAACACCTGTGGAAGATTATGGAAAATTGCTGCCATTGGATGGAATGATCGAAGGCTTTGCGGTGCAATCCGTCGCCCGAACCGGACCCGAGGCGCAGGTGACGGTCGGTATACGGGCAGGAGGCGCCGAGGCGGCGATCCTTTTCACCCTTGTGCAGCAAAACCAGAATTGGTTCATAAGCTCCATCGGCAAAGCTCCGTGAAGGGGGAAGTGATATAATCGTTCGGTTTGCCATCCCAGATCGCCAAGGAACTTACACCTGATGCCAGGTATCATTCGCAAGCCGGTTTCAAATCATTTTAGCCTGCCTCCACGGATCAGCCGCCTGGGCGAACTGGCATTCAACCTCTGGTGGGTCTGGAATCCCGACGCTCAGAACCTCTTTGGGCAAATCGATAAATTCCTCTGGGAAAAAACCAATCACAACCCGGTGGCATTTTTACACCAGGTCCAGCGGGCACAGCTAAACGCTGTCACCGCCGGGCGGAATTATCTGGAAGCCTACGACCGCATCCTGACCGCTTTCGATGAATATATGAAAGCGGAGAAGACCTGGTTCAAAGAGAACCATCAGAACCTCAAGAATAAAACCGCAGCATATTTTTCGTTTGAATTCGGGCTGCATGAATCACTGCCGGTATACGCTGGCGGGTTGGGCGTGCTTGCGGGCGATTACCTGAAGGAATCCAGCGACCTGGGCATTCCACTGGTAGCGGTTGGTTTTATTTATAACCAGGGATATTTTGTCCAGAAGATCTCCGAAGATGGCTGGCAGGAGACACGCAATCAGATCCTCGATTTTCAGCAGATGCCTATCTGGGAGCTCGCCGATGAAAAAGGAAAACCTGTCAAGTTCACGCTCGAGCTAACTGGCAGAGAGATCACTGCTCGCATCTGGCAGGTGCAGGTGGGGCGAGTCCCCCTTTACCTGCTGGATACCAATTTGCCGGAAAACAGCCCGGCTGATCGTGACCTGACCGCCCGGCTCTATACCAATGATCCTGAAACTCGCATGGTACAGGAAATCCTCCTGGGGATCGGAGGGGTGAGGGCGCTGCGTATCCTGGGCGAGGATCCCTGCATATGGCATATGAATGAAGGGCATTCCGCATTTCTCACCCTGGAACGTCTGCGCGAGCAGATCATCCAGGGAGCATCCCTCGATGAAGCCAAAGAGACAGTCCGGAGGGGTAATATCTTCACCACCCATACGCCGGTTCCAGCCGGAAACGACGTGTTTCAGAGCTGGCTGGTCGAGAAATATTTCAGTCAATTATGGTCGGAGCTTAAGATCACCCGTGATCAGTTTATGGGATTGGGCAGCCAGCAGGAGAGCTGGGGACAATCCTTCAGTATGCCAGTCCTGGCATTAAAACTATCCAACCATGCCAATGCTGTTTCCGAGCTGCATGGGCAGGTGGCACGGCAGATGTGGCATTTCCTATGGCCGGATGTGGAGGTGGATGAGGTCCCCATCAGCCATGTTACCAACGGCGTGCACGTGGGTTCCTGGCTTGCCAGGCGGCAGCGGGTACTGTATGACCGCCATCTGGGTCCCCAGTGGTGGAGCCGGATGGATGCCCCGGAAGCCTGGGCAGGGATTGAGAATATTCCCGCAGGCGAGCTCTGGGCGGTTCGCCGGCACCTGCGCCGCAAACTGCTTACCTTCATTGAAGACCGCGCCCGGAAGCAATGGTTGAGCGGGACAATCTCGCCGGTGCAGGTGGTGGCGGGTGGTGTGCTGCTAGATCCGTATGCACTTACTATCGGTTTTGCCCGACGTTTTGCCACCTACAAACGCGGTAATTTGGTGCTGACAGATTACGAACGGCTGCTCCACATCATTGATAATGTAAATATGCCTGTTCAGATAATCTTTGCCGGCAAGGCGCACCCTGCCGATGAGCCCGGGAAGATGGTCATTCAGCAGGTCTATCGTGCGGTTAAGGATTCCCGCTCGGGCGGGAAACCCGCCTCGGGCACTGCCCCGGTTTCCGGCAGCAGCGTATCCACCACCAGCCTCGAACTGTATGTGCAGAGCGTCGTTCCCAATGACTTGGTGTCAGTCAGGACAGGGAATTTCCCGATGGGAACCTTATTCGATGTTTACATGGGCAAGCATGGCACCAATGGTGTGAATGGCTACCTGGTTGCCACAACCAACTCGGGGGATGGCGGCTCGTTCGGCGTGGATTATGCCATACCCTCGCAGCTCTATGATCAATCCATCATCGATCTCCTGATGGTGGGGCAGAACGGCGAGGGTTCGGTTG
>JGI20214J51650_10002542_pt1 | contig 11504 bp, 9 predicted proteins | sample WetSurMetagenome_FD_51650 | JGI IMG/M metagenome (IMG submission 51650)
CGGGCTTGATGCTGGCCTTCAGGCGCGCGGTGAGGTCCACGCCGGAGCCCCGCAGGTACTCCACCTTGACGCTCGCCGGGTCGATCTTGGCGCCGCCGTGCGCGGCGAACTCGACCTTCAGGGGGAAGGTGCCGGAGACGCTCTCGGGCGTGACGAGCTTGACGCCCGGGCCGCGCGTGATGCCGCGCATGGTGGGTGTGGCGCCAAAGGGGGGTAGTTTGGCTTCGTCGGTGGTGACCAGTTGGAGCGCTTGCGCCTGCGCGGCGCCGACGGGGAGGGTGAACGCGGCGGCGAGAGTGAGCGCGGCGGCTGCGAGGATGCGTAATAACATAGCTACCTCCTGAGTTGGATCGAGATGGGTCAGCCCTGCTTGAACGACACCAGTTCGACGCGCTCGGGGTGCAAGCGTTTGTTGCTGACGCGGCGGTATTCCAGTCGCTCCAGCGGCACGCGCACCAACTCCGGGGCGCGCTACCCCTTGACTTTAATGGGATATAAGCCTGCTTTTGAAGGGCGGTGGTTGCCAAAAGGCATGATTGCGATCCGGAAACCATCCTGCCCCAGAATAGGGTCGCCCGACTCCGCTATACTGAAGCACTATCGTAACAGTATCGTCATGAGCCGTCAATTAAGGGTCAATTAAGGGACGGCCTAACTGCTTTTTCTAACATTAGAGAAACCGTGGGTATGAAAGGGTTCGGGGTTCAGGGTTCAAATTGTGATTTTCATCGGATAGCACCCACGGGGGAATCGCCAGCCTGCTATCGTATAGTTCAAATGCAATCTGTGTGTGGTGAGGGCAGCGAACCTATAACTTCAGCNGTCTGACTTGGCAGGCTGCTCGGCGGGCAGGAACAGCGGTTGGGCTCGATGCCGCAGCCTGAGCCATGGCGGTGAGGTGCGGGTAGTCGCAGAAAATGATAAAATCATACCCGTTACCATGACACTAAAGCGGATAATACCGAAGGCGATCTATTTTTGCTTGCCGCTGTCCTTGCCTCGTGATATCCGAAATCCATTTCACCGGCATCCCGGTAGTGAAAAAGAAAGAGCTTTTCTCTATGACTTCATTGCCCGGTTGAATGCGAAGCCTTGTTAACGGGGAGGGGGTCTGAATTAATGCGCAAAATCCCGGATCTTAATTTTTGATAGGCACTTTTTCTGCGGATTATGATCGCGGCAAACCACCTCACACGGGNTCGCCATGGACAGCAATTCGCACGGCATTGGCAGGATCCGCACAGCCCTTTTTGTCGATTTCGATAACATCTACACGCAGTTGAAAGATGAGGACAAGGAGGCGGCGGCCGCCTTCGTCCGCGACCCGAGGGAGTGGGTCAATTGGCTGGAAAGCTGCGTGCCGGTGCTTTACCCCGAGGTTGCCGGGTTCCGACGCAAGATCATCATCCGCCGGTGCTACATGAACCCAACAAAGGAGCACAGGCGACTGCGGCCGAGCTTCACCATTTCCGCCTTCGAAGTCATCGATTGCCCGCCGCTTACCCTGCGGGGCAAGACCTGCACCGACATGCACCTGGTGATTGACGCCCTGGACGCGCTGAACAACGCCGATCGCATCGACGAGTTCATTGTTTTGTCGGCTGATGCGGATTTCACGCCCCTGCTGGTGAGGCTGCGCAAGCACGATCGGATGACGAGCATCCTGCATTTCGGCAATGCATCGCCAGCGTATAAATCCGCCAGCGATGCGATCATTTCCTCGGTCGAGTTCATCAGAAAGGCGCTGAGGGTCCATTCGGAGGATGATGAGGACCCAGCATCCAAGATCCCTCCCGCCGACATCAGCCCTGCAATCGAGGGGCTTTTGCTGAGGATGGCGGAGCAGGTTTACAAAGCAGCGGAGCAACCAACCGGAGTCCAGTTCTCCGAGCTGCCGGCCATTTTCATGAAGTTCGGCGAATTCCGGGAGAGAAACCAGTGGCTGGGGTTCGGTTCATTGCGGAAAATGACGCAGGCGTTGGTCTCCCAGAGGAACGACCTCGCCATCATCGGCACGGACCCCATGCGGATTACCCGCTGCAAGCCGGCTGCCACTGGGCAGGAAGAGGCAGGCGCCGGACCGTCCCTGCCCGGGCCGGCGGAATGTGTGGTAGCGCCTTCCGGAGAGCGCATCGATATCGACAAGGGGGGGTTCGGCTCCCGGTACCCGACCCTGGCTCCGCTCGCCTTGAAGATAGCCGGGGTGACGGGAACCCCCTACCTGCCGCCTGACCACTACGCGGTCCTGTTGCAAGAAACCGCCCGGGAGGTCAGAGATAAGGGCTACCAGTTGCGGAGGACGTCTGCGAACGTGCGCGACCGCTGCGTGGAAAGCGGGGTGGCGGTGTCGGCGGAAGAGGTGCAATTCATCCTGCGAGGCTGCAGCAACTCCGGACACTGGTTCAACCGCAGCAGCGAGACCGCCGAACAGATCGCGGCCGCAGTCGCAGCGAGGACCCTCAGTCTTTGCAAATTTGCAACACTTGAGATGAACGCAGCGGAAATCGAATCGGTTAAGAATTGGGTCAGCGGCGGGGCAGGAGTGAGCCGGCCCCCACCTTACGGTGGGTGATCCAGGCTGCCCAAAACGTTTTCAGGCGCCGCGTCAGTAGATCGGCCCGCGGGGGTTCAAGGGCCAGGACGTACAACGGGTATGAAATTATAATTTTCATCGGACAGCGCCCGTTGGGGACTTGCCAGTCTGCTATCGTATAGTTCAAATGCAATCTGTGTGCGGTGAGGGCAGCGAGCCTATAACTTCAGCCGTCTGACTCGGCAGGCTGCTCGGCGGGCAGGAACAGCGGTTGGGCTCGATGCCGCAGCCTGAGCCATGGCGGTGAGGTGCACGTAGTCGCAGAAAGTGATAAAATCATACCCGTCCCGTTGTTCTCGTTGTTCTTGTACGAGCGGCGGTTTCATCCCCGTACTCTGTATCCGGTCCCTCCAGCCTTTCGATCTGTGCAGGCGCACACTGCTCACCCCTTAGGCGGCATCCGGAGAAAGCCGCCGACGCCCTTTTCCTGAAGAGCCTTGTAGTCCGGGATGTTTTCCGCCTCCACCTTCTGATCGGGGTGGACTTCCGCCAGAAGCTGGGTCAGCGCCGCTACAGAGGCGAGATGCCGGCCGACCCGTTCCTCGAGGGGGTAGCCGTTCTTCCCGTAGGCGGCGTAGAGGAGCCGGCGCTCGTCCGCGATGCGGAAGAAGTCGTCGCGGCCGGTGAGGATCAGGGTCTCGTCCGCGCGGCCGTGCAGCTTGTCCATGATCGGCGACGGGGTCTCCATGAGCATGGCGAGCGTCCGGGTGTGGTCGCCCATCTCCCGGTGGGTCATGCCGCGGAGCTTCTTCGGTGAATTCTCGAGCCGCATCTTGATCCCCTGCAGCCCCAGGTCCATGACCGCCATGGCCGCGATCTCCGCCGCGCGCTCGTGGGCGATGATGCAGTTCACGATGGGGTTCATGGGACGGGCCTCGTGCAGGTCGATGGTCATGGCCGCGTCCTCTTTCCGGACGAGCTCGCTGAGGGCATAGGCGACGCGTTCCGTGAATCCCCCGTCGGGGCGGCCGGGGAAGGCGCGGTCCAGGTTGCGCACCTCGAAATCGGCCTGCAGCTCGCCGCTCGGGTAGTGAACGTAGATTTCTGGGTCGGGCCATTGGTGAACGGGGTTGGTGAGCCTGTCCCCGTACCGGAACCATCGGCTCCCGAATGGCGTCTGGACGGTGAACCGGCTGGGGTACCCCTCGGACGGGGCGTTGTGGGTGAATGCGCTCTCGTTGCAATGGGGGACGACGATCAGCCGGCCGGCCTTGACCACCGCATTTTCCACCAGCAGAACAGCCGACATCATCCCGGAGGACTCGATCGAGTGGACGCCTCCGAACACGACCACCGTCCCGCCGGGCTCGCTTCCCTCCAGGAAGTAGACGTCGGTGTCGGCCACGGTGTCCCTGATGCTCGAAAAATAATCGCTCAGTTTCCCGACGCGCGTCACGCCGGGGCCCTGCACCACGGGCTCGCGCTCGTAGAGGGAGCTGAAGTGGCTCCCGGTGTAGAGCGCCGTTGCCGCGGCGATCAGGAGCAGGGTGACGGAGGAGAACAATCTGGAGGGCATGGGGGCCTCTTTCCTATTTAACCAGCAGCATGCGCAGGACAAACGGGATCAGCATGAAGGCGAGCATGACCTTGTGCCGGAGGTCTCTCTCGACGAACAGGTTCCGGATCACCATCAGCGCGAAGAAGGCACAGATCAGGATATATGCGGCGAGGATCACGGGTCTCCTTTCGAGCGGCTCGACTCACCGCAGGAACCGGAAGGCATCCGCGAAAACGACGAGGCAGATGCCGACTGCGAGGATGGCGAGCAAGGGAAGCGCGCTCACCTTGACGACGTTCATGTAACTACCCTGGTATCCGGCGACGATGGCCGCGGGCTTGCCGAGAACGGCCGTCGGGGGCATGAGGTTGCCCACGATGGAGATCGCGCTCAGCCCGACCGTGGCGATGATGGGGTCGCGTCCCAGGAGGGCCAGCATGAAGGGTATGCCGAAGACCGACGCCGCCCCGAAGGACGTGAAGATGCCCGCGAACAGCGGGAACCCGACCAGGATCGCCAGGTAGAGCAGCAGCGAAGGCGCGGTGATCGCGGACAGCACGAACAACCCCTTCACCCCGGTGAGCGAGAGGATCTGGACGAGAACTCCCACGGCCGTCAGGAGGCTGTTGATCGGGAAGGTGTCGTGAAAGGCCTCTTGCGAGGCGTCGAGGAATCGGATCTTTTCTCCCAGGAGGAACGCGAACACGGTCCCGATGACGAAGACCAGCGGGACCCCGAAGTGGGGGACAACATGGGGCAGCGCCCGCGCGCCGAGCATCAGGCCGATGACCACGATCAGCGGGAGATAGACCCGCAGCCCCTTCATCCGGGGCGGGATCGGGGGGAGGTCCTTCAGGACCTCCTCCACGCGGACCGGCCCGGCGATGTGCCTGGCGGTCACCGCCAGCGCCGAGAGGACGGCCAGCGGGACGGTCACCCAGGTCAGCGGCGCCACGAAGCCCACGAACGGCATGTTGATCCCCGCGGCGATGATCATGGCCGGGATGTTGACCGGGGGCGCAAAGACCCCGAGCGTCCCGCCGAGGGCGATGAACGCGGTGACATTGACCAGCGGGACCCCCATGCGCAACAGGATGGAGGCGACCACGGCCCCGAAGGCGAAGATCCCGTCGGCTCCCGGTCCGGTGAATGCCGGGGGCAGCATGATCAGGAACATGAGGAGCACCGCCAGGAGTCTCGGGCTCCGGTGGAAGCGCAGGATCAGGTCCCGGACCATTGCGTCCAGCCCGCCCGACATCTTCTGTACGTAGATGAACACCGTGGCCGTGTAGATGATGAGCACGATGTTCAGGAAGGTGAACGACCCCTCCACCATGTGCCGGGCGAGGTCCAGCGGGCCGAACCCGGAGGCGAGCCCGCCGGCCAGCGCCGCGACGAGCATCGCGATCGGGTTGCCGAGCTTCAGGAACCGGGACGCCCCGACATACGCGACGACGATCACCGCCAGAACGACCGAGACCTGGGCGGTCTGCGACAGCGAAGACAACACGCCGGTACCTCCTTATGAATCCGGGCAAACGGGCTCAGATGTGGGAGAGGCGTCCCGCCTCGAACCGGATCGCGGCAAGATGCCGCTCCCGCACCGGAATCACGATCACAAGCCGGCGCTATTCTGACAATTGCTCTAATTAGCGCCGAAGGTTTTCTTCAGCAGCGCGCCCAGCTCCTGGGTGTCCTTGACCACCGTCAACGGGATCTGCTTCTCTTTGGCGAGAGTGGTGAAATAGCCGTCCTTGTTGCCGTCCTCGGTGACGATCAGGTAGTCGCAGCGGGGCGCCACCTGATCGATGAAGGGGGCCGAGAGCTTCCCCCGGCGCGCCTCGCCCCCGATGTGCAGTCCGAAGACGGCGGTCTTCTGCTCCTTGGCCTTGGCCATAACGCTCTGCATCCGCTGCAGCTCCCCGGGCTCGTCGATGCCCGCCGCCCCGAGGCCCTTGGCGCTCCCGCCCATGACCACCATCAGGCTCTTGAAATCCTTGAGTTCGTCGACCTTGAGGAGGCTGTTGTAGGTGACTTTCAGCTTGATGCGGTCGCAGAGCATCTTGAGAATGAACCCGTCCGGACTCTGGCCGCTGGAGGTGATCGCCACGGGCAGCTTCCCTTCCGGGGCCTGGGCCGAGGCGGCCGTCGCGCCGAACCCCGCCAGCAGCAGGATGAGCCCTAACGACAGGGTGGCAGTGATCCGGTATCGGTTCGACGTCATCGGTGCGGTCTCCTTTGTGCGCAGCGAGCGCTCAATGCTGCTTCATAGCAGCTGGAGTTTCTCCTGTGGGAGCGGCTTTCCAGCCGCGACGATCGAGGCTGAACGCTTCTCCCACAAAGAAAAACGTTCTTGCCATTCGGCGGCGCCGAGCGCCATGCTCCGTGGTTACGGGCCCCACGCCGGGCGCGCCTTTGAATCTCAATACCCGATGGCGTACCCGCCCCGGCGCGGATCCCCCGCGCCCGAGAGGGAATTGTTCTCCTGGTTCACCAGGATCCCCTGCATGCCGCCGAAGAGGCTGGAGAAGTCCCTCCGGTCCACCTGGATCTTGTTGCCCTTGGCAATCAGCGCCTGGCGGGTGTTTTCAGGAATGCGCGGCTCGAAGGTCAGCGTGATCTCCGCCCCCGGCTTGTAGAAATCCGGTTTGGCATTGAGCGACATCCGTGGCGCCTCCACCGCGTCCTGCATGCCCATGCCGAACTCCACGACGTTTAGGAAGGTCTGGACCTGGGTCTGGCCGATGCTCTCTCCGCCCGGCGTGCCCCACGCCATGAAGAGCCGGCCGTTCTTCAGCGCGATCAGGGGGGAGTTCCCCAGGAGCGCGATCTTCCCGCCGCCCACGAAGTTCACGTTCTCCTTGTAGGGCGAGACCGAGCCGTAGCGGGTGCCGTTGTTGAATAGGATGCCGGTGTTGCCCACAACCACGTGCGTGCCGAAGAAGCTGCCGATGGTCGGGGTGCAGGCCACGGCGTTGCCCTTCTCGTCCACGATGTCGAAGTGGGTGGTGCTGATGGAATCCGGGTAGGAGGCCTCCAGCGGGCCCGGGCCGAGGTCGGCCGCCTTGGCGACCGGCGGGAGGGCCATCGGCCGGGCGTCGCTTTCCAGGAAGGCGGCCGGGTTGCCGGCTTCGCCGTAGGCCGTGGCCTTTTCCATGTTGATGAGCTTGCGGCGCTCCGTGGCGTAGGCCTTGGACAGCATGCCCTCGAGCGGGATCGAAGTGAACTTGGGGTCGCACAGGTACTGGTAGACGTCGGCGTTGACGAGCTTGATCACCTCGGTGAGCAGGTGGAGATAGTCGGCGCTGTTGAGGCCGATCTTCTGCAGGTCGTATGCCTCGAGGAGGTTGAGCTCCATGATCGTCTGGACGCCGCCCCGNGTGGTGGGGCCGTTGGTGTAGACGTCGATCCCCTTNTAGTTGGTGTGGACCGGATCGCCCCAGACGGGNTTGTAGTCGGCAAAGTCCTTGGCGGTGAAGAACCCGCCGTTTTCCTGGTAGAAGGCCACGAACTCCCTGGCGATGTCGCCCCTGTAGAAAAGGTCGTAGGCGGCCATGAGGGCCTGGTTCCGGGTTTTGCCGGCCTTCTGTGCTTTCTGCTCGGCCGCCNCCAGCCGCTTGAAGGTGTTGGCGAGGTTCTTCTGGACCAGCANCTCGCCGACCAGGGGCATCTTGCCNTACGGCAGAAAGACCTTGGCGGAAGTCGGGAAGAGCTCCAGCTTCTTTTGACTGCTCGCGATGTGGCCCTTGAGGTTCGGGTCGACCGGGAACCCGTATTCGGCGTAGTAGGTGGCCGACTCCAGGACCTGACCGAGGCTCATGGTGCCGAAGCGGCCCAGCAGCGCGATCCACCCGCCGAAGTTGCCCGGCACGCAGCCGGCGAGCACGCCGAAGTCCTGCGCCTCCATGCCGCCGTAGGCTTCCGAGCTCGCGGCATAGGGCGCGGCGCCGGTCATGTGCAGCGAGTGGACCTGGCCGGTCTTGGCGTCATAGACGGTCATGAAGCCGTTGCCCCCGATGCCCGAGGCGTTGGGCTCGAGCACGTTCAGGGCCGCGGCGACGGCGACGGCTGCGTCGAAGGCGTTCCCGCCCTTCTTGAGGATGTCGATCCCCGCCATGGTCGCCATGGAGTGCGCGGAGGTGACCATGGCGCGCCGGCCCACCGCATCCGGCCGGGTGGCGGCATCAGCATTCCAGGCTATGACCAGCAGGCAGGTGATCCCCAAGACGAAGTCGAGCTTTCTCATGGACGCCTCCTAATTGGATTGTTTCCCGCCTTCCGGCAGGGTTTTAAAAAGCCGGTCGCACAAAAGCTCTTCGTGCGGCCGGCCTGAATCCGGTTTGCCCGGAGCCCAACCTCGACTCGGGTGCGGAAACCAAAGGCGCCAAAGTATGCCAATGTGATCACGCGAGTCAAACAGTTCCTGCTTTGTCATTTAGAAGGACAGGGGATCGGTATGGATTTTCCTCTCCCCTTGCGGGAGGGGTAGGGGAGGGGGACTATGGGTGCCGTTCTACCAGGATCACACCCGGTCGATGTCCACGTGGACGAAGTCCGAGCGCGGGTAGTCGAAGAAAGGGATGATTTTATGCACGGCAATAGCCAACCGTCCCCACCCGATCGGGGTTAGGTGATTGACATACGCAGAACCCTAAAGGATAACAGGGCAAGAATTTGTAGCGCCGATAGACGACTATGCGTGAGCCCGTCGCAACCGGTGCTGACTCGGCCAGAGGTCTTAGGTCGATACCGTCTATAAAAGAGATCATCCCGTAAGATGGCTTATAGACACTTAATGTCGATTTCTCATTCCGAGGGCACAATGAAAAAAAACAAGCGCAATAACAACGCAGTTCTTTTAAGCGAGAAAGCCTATCATCTCATAAGAGAACAAATAATCTCGATGAAAATGCCGGCGGGTTCACAAGTCGACGAGCGGACGTTGGAGCACGAGCTGTCCATTGGTCGAACTCCAATTCGCGAGGCGATTCAGCGACTGTCATCCGAGAGGCTCTTGGATTATGTTCAGGGAAGAGGCTATTTTGTAAAGACAATCAGCCTCCAAGATATCAAGGACATTTTTGAATCCATGATGGTTTTAGAAAGGACCGCCGTTTACTTCGCCTGTAAACGCATTGATAGCCAGCAGCTGAAAAAGCTTTATCGGTTGCATGAGGAGCATCAAAAGGCAACGCTCAATAATGATTATCTCAATATCATTTACAAGAATGGCGAAATCCATAGGGCGATATATGAGGCGGCCAAGAATTTGTACCTGCTACCTCTCTTAAAATCCCTCCAAGACCAATCGATGCGGATGGGATATATTGTTCACAGCAAGGAAGCCCACCCGACAGATTTGGATGAGTACAACAAGAAGGCTGTTAATGATCATTACTTAATCATAAAATGTTTTGAGGACGAGGACGACAAGAAGGCTATCGAAGTCATGACGGATCATATCAACCGATTTTATGTCAGAGTTTGCCTCTACATGGGACCTAAAGCGTCTCCGGCATCCATTTTTTTGAAAACATAAAAAAAGACAAACTAGTGTCAGCATTTTGCGGCTTACCCCAGAATGCGACTCCTTTGCCACGCAGTCGAATACAAGCTCCCCCTCGATCTCTTGCAAATCTACCTGTTAAAACTCAACGCGCAAAACAATATAACAANCTGTTTTTATTTAATTTAAATATTTTTTCATCACGTTTGATATATGTAAAAAATTTTATTGACATATATTAGATATATATTCGATAAAGCAGCTGTCGGCATTGGAAATTCCCCTAACCCGCAGCCTGCATGGCGAATGCAAAGGAGGGTGTAATGAACGTGATTCTGAAAAATGCCAACGTCATCGATTGTACGGGGGGAGCACCTCAGCCCAATGGGTGGGTGGTTGTCGAAGGCAACCGGATCAAAGCCGTCGGCCAAGGCTCGCAGGGCGCCCTGCCCGCGGATGCTCAGACGATCGATTGCAAAGGCCAGACCCTTTTGCCCGGCTTAATCGATTGCCATGTCCACACCGGATCCATCGCGCCCAGCATTGTGGAACAACAAAAAAGAAATTTTACCTCAATGCTCGTCATCAAATCACTTCAAAACCTGAAGGACACCATCGACCAGGGATTCACTACCGTTCGGGATTGTGGGGGAATCGATGCCGGCTTTCGCCAGGCGGTAGCGGAGGGAATCATCCCCGGCCCGCGCCTTTTCGTATCCGGCAGAATCCTTTCGCAGACCGGCGGGCACGGTGACTGGCGGTTGCCCACCGAGACCTATGCTCCATTTTTCCATGAAGCAGGCGTTGCATCCGGAATATATGACGGGGTTACCGCCGTAAGAATTGGAGCCCGAGAACAAATCCGCCAAGGTGTGGATTTCGTCAAAATCATGGCCGGCGGCGGGGCGGCTTCACCGAGCGATGAACTGGATACCTCCCAGTACTCGCTCGAGGAAATGCAAGCAATCGTTTTCGAGGCCGAGGCTGTGGGGAAGTATGTCGCGGCCCATTGCTACTCCGACCGTGGCATCAAGCTCTGCTGCAAGGCGGGGATACGGACCATCGAACACGGCAACCTGCTGACGGAATCTTCGGCAGACGCCATGAAGGAATCCGGCGCCTACCTGGTCCCGACGATGGTCACGTATGTGATGATCTCCAAAATGGGACGTGAGCTCGGGCTGCCGGATGACATGATCCGGAAAATCAATCAGGCTCTAGAGAAGGCAGAAAGCTCATTGGCCATCGCGCTTTCCAAAGGGATAAAGATTGGATCCGGCAGTGACTGCTTAGGGCCGATGCAGGTTCACAAAGGTATGGCGCTGTCGCTTCAAGCCAAAGTCATGGGCCCGATGGGGGCCTTGATGGCGGCCACCAAGACCAATGCCGAAATCATCAAGCAGGAAAAACATCTTGGGACCATCGAACCGGGAAAACTGGCTGATTTCATACTGGTGAAGGGGGACCCGCTGAAGGAGATAAGCCTGTTCCAGAATTACCGGGAAAATATAACCCTGATCATCCAAGACGGGAAAATCTATAAAAACATCATTTGAGGCAGGCTGTTTATGCGCACGCATTTTCTCGTGCACTGCACCGACACCAACAGTGGAGGAACAAATGGCCACCCAAGCAGCGGCTAACAAAATCGGGTTCACCGACAATGACTTGAACACGTTGAAGCGGTTGGAGCGCCTCCCGTTCGGCAAACCTCAACTGCACCTCCTCTTCATGGGCGGGTTGGGCTACACCTTCGACGGCATGGATGCGGCCCTGGTGGCGTTCATCATGGCGCCGGTCATGGCGCTCTGGAGTCTGACCAACCAGCAGACCGGCATCGTGGGCAGCTCTTTGATGATCGGGTACCTGGTCGGCGCATTTTCCGCCGGCACACTGGGGGACTTGAT
>JGI20214J51650_10002543_pt1 | contig 11503 bp, 8 predicted proteins | sample WetSurMetagenome_FD_51650 | JGI IMG/M metagenome (IMG submission 51650)
ATGGGGGTCCCTCCAAAAACAGAAAACGAAGAGTGTGCGGGAAAGACTCTGCAGATAAGGGGCAGCGAAGGCGGGCGGCGAGGTTTCACCGGCACCTGCCAACGGGGTGTTACATGGCGAGTTCCCCGGTAGCCCTCCGCCCGCCTCACCCACGACCTGGAGCTTGCCACTGAGGTGTGGCGTCTTCGTTGTTCTGTTTTTGGAGGGAGCCCCGTGGCCTTTTTCGGTGTTTATTTCAAAGAGCTAAACTGTTACAGAAAGGATCATCATTATGGCAGTATTCAAGGCTTACATTCTGTCGCCCATCGGCCCTGTTGAGATCTCAGGAACCCCAGAAGGGATCTTGTCTGTCGGTTTCGTGAAGAGGCGGCTTCCCAATGACCGGAACCTTCCTGAGTGCGTGAAGGAAGCGATTCGACAAGTGGATGAGTATTTTAGAGGGGCCCGGAAAAAGTTCTCTCTCAAGCTGCTCCCGCGAGGCACGCCTTTTCAAAAACTCGTCTGGCAGCAATTGAAAAGTATTCCCTACGGCAAGGTGGTCTCCTACGGAGATGTGGCGAGGGCCATCGGCCGTCCTCATGCCTATCGTGCAGTGGGAAGCGCCAACAACAAGAATCCCATTGGCATCATCATCCCTTGCCACAGGGTCATCGGCTCGGACGGCAAGTTGGTCGGCTATGGAAGCGGCATCTGGCGCAAAGAGTGGCTGCTGAAGCATGAAAAGCGCGAAAGACCGGTCCGGTGAGCAATGGCTTCTTGACATCCACCGGTACCAAAATTATACTATTATACTAAATAAACAGAATTGGTTCCTTGTCAGGCCTCGCTTGCTCAAGTTGATTCACACGGAGCCCGATCACGCTCCAGGCAAACTTGGAAGTGGTCTCGCGCTTGGAACGGAGGTGATCATGAGGGGTCTGAAGAGGGTCTTACTATTTTTGTTCTTATTTGGTTTTCTCTCCTCTGCTTGGGCTTCCGAGCGAGTCATTGTCGCCGACTTTTCCAGTGATGTCGGGAATGGCGGCAATCCCTCGGGCTGGCAACTCCATGAAAAAGTCGGGAAAGCGGACTACAAAGTGATCCAGGACAGTGGTATTCCTGCCTTGCGGCTGCGGAGCGAGGAGACTTCTTTCGCTCTTCAGAAGGCCGTCGACGTCAATCCTCTGCTGTACCCGGTGCTTTCATGGAAGTGGAAGGTGACCAAACTGCCGGATGGTGGCGACTTTCGAAAGTCGAACACCGATGACCAAGCCGCCCAGATCTTCCTTGCCTTCTCCAACAGAAAAACGATCGCCTACATCTGGGATACGACTGCCCCGGCCGGGTCGGTGGAAAATGCTTCAGGGATTCCTTTTGTGAACATCAAGACCGTCGTGGTCCGTTCGGGTCTGGACGATGCAGGAAGGTGGATCACTGAGACCCGCAACGTGTGGGAAGATTACAGATCTCTTTTTGGCGATGAACCCCCTGTGCTTGCCGGCGTCCGAATCCAGATCAATTCTCAGCACACAGCAACCTCGGGAGAGAGCTTTTTCGCAGACCTTGTTTTTCAGAGAAACTGACNCGCTTTCTCCATCCTCTCATCCCTGTGCCTACCTTGTCCGATGCGTATTGGTAAATGTTCAATGATCCCTGGTCATTGGTCGATGCTCAATGTTCAATGTTAAATGATCAATGTTCAATTTCCCCCTGCATCCCTATTGCAAATGGAAATAAGGTGTGCTTAATTGGACTCCCCTTTTGGGGTTTCCAACAGAGGGTCTCCTGGCGATGAAGGCTTTCTTGTCTCTTACGCCGGTTCCCCTCCCGGCAAGAGAATGGATATCCTCATGGGGCACTGGCCCAGGCATGGAGAGGGCCGAGGCATCTTGCGATGACCAAGACCCAAAGAGCGGAAACAAGCAGAGTCTTCGTGGGCATTGATGCGGGGTCTGTGAGCCTGAACGCTTTGGTCATNAGCGAGTCCAAAGCGATCGTTTACGAACTTCCCTACAAGCGCCATTTCGGAAAAGTAGAAGAAGAAACCCTTTCCCTTATCCGGCAACTTTACGAGAAGTTCGGTCAGGAGAGCATTCGCTCCATCGCTTTCACCGGAAACCACGGAAAGAGCCTGAGCGATAAACTGGGACTCTTCTATGAGTTTGAAACCATCAGCCAGGTCCTGGGTGTCCTTTTCCTGAAGCCGGACACAAAAACCATCATCAGCATGGGCGGACAGGATACCGCGCTCTTCCAGATCAGGCACCGCGACGGTGCCTGGGAACTCGACTATTTCGCCACCAACGGGCCTTGTGCCTCCGGAACCGGATCCTTCATTGACCAGCAAGCCGAGCGCCTCGCCACGGCTCTTTATGAAAACGATGGAGAAACCTCTCAGATCCAAATCGACAGGATCCTGTCAGACTTCATCACCCTCGGGCTCAAAAGCACAAAACCCGCCAATGTGGCGTGCCGCTGCACGGTTTTCACCAAGTCCGACATGATTCATCTCCAGAACAAAGGCGAGCGGCTGGAAGACATCATTTACGGCCTTCATCTCGGAAACGCCCGAAATTACATCAGCACCATTGTGTCGAGACGGGTGCTTGAAGATCCCATCGTCTTTGTGGGCGGTCTGTCTATGAACGCCTTGCAGGTAAAGGCCTTCCAAACCTACTTCCCCTCGCTCACCGTCCCNTCCTGCAACACGTCCACCGGAGCCCTGGGTGTCGCCCTCAAGGCTCTTGANCTGGGGCGAGAGGACGACGTGAATCTCGACGCGTTGAANACCGCTCCCCTCGAGCGGAAGNTTTCTGTTCCTGTCGCGCCAAGGCTCGAATTGAAAAGGACTCGNTGGCAGGACACAGGCAAAATCGAGCGCTTCCTGGTGACTCCAATGACGCGGGCATATCTTGGAATCGACATCGGGTCGACCACAACCAAGTACGCCCTGATGAACGAAAAACGCGAGATCATTCACAAACGATACGTCCCCACCCAGGGAAAACCGATCGAGGTCACNCAGAGCCTTCTCCAGCACATTCATAGCGAGCTTGGGAACCGCGTCGAAATCATCGGAGTGGCCACCACCGGCTCAGGGAGAAACGTGGTGGGCGATTTCCTCAACGCCGACCTGATCATTGACGAGATAACAGCCCACGCGAGGGGTGCCGTCCAAATCGATCCGGAGGTGGACACGATTTTTGAGATCGGAGGACAAGATTCAAAATATATTTCCATCTTGAACACACACCCCCTGGACTTTGACATGAACAAAGTCTGTGCCGCCGGGACCGGCAGCTTTCTCCATGAGCTGGCCAATAAGCACGGCATCCGCATTGTGGGCGAGTTCCAGGAGGTGGCTCTTTCCTCTGAGGAGCCTGTGAAACTTGCCGAGCGGTGCACCGTGTTCATGGAATCCGACCTCGTGGCCTATCACCAGAAGGGAGTGGAAAGAAAAGATCTCATCGCGGGTCTGTGTTACGCCATTGTCCACAACTACCTCAATCGNGTGGTGGGAAAACGAAAGATCGGGCAGAGGATCATGNTTCTCGGCGGGCCTTCCCTGAATCAGGGTGTGGTGGCCGGTTTTGAAAACGTGCTCGGCAGGGAAATCCTGATCCCGGCCAATCGCGAAGTGCTCGGCGCCTATGGCGCTGCGATCAGCCTGCAGGAAAAGATGCGACTGGAAGTCAAGGACAGGAGCGTCTTCAGAGGGATCGAGAGCGCCATCCGCGATCGGATGGCGTACGGTGAAAAAATCTGCCACGCAGACCCTCAATGCCACAATGAGTGCAAATTGAAAATCTATGATTTTGACGGCCGACGGAGCGTGTGGGGAGGGGAGTGCGGCCGGTATGAAGTGACCAGAGGAAAAGGGATCAAGAAGGAAAACCTCTTTGAACTGCGCGACCAGGTGTGGCAGACCTACATGGCGGGAGTGTTCGAGGAGTTAAGAGAAATCCCGTTGATGGAAGCGGCCGGCCGGCCCACGGTGGGCATGCAGCGCGCCCTTTACGGCATTCACTCCTCCGTCCTGTGGGCCCACTTCTTCGATCATCTCGGTTTCCGGCTCGTGCTCACGCCCGCGACCACCCAGCAAATTTCCAAGATCGGGATTGAATCCATGGTGGCGGAGACCTGCTACCCGGTTAAAGTCTCCTTCGGCCACGTGAGAGAACTCGCAGGAAAAACCCGTTTTCTCTTTCTCCCTACCTTGATCGACATGCCCGTACCGAACCCTTCGGAGGTGGGTTACTACTGCCCCATGGTGCAGAGCAACGCATACATGGTGCGATCCGCCTTCAAACTGGACCGAGCAAGCGTGTTGAGCCCCTCCCTTCACCTTAAATACGACCCGGACCTGCTCGCCACAGAGATTTCCGAACAGATCCGCGAAAAGCTTGGGGTGACCAAAGCCCAAGTGAAGAAGGCGCTCTATTACGCGCTGGACAGGCAGCATCAGTATCTGAAAGAGCTTGAGCGCAAAGGCCGCGACATCCTGGAGGATATGCCGTCCCGTGAGCCGGTTGTGGTCGTCACAGGACGTCCTTATAACCTATATGATGAAAGGGTGAACCTGAGAATCGGGCAGAATTTGTCCAAAATCGGACTTACCGCTCTGCCCATGGATTTCATGGATGTGTCAGCTATCGATCTTGGAGAGTTTTCTTCCATGTACTGGGGACTTGGAGCACAGATTCTCAGGACGGCAAAGCGGATCAGCGTCTTGCCGAATGCTTTCGGACTTCACCTGACAAACTTCGGATGCGGGGCGGATTCCTTCATTGAGCACTTTTATCGTCACCTTATGGGATCCAAACCTTATCTTATTCTTGAGCTCGACGAGCACAGTGCCGTGGCCGGGGTCATGACCAGGCTGGAGGCCTTCAAAAACGTGATCGAAAACACGATGCAGAAGTCAGAGTGGAATCAAGAAGCGGAGTTGAAGCTGGCGAATTAGCAAAACTGCACAAGGGAGAAATCCCCTCTTCGCCCCTTTAGTAAAGGNGGGATNGGGGGATTTTGACGGACTCAGTAGGACAAATATTCCTATGGTGNGTCCGCACCGGGATNTTTTTCATGGAAGCGAGAAGACAAAACCAGGAAGNACGGGCCCCCGGCAACTTGGGTAAAATTCGGTTCGGCAAAAAGACGGTCCTTATCCCACAGATGAACCGCGCGACCGCCCTTCTGCTTGCCGCGACCTTGAGGGGATTTGGTGTGGAGGCCAGGACTCTTGAAACCTACAAGGGTCTTGATCTCGGAAAAGAGTACACCTCCGGAAAAGAATGTTANCCCTGCCAGGTGACGTTGGGGGACATTCTCTATTTCGTTCAGAAAGAAAAGGAAAAGCTGGGTCCGGCCTTTGACCCCGGGCAGTATGTGTATTTCCTGCCCGAGTCTGACGGCCCTTGTCGTTTCGGGCTCTACAACAGATTTCAAAGGATCGTGCTCGATTCCTTCCCTGGGCTGGACCGNTTGACGATCAGTTCCATAACCACGAGAGACGGGTATTCCTTCTCGGGCATCCTGGAAAAGGAAAGNGCCCTGGATTTTCAGAAGTCCGGATTCTTCGCCGTGATCGTTGCCGACATCGTGGACAGGCTTCTCTGGCGAATCAGGCCTTACGAAAAAAAACAGGGCATGGCGAACGAATTCATAGAAAGCTCACTCCGAAAGCTGGAGAAAACTTTTGANAAACATGGCCCGAGCAAAGGCTTTGAAAAGATCCTGGATGAAGTCGTACGAATCATCGAAGAGGGGAAGGCCATTATTGATCCAAACATCCCTCCCAAGCCGCTGATCGGGATTGTTGGGGAAATTTTCCTGAGGACCCATGTCCAGTCCAACCAGGATATCATCCGTGTGCTCGAAAAACATGGGGCCGAGGTGGTCAATGCCTCTGTTGCCGAGTGGGGGAACTATGTGAGCTACGACGGCTTGCGGGCCGCCAAGGCGCAGGCTCGCTTGAACTTGAAACAACTGCGCCTCCGCCCCCTGTGGTCAAAGCTCAAAGAACTGTTCGGTTTCGGGATAGACCTCTACTATAAAGAATACCGGCAGAATCAAGTATACAAGCGGGTTCAACCCGTCCTCGATCTCATCGGGGATCACAAGATTGCTCATCTCGAAGAAATCCTGAAAGANCAGGATCTCTTCTCCTTTGATGTGGCGACGGAAGCCTGTCTCAGCATTGCATCGATCATTTCGTGCGCACGCGCTGGATACAACGGCATGGTGAATGTCTACCCCTTCACCTGCATGCCGAGCACAACCACATCTGCCGTGGTGAAACCGGGGATGAGCGAACTGGGGATCCCCTACCTGGATGCGCCCTATGACTCCAGCATTCCGCCGGGCCGCGAAGCCGCCATCAGGACTTTCATGTATCAGGCGGAACAGCATTTCAGGCGTCACGGTCGGATGAAGAACAAGCTTCCCTCCTGAACCGTGCGCCGTGTCCCGTGGTCCGTGCACCTTCTTCCCACTGTCATCCTTTTTTCCACAGTGTCGTCTTTCTTTACACCCTGCCGCCTTTTTTCTTCTGAGCCGGCTCGACGGAGCCACTTGCTGCAAGCGTTTTCAATCCCTTCGACTTTGCATGGTTCTTGCATTACCCATAAGCAGAACGGCTGCCCGACCTCAGGGTGTTTTGAAGTGAGCTCACGGTGTTAAGAAGTTTTTTCTTCAATGAAGTTGTGGCGGCCGTCCGACCGCTTCCCTGAAGCAACGGCTGGAGAGTCCAATCGACTTCAAGAGAGGAAGCATCTGAGAGGGACATCATCCGGCAATTCTGGAAGCGTTGCGTATAGGTGACCTAGGAGACTTGTTAACCTGTAACTAAACCTTCTTGACCAATCTCTAAACCCCCATTCTTGAGTGGAGATGCCGCCATCCTCGGCGGCATCTCTTTTTTTTCTGCGATCCTACCATGGCTTTTTTACCCCCATTGAAGTGCTCGACAAAAAATGATAGGAATTTTAATTATTAGACCTATTAAGGAGAACGAAAATGACGCACGAAGAGAAAGGGCACTTTAGGCAGAAGCATTCCCCGGATCGCAAATTGAACGAACGAGTGACAGCCGCCGTGAAAGGCAAAGTGAAAGATGGAGCCATGGCCTGTGCCGTCGCCTTTGAGATCGCAGAGAGCCTTGGTGTTTCACCTGGAGAGGTGGGGTTTACCCTCGATTCCCTGGAAGTGAACATTGTGAAATGCCAACTCGGCCTCTTTGGTTACGCGCCGGTCAAGAGGATAGTCAAACCCGCTGANAGGGTACCACCGGACCTCGAAAAAGCCATTCGGGGGGCGCTGGTGANGGATCGCCTGCCCTGCTCNTCTTCCTGGGCCCTGGCTGAGAAGCGGCGCTTGAAAAAGATGGAGATTTCCTCTGCCTGCGAGGCTCTGGGGATCAAAATCGGCCCCTGCCAGTTGGGAACTTTTTGAAGAAGGAGTGATGGAGTACTGGAGTATTGGAGTGGCGGAAAGGGCAGGATGAGAAGAAGCCTTTTCTTCCCAATATTCCATCATTCAATAATTCCATTTTTCCTGTCTTCCTATTATGGAGCCTGAACTTAAAGACATTCAAATGGCACAGGAGAGGTTCACCGGCGTGATCCAGCCCTCTCCTCTTGTCCGATCGAGCTATCTAAGTCACCTCCTCGGATCTGAGGTCTTCCTCAAACTGGAAAATCTCCAGGAGACGGGGTCGTTCAAGGTGAGGGGCGCCTATAACCGGCTCCTCCACCTGTCCCTTGATGAAAAAGAAAGAGGTGTGATTGCCGCTTCCGCAGGCAACCATGCCCAGGGAGTGGCGTGGGCCTCCGGCCGGCTCGGGGTCAAAGCCACCATCGTCATGCCTGAGGATGCTTCCATTCGAAAGCTGCTGGCGGTCAAAGACCTTGGGGCTGAGATCATACTGCACGGTTCGCGCTTTGATCAGGCTTATGCCCGCGCCTTGGAAATCTCAAAGGAGACGGGTCAGATCTTCATCCCTGCGTTCTCCGATCCTCTGGTGATTGCAGGTCAGGGAACCATCGGGCTGGAACTCTCGGAATTTCTGGATCATGAGACGGCGGTTGTTGTGCCTGTGGGCGGCGGGGGTCTGATCTCGGGCATTGCCATCGCTGCGAAGGCCATCAACCCGGCCGTCCGGCTTATCGGTGTCCAGGCCGGAGGCTGCCCCTCCGCGATTCGATCCTTGGAACAAGGAAAACCGGTAGCCGTGGAAGTAGGGCACACCCTTGCGGACGGCATCGCCGTGAACAGACCTGGAGACATAAACCTCTCCATCATCAAGGCACTGGTAGATGAAGTGGTGGATGTGGATGAGGAGGCTATCGCAGGGGCTATCCTCTGCCTTCTGGACAAGGCCAGTATCGTGGCCGAGGGAGCCGGAGCCACGCCTGTGGCCGCTCTCACAGAAAACCGGGTGTCGACAAAAGCGAAACGCTACATTCTCATCATCAGCGGCGGGAACCTGGAGATCACCACCATGGACCGCATTCTGCACCGGGGGTCGATCAAGATGGGCAGGATGCTCCGGATTGAAGTGGACCTTCTGGACGTGCCGGGCTCCCTTTGGAAACTCATGGGCATCATCGCCCAGGAGAAAGCCAACATCCTCCACATCTTCCATGACCGCCTGAACCTTGAAAACCCGATCCAAGTCAGCCGCGTCAAGCTCAACCTCGAAACACGCGGCCACGACCACGCCCAAGAGGTCGTTTCCAAACTCAGAGAAGCCGGCTACGACATCAAGCAAACCCTTTGAATCAGGCCTCGCGATCATAGAAGACGCCTCTGACTTTTATGCTTCAAGGGCTTTCCCAGCGTTTCAAGCTTGATGGCTTAGTAAGAAGTCCGAAAACGCTGTTTTCTGTCATTCCCGCGGAGGCGGGAATCCCGTCTTTAAAAGGGTTTCTGGACTCCCGCCGGAGTTCATCCTGAGCGAAGTCGAAGAGCAGGAGTGACGACCCGGGAGACTTTTTACGAACGCATCAAGCTTGCCCGGGCTAAAAAGTTGTATTTTTGAATTGACATATTATTTTCAAATTTGTATTTTTTAAAATACATCTAATCAACTGAGAGGTTGCCATGAGCTGGAAGCCCGAGGTCGATGAAATCGTCAGGCGGCGAGAGCTGGCCAAGCAGATGGGTGGGTCCGAGAGCGTGGCTCGTCATCATAACGCCGGCAAACTCACGGCCAGAGAGAGGATTGACAAAATCCTGGATCTCAATTCCTTCCGCGAGATTGGCGCTCTCACCGGTTCGGCCAAATATGACGAACAAGGGCATCTCTTAAACTTCACACCGGCCAACGTTGTTATCGGCACGGGTCGCATCAGCGAGCGGCGGATTGTTATTACAGCCGAGGACTTCACCGTGCGCGGCGGCTCTTCAGAGGCTGCGAATTCCGACAAGTGGATATGGGCCGAGACACTCGCGATCGAAACGCAGGTGCCTCTTGTGAGACTTGTGGACACGGCGGGCGGCAGCGTCAGGCTCCTGGAGATGATGGGAGCCACCAAACTGCCCGGATACCGCACCTGGAGATTTACCGACATGCTGGGCATCATCCCTGTTGCGAGCGCCGCCCTCGGCTCGGTGGCAGGTCTCGGCGCAGTGCGAGTGATCGGTTCACACTTTTCCGTCATGGTGAAGGGCACGAGTCAGGTTTTTGCCGCCGGCCCTCCTGTGGTCGAGCCGGCCACAGGCGTGAACATCAGCAAGGAGGAGCTGGGCGGGTACCGAATCCACGCTCGAGGCAGCGGGGTGGTGGATAACGAAGCCGAAAGCGAAGAGGATGCCTTCCGTCAGATCAGGCAATTCCTCTCCTACCTGCCCTCCAACGTCTATCAGCTCCCGCCCAGGATCGAGAGTCATGATGACCCTCAACGCCGCGAGGAAGAACTCCTCTCCATCATCCCCCGAAACCGGAAGCACACTTATGATGCTCGCAAGTTGGTGAGCCTCGTCTTTGACGAAGGGTCTTTGTTCGAGATCGGCCGTTACCAGGGTCGCTCCATGGTCTCCATGCTGGGTCGTCTCAAAGGTTATCCCGTGGGCGTGATGATCAACGACACCCGGTTTTTTGGCGGCGGCATGGACGCGTCGGCCGCTGAGAAGACCATTCGTTTTGTCGACCTCTGTGATACCTTTCACCTCCCCGTGGTGAGCTTCACTGACCAGCCGGGCGTGGTCATTGGCCTGCCGGCGGAAAAGCAGGGCACCATCCGGATCGCAGCCCGTGCGCTTCAAGCTATCGCCCAGAGCCGTGTCCCATGGATGGCTATGATTCTTCGGAGGGCCTTCGGAGTAGCCGGTTCGGCCTATGGTCGCCAGGACGATCTCAATCTCCGCTACGCCTGGCCCTCGGGGATGTGGGGTTCTCTGCCCATAGAAGGAGGCGTCTCCGCAGCCTACAAAAGGGAAATCGGAGCCTCAGAGGATCCTGCGGCGCGACGAAAGGAACTCGAGGCGTATTACGACCGACTCCAGTCGCCGTTTCGCACTGCGGAAAAATTCGGCGTGCAGGATATCATCGACCCCCGCGAAACACGCCCCATCCTGTGCGATTGGGCGGAACAGGCTTATGACATCCTTCCTCAACAACTGGGGCCGATCTCTCGAACCATGCGTGTATAGCGGGACTTCTCCGAGACAGGAACCTCGCTCATCACCAAGAGTTGTTTCAAAAAAAATGCCTATGTCATCTCCGAAACCACAGAAACCATCGAGCAAGCTGACTCAGGGCCCTCTTGCGCTTTACTACCAAGTGGCCACTCGGCTTCGGAATGAGATCATCATGGGGACTTGGCCCCCCGGCAGTCAGCTTCCTACTGAAAACGAGATCGTTAAGCAATATGGGGTCAGCCGGCAGACCGTCAGAAATGCAAAAGAGATGCTGACAGGAGAAGGCTTCATCCGCAGCATCAAGGGCTCTGGCTGTTACGTGAAAGATCCGGACGCATGGAAGACGATGTCCCCTACGGTGGACAACCTCAACGATATCTTCCACTATGGAACAAGAATGTCCTTCAAAATACACGAGTTCGGCATGGTCTCCAACTCAAGAGAGATCCAGAACAAGCTGAATAACCGTGAGGACCGTTTCGTTTTTCAAATCAGGGGGGTCCGCCATTTCCAGGGCCAGCCAATCTCCTGCGTGGTTTACTACCTGCCTTTCCGCTTCGGATCGCGCATCCCCCTCGAAAGTCTTGATGAGAATCCTTTTATCCCTCAATTTGAGAAACTGGCCGGGATTCAGGTCACGGAAGGCGTTCAGACCATTTCTCTGAGTCGTGCCGATCGCACTGTAGCGGATAACCTGGGTATTAAGAAAGGAGCCCCGGTGCTGTTGGTGGAGGCCGTCTATTTCGATTCGGCACACCGGCCGATTGAATACATCATGAGTCGATACCGCAACGAACTGCCTTACGCCATTCGAATCAGACGCAATTCCGGATCATCCTCGCTCATGCCCCCCGCAGAAGGGCGGCACCGGGCGGATTGATGCCGG
>JGI20214J51650_10002545_pt1 | contig 11500 bp, 11 predicted proteins | sample WetSurMetagenome_FD_51650 | JGI IMG/M metagenome (IMG submission 51650)
CCCCCCGCAACCGTTGGAGCGAACCCTCTCGTTATATCATGGGTGTGTTCCTGCTCCTGGCAGCTCTCTTTGTGGTATACATTGGCAGATCGGCGGTGCCTCTGGTTCTGGCCGCCGCACTGCTGGCCCTGATAGTTGATCCGGTTATTCGTTTCCTGGTCAACCGGCTGAGGATGAACAGGACCCTGGCAATTGTGGTTACCTATCTGTTCGTCGTTGCAGTGCTGCTCTTGCTTCCTCTGCTCATCATCGAGCCGCTGGTGGAGGCGGCAAATTTTGCCATGCAAATTGATCCCGTAATGATAGTGCAGCGGCTGAGCAGCTTCATCCAATCAGTTTCCGTGGGATTGCAGTCTCATCCATGGCTGGCAAGCGTATTGAATCCTCCAATAGAGTCCCTGCTCAAGGCTCTGGATTATTCTGCATCCGCATCCCAGACTCCCGCTCCGGTAATGCAGATGTCTGTTGCCGACCTGAGCAGCCGCCTGGGCAGGGCACTGGGCGCGGTGGCAGGATTTCTGGGCCCTACCTTTTCCGGGCTGGCTTCGGTGCTGTTCACCCTGCTCATGGCGCTGCAGATGACCCTCACCGTTGGCCAGTACAGGAACTGGTTTTTCGATCTGATTCCTCCCGGCCACGAGCCGGAGCTCAACTTGCTTTTCAGCAAAATCCATAAGATCTGGACCGGCTTCTTGCGAGGCCAGATGCAGCTCATGGCTGCGGTCGGGCTGCTTACATGGATTGGCGGTTTTATTATCGGATTGCCTCAGGCATTCTTTCTCGGGGTGATTGCGGGATTCATGGAGTTGATTCCCAATGTCGGTCCGGTTCTGGCGGCGGTTCCGGCGGTTCTGGTGGCCCTGCTCTTCGGATCGACACACCTGGCGCTGAGCCATCTCAGCTTTGCCCTGGTGGTGATCGTCTTCTATACCTTCGTTCAGATGATTGAAAATCAGTTTCTGGTGCCCAAGATCATGGGCGGTGCAGTAGATCTTCCGCCCCTGATCGTCCTGATTGGGGTCATCGTCGCCGCGGATGCATTCGGCATAATGGGCGCCCTCCTCGCCACGCCGATGATTGCCACAGGAAAATTGATATTCCTTTATATTTATGGGAAAATCATGGTGGATGCCCTTCCGGAAAAACAGGCTGGCCCAAAGCTGAATCGATGAAAGTCAACCTAAGCCCTGATCGCCTCCCAAGTTCCCGGTCAAGGGCATTGATCAGATCGTAATCATAACTCAAAATGGATGGCTCGTTGCGGACATACGTCTGCACAGACACCGCAGAGTATGCACTCGGCGTTTTCCATCTGGCCATGCTGGATCATGCCGATGACGTCAAGCCCCATCGGGCAGTCATTTGAGCATCTCTTGCAGCCGGTGCATCGGTCCACGGCAGCCGCAAGGTGAAGGGCGGGCAAGCGTATCCGGTTAGCGATCTTCCTGCCAGTGATCATGATCACTGCGATAGGGCAGAAATAATTGCAGAACCCGCGCTTTCCTGCCATCAGGGCAAATGCGGTCAGGAAAGCGATCTGCACAAAGAAGATGATGTATGCTCCCGGCTTTGCTATGGAGATTGCGTGCTCCGTATAATAAAAAAGGTCGATGGCAGAAAATCCTCCGGCGGATCGAATTGCAGAGATGAGGGGGATCAAAATGATTGCCGAAAACATGATATATTTGAGCCATTTTAGCCTGCTTTCCCTTACCGGTTTATTATTAATAGCAAAGTAGATCTCTTGCAGGCCGCCGGCGGGACAGAGCCAGCCGCACCAGAGCCTGCCCACGAATAGCGAACTGGCAAAGAGTATGATAAAAAGGATCAATCCGCCGGTGGCGATCCCTTCCGTGGCTCCCTGGATTATCACTGGGCAGGAGATATACACAAAGGTCGCCGGCAACAGTACGAATGAGAGAATGATCAGCGTCTTTCTGATCCATTGCCTGCTAAGCGGGCTTTTCATGCAGATCGCATCATTTGCACCACATTTAAGACTTATACTTGCCCTTTTTACTTTCTAAACCTAATCGGACAGCTCAATGAAATCATCTATAATTCTGGCGAAGCGTTCAGGATACTGATACATTAGTCCGTGGCCTGCGCCCTTGAACTGGACCAGCCAGGAGACATTTATTCTTTGGGCAAGAATAAATGAATTCTCAGGAGGGACTATGAGGTCTTCTTTGCCGGTGACTAAAAGGGAAGGAGACCTTATCGATTTGAGCCGGTCGAAGGTGCCAGGCCACGCGGCGATTGCCTCTGACTGTCGATTGATGCTGTCTGCAAGCGTAGTCTCTTCAGGCAGAGGGAACCACTTGTTGAAGGCCGGTTGCCTGGAAAGCCATTCTTTTGGGAAAAGCAGGTTAAATCGTCTCATGCCGGCTTCTTCCGGTGTGCCTGAAGTATTGGCCAGATCATCCAGGACCCAGGCGGCAGGCATAACTGCCTCTCGTCCACCGCAATCGCCTGCATATAAAATGAGTCTATCCACGTTCTCAGGATAGCGGATGGCCAACTCCTGGGCCACAAACGATCCCATGGACCAGCCCATCACATGGTACCGTTCTATTCCTAAGGCGGCCATGAGGCCCGAGGTATCATTGGCGAACTGGGCAATGGAAAAGTTCCCTGGTGGCGCGGTTGTATTTCCTGTACCTCGGTTGTCGAATATTATTACTCTGTATTTTGCGGCGAGGCTATCCAGCAAACGGGGATCCCACATATCCATTGTTGAGCCGTAGCCCATGATAAGCACTATCGGTTCTCCCTGCCCCATTGTCATGTAAGCAATGTCGATATCGCCTGCATGGGCCATCTTAACTTCCTCAGCGCCTTGGTTATTCTCTTCTCTGCTGCCCGTTCCGGAGCAGTCTTGCGTTGCCGCTGTCAGCGCAAATAACAAAAAGAGGCCGGAAATCCGTGAGATCCATTTCATGGAGCAATCTCCCTTCGGGTCATTTCTCTGCAAACTTATTAAATTTATCTGGTAGTTTGGCAAATGAGATTATTGCGTTATTGGGGCAGCATAACTAATATTCTAGGTTGCGTACCATTTTTGATGTAAATTTTGCAGGAATATCCAGTAGCAGGCACTAACTTTCTGTAACTGAGATAAGGCAAGTTATTTCTTCACGAGATGAGCAAATTGAAGACTAACAGATAGAAGATGAAGATGGAGAAGACGAGCAGTTGGAAGGTTTGCAGGTGAAAGAAAATGATCGCATTCGGACCCGTACCCTCCAGGCGACTGGGAAGAAGCCTGGGCATAAACAACATACCTGCCAAGATCTGCAGCTACTCATGCGCCTACTGCCAGGTTGGCAGAACGCTGCAGATGCAAGTCGTGCGCCGCCCCTACTATAGAGCCCAGGAGATCTATTATGAAGTGGATGAGAAGGTAGACATCATCAGGAGCCAGGGCCTGACGATTGATTACCTCACCTTCGTTCCTGACGGGGAGCCTGCCCTTGACAGCAATCTGGGCCAGGAGATCGATATGCTTAGACGGCTGGACATCAGGATCGCGGTGATCAGCAATGCCTCTCTGATCTGGGATGAGGGTGTGCGAGAGGATCTGGCAAAAGCGGATTGGATCAGCCTCAAGGTGGATACTGTGGACGAGAGGACCTGGCGGCGCATGGACCGGCCTCATCGGTCGCTGGATCATGGGTCAATTCTGGAGGGAATCCTCGAATTCGCCCGCAAATTCAAGGGCATGCTTGTCACAGAAAGCATGCTGCTCTCCGGCATAAATGATGACGAGAGATCTCTGCAGGAGACCGCAGAATTCCTGAAAAAGGTCGATCCTGCGATAGCTTATATCTCCGCGCCAATCAGGCCGCCGGCGGAAAAGTGGGCGAGGATGCCATCCGAGGAGAACATCAATCGCGCCTACCAGATATTCAGCCGCCTGGCCAGGCATGTGGAGCTTCTCGCAGGATATGAAGGAGACAGCTTCGATTTCACCGGCAATGCAGAGAGCGATATCCTCTCCATCGCCGCCGTTCACCCGATGAGAGAGGCAGCAATAAAGCAGCTCTTGCAGCATTCCAATGAGGGCTGGGAAGTTGTGCAAAGGCTGATCGATAGAGGTGTGCTCGTCAAGACCGAATATCAGGGCCACAGTTTCTATCTGAGGCGGCCTGAGATAATCTGAAATATTTTGAGGACCATTAATAAATTGGTGATCAGTCTGAATCCAATGAAGCCAATTCTTGTCTGCTTGATTCTCGGATTGCTCCTCTTCTCCTCGGGCTGCGTGGAGCACCAGGAATCACCGGCAGTAGTAGAGAAAAAGGCCACCGAAGAGTGGAAAGCCGATGGTGCCGTGGAAGAAGGCGAGTACTCTCACAGCATGCAACTGCAAAGCCCTGCCAGGCAGGGCTACAGCGGCGGAGATATGAATATTTCCTGGAGGAACGATCAGGAATATCTCTACCTGGCCATGAACGGGAGCACAGATGGTTGGCTGGCCATTGGCTTTGAGCCACTGGAGTGGATGAAGGACGCCGATATGATCATAGCCTCGGTGCAAAATGCAAAGACAGTGGCACTGGACGAGTACTGCACCGGAAACTACGGACCCCATGTCGAAGACACGATGCTTGGAGGAACAGACGACATCGCAGAATTTGCAGGCAGCCAGAAAGCCGGTCGGACGGTCATCGAACTCAGGAGAAAGCTGGATACGGGCGACAAATTCGATAAGCAATTCTCTCCCGGCCAGGCGATATCTGTAATCTGGGCGCTCTCCGACCGCACCGACCCCAGCTTCAAGCACAATCTGGCCTATGGGGAAGCAATTATGACCCTTAGCGGCGTGCAGACCGCGGTCGCAGAGGCCGCAGGGGCAGTGGCAGCGGCGGCAACGCTGAGCGAGCGGGAGAGCAATGGATTGTTCTTCATCTGGGAGGAGGAGAAGACCGCTCGCGATCTTTACACTGCCCTTTATGAGAGATACAGCGACACAATCTTCAGCGACCTGGCGAGATCCGAGCAGAGCCACATGGACCAGGCCAGAGGTATCATGGACCAATATGGGCTTGTAGCACACGGAAATCCAGGAAAGGATGGGCGAGGAGTATTTGAGAATCAGAGCTTGCAGAGGATTTACGATGAGCTTCTGGCAAGAGGATCTGCGTCCCACGAGGATGCTCTAAAGGCTGCTGCCACATTTGAGGAGATAAGCATCGTTGACCTGAAGACGGAACTTTATGCCACTCCGGCAGAGGATGCCAAAGCCATGTACCAGGGGCTGCTCGCCGGATCGAAAAAACACCTGCGCACCTATGTTAGCGACCTTGAGGATCAGAATATCAAATACGATCCGCAGTACCTGGAAAGAGACGAGTTCGAAGGCATCGTCAAAGCAAAGTGATTTCAGCAATCTGCACGGGATCGAAAAAATGATTTCCTGCTGCAATTCCAGCAACGGTTCCTGAGCCCACTCTGATCCAACTTCGATCTAACTGTGATCCGACTCCCGCAGCTATGCCGACCGGCTGCCATGGATGGTCCCGGACCATGCCTGCCCGCGAGCATCAAATGCGGCGAAGCTGCCTGAGAGGAAATCCTTTCTCATGGTCAGAGTACACCGGTAGAGCACCAGCTTTTCGGCATCGATCAGATCCAGATAAAGAACATCCTTCACTGTCTGGCCGCTCGCGGAGATGGAACTCGCTGCGCTGGCCGAAGCGGCCAAATACATGTTGCCCCGGCCAAAAACCGCGTCCCGGTTCTGGACGAGCAGGAACTGGACCTCGCCTGGAGCGCCCCCCTTCAGCAGAAGATGCCAGTTGCCCCTCAGATCCTGTGCAGACGGTACAAAGGGGCCCAGATATGTTCGGCTGCTGATTTTATTCAGATATTCGGTGCTGTGCTCCGGGTCGAGAGGCTGCATCAAGTCATCGATTCCCAGCGGGTCGGCATTGGCATCGGTACGGACCTGTGCGCTGAGGCTGCCTGTGGTTCCCTTTTCTCCGGGCAGGGTGAATATATCGCTTGCCAGTGGATCGTACTGGGCCTGGCCCGGCGAGATCATAGCCATGAAAACCATCGCCCAGGTGGCGAGCATCTTTTCAGACTTTGACATTTTCTAAACCCCAAATTTTTCCCATATTTGACACTCATATCAATATAAAAATCTGATCATTAAATGGAATGAGAAAATCAAAGATTCTCACTCAGGACATTGAACAAATCCGATATGGCGGCTGCCACCGGCCCGCCAATCTCAACCACTGTCCGTCCCTGCACCATGGCCTCTACTACAGACGAATGGAACGGCAGCCTTCCAGCCACCATAACCTCCCTCTCCTGGCAGAGAGACTCGATGCGCCTGGACCCGGCCAGATGAAGATCGTATTTATTGATGCAAACCGCTGTATCGATGCCAAAGTGGCCTGTCACATCCAGGATTCTCTTCAGATCATGCTCGCCGGTGATGGTGGGCTCAGTCACCACCAGGGCCAGGTCCACCCCGGTAAGAGAGGCGATCACCGGACAGCCGATCCCGGGAGAGCCGTCTATCAGAACCCTGTCCAGATTGCGTGCTGCGGCCAGGTCGCGTGCCATTTCCCGAACCATCGCCACCAGCTTTCCTGATGCCTCCTCGCCGGGAGAGAGCTGGGCATGAACCATGGGCCCGAATCTGCTGTCGGAAATAAAGGCATGGCCGGCGAGAGTCTCTCTCATCTGCACTGCTTTCACCGGGCAGACCAGCTTGCAAACCCCGCAGCCTTCGCAGCGATCAGAGTCGACCTGAAAGCCGGCGATTGCCGAAAACCGGCAGGACTCCTGGCAAGATCCGCACTGAGTGCACCTATCGGCATCGATGAAAGCTTTCTGGATTCCATAGAACGGGCGCACCTCCCGGATATCCGGACTGAGGAGAAGGTGCAGATCGGGTGCATCCACATCACAGTCGGCAAAAACGGCCCTGCCGCTGGCCAGAGCCGCCAGGGAGGCCACTATGGTTGTTTTTCCAGTGCCGCCCTTGCCGCTCACCACAGCCATCTGCTTCATGCCGCCATCTCCCCGATCCACTCCATCAGGGCGGCAAATCTCGCCTGCCATTCCGGCATCTTCAGAGCAAATATCTCCCCGCGGGAATAGATCTCGGCGATCTTCCGGTCGAGAGGAATTTCCATGAGCATTGGTATGTCTCTCGTTTCCAGATAACCGTAGACCTTTCTGTCGCCAATGCCGCTCTTGTTGACGAGAACACCGCTTGGTATATTCATCTTCTCCAGCACCTTCAGGGCGATATCCAGATCATAGAGGCCAAAGGGAGTGGGCTCGGTGACCAGTAGACAGAAATCCGTATCACGCACTGACTCAACCATGGTGCAGGAGGTGCCGGGGGGACAGTCCACGATTATATCTCCGCCATCAAGGCTATCACCTTCAGCCTCGCCTCTGGCCCGGTCATTTCCTGCCGCCATGTCCTTCACCGCCTTGATGAGCGGCGTAGCCCGTGCCTCGCCCACGGCAAGCTCTCCCCAGACAATCTGCACCCTGCCAGCATCGCTGCCGGAAACAGCCCGAAAGATCTCGCCGATCGACCTTGTGCTCTCGCTCACTGCCTTCTCAGGGCAGATGATGTTGCAGCCTCCGCAGCCATGACACAGCTCGGGAAATAGCAGAACCGTCTGAGGAAGAACGGCGATGGCGTGATAGGCGCAGAAATCGGCACATTTGCCGCAGTGGCTGCACCTCGCTTCACCGAATACGGGAACGGAAACCAGGCATTGCTGCTCAGAGAGAAGAGACCTATCCGGAAAGAAAAGGTAGGAGTTGGGCTCCTCAACATCGCAGTCGGCGATTGTGACCCTCCTGCCGGTGCTGAGGGCCCGGGAAGCTGCCAGGGATGTGGCAACCAGAGTCTTGCCTGTGCCTCCCTTGCCGCTGGCTACGGATATCTTCAATTGACTACCTCATCATTTTAATGCCGGTGCTCTTTGCAGGCATTGTCCAGATCGGCGCGGCTGAGCATCTTCGCCTTCCAATCATCTATGGCATCCTTGACTGTTCCGGCGGCTCCCACGAATACATCGATCCCAGCCTGATTGAATGCCTGGACTGCTTTAGGTCCCAGGCCGCCCACGATCATGACATTCACCCCGGCGGCGAAGATGGTCTCTGTGGGCAGGCCCACCCCGCCCATGTGCTCGCTGACATTGGCAAGAACGGCCACATCTCCGCGGTCCAGGTCTACAACTGTAAATGTGGGAGCCCTGCCGAAGTGCTGGCAGATGTCTTCCTTCATGCCGGCCTGCCCCATTGTGGGAACGCAGATCTTCATTGCTGCCCGCCTCCTTTGCCAGCGCCCTGACCACGGCCCTGGCCTCTGCCTGCACCCTGACCACGACCCTGGCCCCTGCCCTGACCCACGCCGGAGTGAGCGGAAACGGTGGGCTCGTCCATCCTAAAGAGCTCTCCTCGCCTGAACTTTTCTGCTGCATCTCTCACGCTGCCTCCACCCTGGTGCTGATAGACATCGATCTTGGCAGCTCTCAGGGTCTGCATGGCATTGGGGCCCAGGTTTCCGGTAATAAGAGCAGAGACGCCCTGCTTTGCGATCTCAGAGGCGGCCTGAATTCCAGCGCCGCTGGTTGCATTGATATTTGAGTTGGCAATGGATTGACCTGTCATGCTGTCCAGGTCGACCACCACGAAGAAGGGACAACGCCCAAATCTGGGGTCCATGGGGGCGTCAATGCCTGACGCTGTTGCAGTAACACATATCTTCATCTTGAGCCTCACAATATATGATAATCATCGCTTGGAACAATTATGAATATATGCGACATAGTACTTAAATGTTTCCTGTGATTGCTTCCCCGCTTCCCGCACTTCCTGCCAGGGTCAGCACGAGGCTTGCAGCCAGTGCCTCAAGCGTCTTCTCTTCGGTCTGAATGGTCTCTACTCCCGCTTCGGCGAAGGCATATCCAGGACCCTTGCCAGCCAGGCTCCCCTTGCAGACGACTACATCCGGCTTATGCGTTAGCAGGAAGCGAGCGATCTTCAGCCCTTTTCCCTTGGCCAGATCCCTGTATGGATTGGCCAGGACCTCCTGCCTGACCAGGCTCTTCGTCTTCGTGTCCACCTCCAGCAGAGCAAAATAAGGAGACTGCCCGAAATGCTCGCTCAATCTCCCCCAGGAATCATCAAGGGCTATGGCATATCTCAGGCGGCTCCTGGAGAGTGGCTCGTAGTGGATGAGGACCCGGTCCACACGGGGAAGGGCCTTTTTGATCTCTTCTTCGATGCGCCTGCTGGCCAGATGGGCTCTCTTGAGATCGGATATCCGAAAGAGCAGATTGGCCTGGACGAAGAGATAGCGTCCGGAGTTTCTGGCCACCAGCTCCTCGATGCCCGCAACCTCCGGGGCATCCATGATCAATGAGCGGATCTTTTCCAGGGTCTTTGTATCCACGGAAGCATCCAGGAGGACGCGCATCCCGTCCACCAGAATGCTCCAGCCTTCTTTGACTATCAGCAGGGAGATGATGGCCGCGGCGATTCTGTCCAGAGAAAAGCCGATATTCTGGGCTGCCAGAGCGAGGAAGACCAGAGAGGAGGTGAGGACATCGGCCTTGTGCTGCACCCCGTCCGCCATGAGGCTGGGCGATCCCGTCTGCTTTCCCACTCGAATTTGATAGCTTCCGAAGAGATAGGGAAGGGGGATGATCGCAGCTACGGCAAAAAGAGCATGCCCCTGATAAGGTGCAGGCTGTCCATAATCCAGTACCGCCTCCAGAAATATCTCATAGGCGGTGAGAAAGAGAAGAAAGGAGATGGCGATGGAGGCCAGATTCTCGACCTTGTAGAGCCCCAGTGGAAAGCTCTCACTCTTTTTCTCCGAGATCTTCAGGCCCAGGATGAGAGCCAGCGAGGCCAGGACATCCACCAGAGTATGAACTGCATCGGCCCGCAGCGCCAGGCTTCCTGTGAGTGCGGAGAGGAGAAGCTTCGCCCCCAGCAGAAAGAGGTTGAAGCCCAGGGAAAAAAGGGCTACCCGCAACACGGAAGGGCCGGGCAGACTCATTCCGGCAGCCTCATGCATTACCAGGCCCAGGGACAAGGATAGCCATCCTGATCTGATCACATCATGTCCCACTATCTTCCAATTATCGCTTGATACTCCTCGGATGACAGATACTGAGGGGAGTACTTTACCCCCAGCCTCTGCAGGTTATTGACGAATGCCTTGAGATGGTTTTCCGAGCCCCTCTTGAGGTTGGCATAGACCAGCTGAATGTCATCCCGGTCGGTTCTGGAAGCGCGCTCCTCCAGATCCTTGATGTCTATCTCCTCTACGGCTGCTCCCACCATCAGGGCCTGTTCTTCTGAGCTCTTCCCCTGGACCACCAGATCATCGTGCAGCCTCTGCAGGGTCTCATTGGAAAACTTGCCTGCGTCCTGGGTTGGATCGGAGAGAGAGTATCTGGTGAGCAGGGTCTTCACAGCCGCCTCATGGGTCCGTTCCGCCTGGATGATGTTGCTGAAGACGCGCAAATTCCATTTATCGTTGAGGGCCGAATAGACATCTCCGGCCAGCTTCTCTTCCTCGACCATATAGAGCAGGTCCTCGCTCTCCGCTTTGCTCAAGCCACCGGACGGCTCTCCGGCCAGGGCCTGCCCCAAAGCATTCTGGTCCACGGTGCTCGTATAGTTCTCATCTACCAGAAGCAGGTTCTGATTTTGCTGATCCTCGCCAGCTGCATAAGCGCCGCCAGAAATGGCTGCCAGCAGCAGGCAAAGGCCGGAAAAGAATATTGATTTCATCGGTAAATCACCATTTGGTAGATCTTATTTATATTTTAAATTATTTAGATCTTATGCCCATCTACTCTGCACCCATCTACTCTGCACCCATCTACTCTGCACCCATCTGCTCTACACCCATCTGCTCTACACCCATCTGCTCTGCATCAGGTATATCCCAGCCATCATTATAGAAAAACCCGCAATGAGTCCGATGTTGGCGATATGCTCGCTTCCGTACCGGTTGGCAATGGGCAATAGCTCGTCAAAGCTTATGAAGACCATTATCCCTGCAACCATAGCTGAAGCCGCAGCCAATAGCCCGTCGGTGAGAAAAGGATATAGCAGCAGCACTGCCAGGACTGCCCCCAATGGTTCGGTCAATCCTGCGGCAAATGAGATGAGACAGGACTTTCTCCGGTCGGATGTGGCACAGTAGAGAGGGATGCTGCAGGCCAGACCCTCAGGTATGTTATGGATGGCTATGGTCAGGGCTACCGGGATTCCCAGGCGCAGGTCCGCTAGAGAGACCAGGGCCACGGTCATTCCCTCGGGGAGATTGTGGATGGCTATGCCGATGGTGGTCATTATGCCGCTCCGGTAGAGCCTGTGGCACTGTGAGTCCACCTGCCCGTCCATGTGAATATGAGGAATGAGATAGTCTAGGCCGTAGATGAGAAGCATACCCAGTAGGAAGAAGAGATCGGCATAGCCAAATCCGATAACT
>JGI20214J51650_10002549_pt1 | contig 11497 bp, 13 predicted proteins | sample WetSurMetagenome_FD_51650 | JGI IMG/M metagenome (IMG submission 51650)
CAAGATGGTGGAGACGATCCGTCTCACGCCCAAAGAAGAGCGAATCCGCCTCCTCGAGAAGGCGGGCTACAACCTGTTCCAGGTTCCCGCCGAGGCCGTCTTCGTGGACCTCCTCACCGATTCGGGGACGGGCGCCATGAGCGACCGGCAGTGGGCCGCCCTCATGCGGGGGGACGAGTCTTACGCCCAGGCGCGCTCCTGGTTCCGGTTCTACGAGGTGGTGAAGGGCATCACGGGCATGGAGCACGTCCTGCCCACGCACCAGGGCCGCGCGGCGGAGAACATCCTCTTCTCGACCCTGTCCAAACCCGGCCTCGTGATCCCGAGCAACAACCACTTCGACACCACGCGCGCCAACGTGGAGTTCTTCGGCGCGGAGGCCGTCGACCTCGTGGTGCCCGAGGGGAAGGACATCCACGCCAAGCTGCCCTTCAAGGGGAACATGGACCTGAACCTGCTCGAGGACCTCCTCAGGTCCCGCGGCCGGGCCGGCATCCCCATCTGCATGCTCACGGTCACGAACAACACGGGGGGAGGGCAGCCCGTCTCCCTCGAGAACATCCGCGCCACCTCCGCCCTCTGCCGCAAGTACGGCGTGCCCTTCTTCCTGGACGCCTGCCGCTTCGCGGAGAACGCCTACTTCATCAAGCAGCGCGAACCGGCCTGCGCCGGGATGAGCATCCTCGAGATCGCCAGGGCCATGTTCGATTGCGCCGACGGCGCCACCATGAGCGCCAAGAAGGACGGCCTCGGGAACATCGGGGGCTTCCTGGCGCTGCGGGACGGCGACCTCGCCGTGCAGCTCAAGAACGCCCTCATCCTGCGGGAGGGGTTCCCCACCTACGGCGGCCTCGCGGGGCGCGATCTCGAGGCGATCGCCGCGGGCCTCGAGGAGGTGACCGAGGAGCCCTACCTCGCCGCCCGCGTAGGTCAAGTGGCCCGCTTCGGCGAGGCCCTGATCGCCAACGGGATGCCCATCCTCGAGCCTACGGGTGGCCACGCGGTCTACCTCGACGCGAAGGGTGCCTTCCCGCACATCCCCGGGGAAGCCTACCCCGCCCAGAGCCTGACGGTGGCCCTCTACTCGGAGGGCGGCGTCCGGGGCGTGGAGATCGGGTCCTTCATGTTCGGCAAGAAGGACCCCCAGGGGAAGCTGGTCCCCTCGGCCATGGAGCTCGTTCGGCTCGCCGTCCCTCGCCGGGTCTACACGGACAACCACCTGGGCTACGTGGCCGAGGTGGCCGGGGAGATCGTCCGGCACAAGGAGCGCTTCGGGGGCTTCCGGATCGTGGAGGAGCCGCCCTTCCTGAGACATTTCACGGCCAAGCTGGCGCCCCTCGCCTGAGGGGGCTCTTGAGTGGCGGCCCCGCTTTCACTATGCTTGTGGGCCAGAGGGCTTAGACGCCGATGATCACCGGGTTCAACCAGGACGTCACCTACAAGGGCAAGGTCTACCACGTGCAGACCGAGGACCGGGGGAAGGCCAACCCGGTCATCGAGACGCTCATCTACGTGGGCGGCGAGATCCTCTCCTCCAAGAAGACCTCCTACGAGGACCTCCTGCAGGAGGGCTACGACGAGGCCAAGCTCATGGGGCGGCTGGAGCAGCAGCACCGCCGCATCGTGGTGGANATCAAGCTGGGCAAGTTCGCCAAGGAGCCCGAGGAGGCCTTCGGCGCCGGCTTCGTATCCTCCAAGAGCCTGGACGAGGTCATCCTCGACTACCTGACGAGCGAGACGGAGGGCGAGAAGCTCGCCGTCCAGGTCATCGACCAGTCCGCCCTGACCGCCGGGGAGAAGGCCTTCATCCAGGTCCGTGCCACCACGGACATCAGCAAGACCCCCCTGCCCGACGCCTCGGTGACCGTGCGCCTCACCTCCACGAGCGGCCAGACCCAGGAGCTCTACTCGGGCCAGACCAACGGCCAGGGGATGTGCTCCGCCAACTTCGTCATCCCCGCCCTGAGCGAGAACGCGGTGATCTTCACCGAGGTGCTCCACGCCAAGGGGGCCTTCCAGCACAAGGCGCTCGTGGCCAAGAAGACCGGCTGATGCGCGTCTTCGTGAACGGCCTCGAGAGGGAGCTCCCCGAGGCCCAGGCCCTTCGACAGATGATCGATGGCTTGGGACTGCCCCCCGAGAGGGTGGCGGTGGAACTCAACGGAGCGATCGTACCCCGTGCCTCGTACGGCGAAACGGTCCTCAGGGAGGGCGACCGCCTGGAGGTGGTCCAGTTCGTCGGAGGCGGCTGAAGGGCGGTTCAGGGACCGAGGGTGATGGTCAGGCTCCAGCCCATGTCGATCCGGCCGCGGTTCCCACCCATATCGTCGAACACGAAAAGCTGCCAGTTCCCGTTCGGATCGGTCCCTTTGAACACGGACAAGGCCGCGCCGTAAGAGCCCTGTGGGGCGGGGGAGGGAAGGGTGGTCCAGCCGCCGCCGTCGTTGGTGGGCCGGTAGGTCCCCGAGGTGATGGCCGAGTCCGGGTCGCCAGGGAGGGGGCCGGGCGCGTCGTCGTCGAAGGTCAGGTCCACCGACCTGGGGGTCTGCTGACCCCCCGCTCCCGAGAGCAGGAGGACGGACTGGCCCTGGGGCCCGACCACGAGCACGTCCAGATCCTGGGGCCAGGTGTGGGTCAGCCCCAAGAGCCGGACGGTCACCTTGGCCACGCGGCCCCCCGCGCCCGAGACGCCGATGGTGGAGGGGTAGGGCCCGGCGACGCCCGAGGTGGGGATGAGGAGGGGCTGCGGGTTGGCGAATACCTGCTGCGGGGCCTGTTGGGACATGGCGGGGGAAAGCCAGAGGAAGCCAGCCAGTAGGACCAAGAGCCAGGTCTCCGGCCTGCGCCGTGGTCCGAAGGCCATCGAGGGCTCGGGGTGCGGAAGGGTCCCATTTGGGGTCAAGAAGCTACCTCCGGGGTGGTGGGCGGTACCGGATTCGAACCAGTGACATCCTGCTTGTAAGGCAGGCGCTCTCCCGCTGAGCTAACCGCCCCCGCCCGGGAGTGTAGCGGACGGGGGGAAAAGGGGTCAAACGGCGGGGGGGAAGATGGGGGTCGCCGACCTCCGCCCAAACCGGCCCAAAGCCTTGACCGTGCGGGAGAAGTTTGTTAATCTAAACATTCCCATCTGGGTCGGGAACCGTTTCGGGAGATCGTACCGTGCTCGAAGAGATCGCGAAGAACCTGTGGCATGTCCCCGTGATCATGGTGCTCGTCCTGGCCTACGGGTTCCTGCTCAACCGCGTCCTGTTCCGGCCGGTCCAGCGGGTGCTGGAGGAGCGCGACCTGCGCGTCCGAGAGGCGGGCACCCTCTCCGAGCAGTCCCGGGAGTCCCTCAAGCGCCGCTTCGCCGAGTACGAACAGGCCGTTCTCGAGGCGCATCGCAGGGGCACACACATCAAGGAGAACGCCCGCAACCAGGCCAACGAGTACCGCACCAAGGCCTTGGGCGAGGTGAAAGCCGAGATGGAGGGGGAAATCAAGAAGACGGAAGCGTCGCTCAAGGCGGGCATGGACTCCATCCGCCGAGATCTGGACGCCACCACCCCCGACCTGGTGAGGCTCATGACCACCAAGGTGCTGGGCCGCGAGGTGGCCCCCTGATGCGCCGCGCATGGCTGGTCCTGGCGTCCTGCTGGATCGCGCTGCCGGCCCTCGCGGAGGGCGCGGCCGAGGCGGCCGAGCAGACCGCGGAGCAAGCCCCGTCTTGGGTCGACCCCATCTGGGGCGTGCCCATGATCGCGTGGCAAATCGTCAACATCCTCCTCGTGGTCGTCCTCTTCGTCTACCTCCTAAGGCGCCCCGCACCCAAGTTCTTCGCGGACCGCGCCAAAGAGATCCAGGACCTGCTCTTGAAAGCGGTCCACGACAAGGAGGAGGCCACCGCCCGCCTCCAGGAAGTGGAAGCGAAGATGGCCCATCTCAAGGACGAGGTGGAAGAGATCGAAAAGGCGGCTCTCGCGCAGGCCGAGGTGGACAAACAGCGCGTCCAGGCGGAGGCCGAACAGGCCCGCGAGCGCATCCGGCAGGAAGCCAAGGACGAGATCGAGCGCAGGCTCGTCGAGGCGCGCCGGGATTTGCGCAAGTACGCCGCGGACGCCGCGGTGGCCGCCGCCCGCGAGGCCCTGGCCAGGGGCATTACGGCCGAAGACGAGTCGCGCCTACGTGACCGGTTCCTGGCCGATCTCGAGGAGGAGGGTGCCCATGAGCGCGGTCGGTAGGCGCTACGCGGAAGCCCTCCTCGCGAGCCTCGGGAGCGAGGATCCGGGCAAGGTCCTCCAGGATCTGGAGACCTTCGGGGTCTGGCTGGACCAGATTCCCGAGCTCAAGATCGCCATGGAGAACCCAGGGATCCCCCTCGGCTCGAAGGACAAGATCGTGGGGACGCTGGGTGCCGACGGCGGGCTCGATCCCAAGGCCATCGCCTTCATCCGGATGGTCGTGGCCAACCGGCGAATCCGGCAGTGGGGCGAGATGCTGGAGGCTTTCCGCGCCCTGTGCGACGAGCGGCGCGGGATCGTCCGGGCCAAGGTGTTGACCGCCAGGACCATGGACGAATCGGCGAGGCAGAACCTCGCGGCGAGCCTGGGCAAGATCCTGGGCCGCCGGGTCGAGCTGGAATCGGGCGTGTCGCCCGCGCTCTTGGGTGGCGTCGAGCTGAGATTGGGCTCCACCGTCTACGACGGAACCGTGGCCGGGGCCCTGAAGGCCCTGCATCAGGACCTCGTGAAGGGGTAGGCAGAGATGATCAAGTCGGACGAGATCAGCAGAATTCTCAAGAGCCAGCTGGAGGGTTTCGAGAGCCGGCTGGACGTGGCCGAAGTGGGCTACGTGACCTCCGTCGGTGACGGCATCGCCCGCATCTACGGTCTCGAGAAGGTCATGGCCGGCGAGCTGCTGGACTTCGGCGGCGACCTCTTCGGCATGGCGCTGAACCTCGAGGAGGACAGCGTCGGGGCCGTTCTGATGGGCGAGACCTCCCTCGTGAAGGAGGGCGGCGAGGTCCGCAGGACGGGCCAGATCATGTCGGTCCCCGTGGGCGACGCCATGATCGGCCGTGTCATCAACCCCCTGGGAGCCCCGGAGGACGGCCGCGGCCCCATCGAAACGGGGAAGCGGTACCCCATCGAGCGCATCGCGCCGGGCATCGTCCAGCGAGAGCCGGTCAAGATCCCGCTGCAGACGGGGCTCAAGTCCATCGACGCCATGATCCCCATCGGCCGCGGCCAGCGCGAGCTCATCATCGGCGACCGGCAGACGGGCAAGACGGCCGTGGCCATCGACACGATCATCAACCAGAAGGGCAAGGACGTCGTCTGCATCTACGTGGCCATCGGGCAGAAGCGCTCCACCATCGCCCAGGTCGTGAAGACCCTCACCGATTACGGCGCCATGGACCACACCATCGTGGTCGCCGCCTCCGCCTCGGAGCCCGCCTCCCTGCAGTACATCGCGCCCTACTCGGGGGCCGCCATCGGCGAGTTCTTCATGGACAAAGGCCAGCACGTGCTGGTGGTGTACGACGATCTGTCCAAGCACGCCCAGGCCTACCGCGAAATCTCCTTGCTCCTGCGCCGCCCCCCGGGCCGCGAGGCCTACCCCGGAGACGTCTTCTACCTCCACTCTCGCCTCCTGGAGCGCGCCGCCAAGCTCAGCCCCAAGGAGGGCGGTGGTTCCCTGACGGCACTGCCCGTGATCGAAACCCAGGCTGGTGACGTTTCGGCGTACATCCCGACCAACGTCATCTCCATCACGGACGGCCAGATCTACCTCGAGAGCGACCTCTTCTACCAGGGCTTCCGGCCCGCGCTCAACGTGGGCATCTCGGTGAGCCGCGTGGGCGGCAACGCCCAGCTCAAAGCCATGAAGAGCGTGGCGGGAACCCTCCGCCTGGAGCTCGCCCAGTACCGCGAGCTCGCGGCCTTCGCCCAGTTCGGTTCGGACCTGGACAAGGCCACGCTCTCCCAGCTCAACCGGGGCGTGCGCCAGATGGAGATCCTCAAGCAGAACCAGTACCAGCCCCTGGACGTGGTGAAGCAGATCGCCATCATCTACTCAGCCACTCACGGCTTCCTCGACGACATCGCCGTGGAAAAGTGCCGCGCCTTCGAGATGGGCCTCTACAACTTCCTCGACCTCAACGGGCAGGCGTGGACGGACGCCATCCGCGAGAAGAAGGTCATGGACGACGCCCTCGCGGGGCAGCTGGAGCAGCTCCTCAAGGAGTACAAGCACCAGTTCCTCAAGGAGCAGGAAGCGAATTAGCCCATGCCGAACCTGAGAGATATACGGCGGCGCATCCGCTCGGTGCAAAACACGCAGCAGATCACGAAGGCCATGAAGATGGTCTCCGCGGCCAAGCTGCGCCGCGCTCAGGAGAACATGATCGAGGCGCGGCCCTACTCGGGGAAGATGAAGGAGGTTCTGGAGTCGCTCGCCACCCGATGCGACCAGACCGTGCACCCCCTCCTCCACGTGCGCCCCGAGAAGCGGATCACGGCGGTCATCATCACGGCGGACCGCGGGCTCTGCGGCGGATTCAACACCAACATCAGCCGGTTCGGCCACCAGTGGCGGAAGGACCGGATCGCGGAGGGCGCCGAGGTCAAGCTCGTCCTCATCGGCCGCAAGGCCGTGGACGGGGCTCGGCGGAGGCAGGTGCCCTACGAGAAGCAGTGGACCGGGCTCTTCCAGAAGGTCCGCTACGAGGACGCCCGGGAGGTGGCCCAGTACCTCATCGACGCGTACACCGAGGAGCAGACCGACGCCATCTACCTCATCTACAACAGGTTCAAGAGCGTCATCGCCCAGGAGGTCGTGGCCGACAGGCTGCTGCCCGTGGAGCGCCAGGAGACGGCCCCCGCGGATCTGGGCCCCGATTATCTCTACGAGCCCAGCATGCAGGCTCTGTTCGAGACCCTGCTGCCCAAGTCCGTGACGATACAGGTGTTCCAGGCCCTCCTGGAGTCCGCGGCCGCCGAGCAGGCCGCCCGCATGACCGCCATGGAGGGCGCCACCAACAACGCCCGTGACCTGATCGACCGGCTGACCCTCTTCGCCAACCGGGTCCGCCAGGCGGCCATCACCAAAGAGATCATCGAAATCGTCAGCGGGGCTCAGGCCCTCGGTTGATGGGAGAAGCGCACATGCCTGTCGAAGGAAAAGTCGTATCGGTCATCGGCCCCGTGGTGGACGTGCAGTTCCCCATGGACCACATCCCCACCATCTACAACGCCGTGCACATCACGTCGGAGGGGTCGGGGTCCTCGGTGCCCATCGACGTCACCGCCGAGATCGCCCAGCACTTGGGCGAGGGCCGCGTCCGCTGCGTGGCCATGGAGCCCACCGACGGCATGGTGCGCGGGATGGCGGCCGTGGACCTGGGCGAGGGTATCAGCATCCCCGTGGGCAAGCAGACCCTGGGGCGCATCCTCAACGTCCTGGGGAAGCCCGTGGACGAGCTCGGCCCCGTGAACGCCACGGAGTTCTACCCCATCCACCGTCCGGCGCCCTCCTTCGAAGACCAGGCCACCTCCTCCGACATGTTCGAGACGGGCATCAAGGTGGTGGACCTCCTGGAGCCCTACCTCAAGGGCGGCAAGACGGGCCTCTTCGGCGGCGCGGGCGTGGGCAAGACGGTCCTCATCATGGAGCTGATCAACAACGTGGCCATGCACCACGGCGGCGTGTCGGTCTTCGCCGGGGTGGGCGAGCGCACACGCGAGGGGAACGACCTCTGGCTCGAGATGAGCGAGTCGGGCGTCATCACCCCCGGCGACCCCGACAAGTCCAAGGCCGCCCTGATCTACGGGCAGATGACCGAGCCCCCGGGCGCCCGCCTCCGCGTGGGCCTCACGGGCCTCACGGCCGCGGAGTACTTCCGCGACGCCGAGGGCCAGGACGTCCTCCTGTTCATCGACAATATCTTCCGCTTCACGCAGGCGGGCTCGGAAGTGTCGGCCCTCCTCGGGCGCATGCCCTCCGCCGTGGGCTACCAGCCCAACCTGGCCACGGAGATGGGCGAGCTCCAGGAGCGCATCACCTCCACCAAGCGCGGCTCCATCACCTCCGTGCAGGCCATCTACGTCCCGGCGGACGACCTCACGGATCCGGCGCCCGCCACGGCCTTTGCCCACCTGGATGCCACCACCGTGCTGTCCCGCGCTCTCACGGAGATCGGCATCTACCCCGCGGTGGATCCGCTGGCCTCCACGTCCCGCATCCTGGACCCCCTGGTGGTCGGCGATGAGCACTACAACGTCGCCCGGCGCGTCCAGGGCGTCCTCCAGAAGTACAAGGACCTGCAGGACATCATCGCCATCCTGGGCATCGACGAGCTGAGCGAGGACGACAAGATCATCGTCGCCCGGGCGCGCAAGATCCAGCGCTTCCTCAGCCAGCCGTTCCACGTGGCCGAGCAGTTCACGGGAATGCAGGGCAAGTACGTGAAGGTGGCCGACACGATCCGGAGCTTCAGCGAGATCGTGGACGGCAAGCACGACGAACTCCCCGAGCAGGCCTTCTACATGGTGGGCGGCATCGAGGAAGTGCTCGAGAAGGCCGAGAAGCTGGCTAAGCAGGGTTAGAGACCATGGCGAACTTCGAGCTGCCCAAGAAGATCCACCTGGAGATCGTGACGCCAGAGAAGAGCGTCGTGAAGGACCTCGTCGACGAGGTCACGCTCCCAGGCGTGGAGGGCTACTTCGGTGTGCTCCCAGGGCACACGCCGTTTCTCACGTCCCTGAAGATCGGAGAGATCCGGTACAAGGCGGCGGGCGTCCAGAAGTTCATCTTCGTTTCCTGGGGCTTCGTCGAAGTGTTACCGGACCGTGTCACCGTACTGGCAGATATTGCGGAACTGCCTGAAAACATTGATGTTAGCGCTGCAAAGGCGGCCAAGGATTCGGCGGAGCAAAAGCTCCGGAAGCCCGATTCAGATTTCATGGCGCAGCAGGTCGCGCTCGAACAAGCCCTCGCTCGGATGCAGGTGGCGGCCAAGGCGGCCCCCCTTCCCCGTTAGCGATCCACGGAACACCTTTTATAGAGAGAAGCTGACATGAAGAGAACCTATCAACCGAACAAGCACCGCCGGGCCAAGACCCACGGGTTCCGCGCCCGGATGGCGACCAAGGGTGGTCGCGAGGTGCTGGCGCGCAGGCGCGCCAAGGGGCGATGGCGTCTCACCCCGGCGTAATCCCCCCTACCGGCCCCTTTCGAAAAGACGACAAAGTCCGGAAACGGCCGGAGTACCAGTCGGTCTATGCACGGGCGCTCCCCATGTACACCGCCCGGCTGGTGTTCTATGCTTGCCCCGGGGAGGGACTTCGGCCTCGGCTGGGGTGCACCGTCCCCAAGGTGGTCGGCAACGCCGTCGAGAGGACCCGTCTGAAGCGGTTGATCAGGGATGCTTTCCGACGCATGCGTGACCGCCTGCCGGAGGGGTGTGTGATCGTGGTGAACGCCAAGCGCTCCGCGGCCGACATGACCTTGGCCGATGTGATGAAGCACTTCGCGGACGTGGCGGAACGCCTGCGGCGCGAGGGGTACCGCCTGTGCGCACCCTGATTCTGGGGCTCATCCGTGTCTACCAGTGGACGCTCAGCCCGCTCCTGGGAAATGCCTGCCGCTATTACCCCTCGTGCTCGCGGTACACGTACGAGGCGGTTCAGCGGTTCGGTTCCTTCCGTGGAAGCTGGATGGGGTTCAAGAGAATCCTGAGATGCAATCCCTGGTTCGAGGGGGGCTACGACCCCGTCCCCGAGCCCGGTGAAGGGAGCTGAGTATGGACCAGCTGGGACAGGAAGACCCCAAGAGCTTGAACCGCCTCATCTGGGCCATGGCGATCATGGCCCTGGTGTTCGTGGGCACGAGCTGGTGGATGAAGTCCACCGCCCCCAAGGCCCCGCCCGCGGCCGCCCAAGGCCCCGCCAGGCCCCAGGGAGAATCGCCCGCCAAGGCGCCCGAAGCGGGGCCCCAAACGGTTCAACCGGCCCCCGCAGCGGCCGAGGCCCAGCCCCTCGAGGCCGAACAGGAAGGGGCCTTCGTCCTGGAGAACGACGTCCTCCACCTGGAGTTCTCCAACAAGGGCGCCGTCCTGACGAAGGCGGTGTTGAAGACCTACCGGGAGAAGAACGGGCCCAACGACGATCTCGTCTCCCCCCTCTCCCACCTCATGGGCCTCTTCCCGTTCGCCGTGGCGACCGGTGACGCGGCCTACGACGGCGAGGCTTCCAAGGCATTGTTCCACGTGGAACAATCGGCCGGGAAGGACGGCGGGAAAGAGCTCAAGATGTCCTGGGCCGACGGCAAGGGCAACGCCCTTTCCAAGACCTTCGCCCTCCCGCCGGCAGGCTACGAGGTCGGCGTGCAGGTCTCGGGTGTTCAGGGCGGAAAGACGCTCGCGGCCGTCCCACTCTCCTGGGGGCCAGGCCTCGGCAGGCTCCTGCAGTCGCAGGTCAAAGACCGCTACTACCAGCAGGACTACGTGGGGCTCTCGCAGGCGGGGGCCTTCAAGAAGGTGCAGAGGGCCAAACTCAAGGAGGGCATGCCCCCCTCCAACGAGCTCTGGGGGGACAAGGGTTCCCTCGAGTGGGCGGCCCTGACGAACAACTACTTCGCGGCGATCTTCCTGCCCGATACCCCCGTCTCCAAGGCTACCGTGACCACCATCACGCTGACCGCGGACCAGCAGAAGGTCTACCCCGCGCCCACGGCCGTCCAGCTCTCGGTGGCCTTCCCCGACAAGGGAAAGGTCTTCATCGGGCCCAAGGAGTGGAAACGCTGGGCCAGCATGGGCGGGAACCTCTACAAGCTCCAGGATTGGGGGTGGCTCGCCCCGATCTGCGCCTTCCTTCTCTGGTCCCTCAAGAGCATCTACGCCCTGGTGGCCAACTACGGCGTAGCCATCATCCTGATCACCTTCTTCATCAAGGTGGCCTTCTACCCCCTCACCCAGCGCTCCATGGTCAAAATGAAGGAGATGGGCGAGGGCATGAAGAAGCTCAAGCCCCAGGTGGACCGCATCAAGGCCAAGTACAAGAAGATGCCCAAGGATATGTCGGCGCGCTCCAAGATGAACGAGGAGATGATGGCCCTCTACCAGCGCGAGGGCATCAACCCCCTCGGCGGGATGACCGGCTGCCTGCCCCTCCTGCTGCAGATGCCCATCTTCTTCGCGCTCTTCACCATGCTGCCCAGGGCCATCGAACTGCGCGGGGCACCCTTCTTCGGCTGGATCCAGGACCTCTCGGTGCAGGATCCCTACTACGTCACGCCCCTGCTCATGGGCGTCACGATGTTCATTTCGACCAAGATGACCAGCACCACGGGGATGGAGGGGAGCCAGAAGATGATGCTCTACTTCATGCCCGTCTTCTTCACCTGGCTGTGCCTTTGGGCTCCCGCCGGTCTGACGCTCTACTGGCTCGTGAACAACCTCCTGACCATGGGCCAGCAGGCCCTCATCAACCGGCAGGTGGCCAAGCGCCAGGAGGAGGCC
>JGI20214J51650_10002550_pt1 | contig 11495 bp, 6 predicted proteins | sample WetSurMetagenome_FD_51650 | JGI IMG/M metagenome (IMG submission 51650)
CCGGCCATGGAGTTCCAGCCGTTCATCAGACCGTCGCCATGCTGGGTCGCGGCCTGCGGCGTCTACCAGGACCCGGGGGCTGCGATGCAGAATGCCGTCGATCTTTCATGCCTGGCCGGCCTGGACCCAGGAGTGCTGTGGATCCCCGACTGCCCAGCCCTCTCGGGATATCCGGGATGGCTGAGCTTCCTCTTCGCCCCGGACATGGAGGATTCCTCGTGGGCGGTCACCGCCGGCGCCCTGGCGGCTGCCTGCCCGGACGCCTACCTCGTGTGGCTGGGGACTTCCGGGGAGGATCGGCGGACTCTGCCGCTCCTGCCCTCNCAGCACCCCTGAGAGCCGCGCGGGATACGGTGCGGGAGAGCTGAGATGACTGCGGCTGCAATCGCGATCTTCGCGCTGACCTATGCCCTCATCGCGGCGAGGGAGCTCAAGNCGCTGCCCATCGGGAGGCCCGCCGGAGCNCTTCTCGGAGCCGTGCTGATGGTGGCGGTCGGAGTCCTCTCACCGGCCGAATCTTTCGCCGCCATCAATGCCGGAACGATCGTGCTGCTGTTCGGGATGATGCTTCTGACCGCCTATGTCGAGGATGCGGGGTTCTTCGAGGTGGTCTCCTCCATCGTGATGCGGATCTGCAGGAGCGGCTGGGGGCTGCTGGTCGCCACCTCGGTGATGGCTGCCGTGCTGTCGGCCTTCCTGGTCAACGACACGGTCTGCCTCTTCCTGACCCCTCTGGTGCTCATGGTCGCTTCGCGCGCAGATCTGCCGCCGGGGCCTTTCCTGATCGGCCTGGCGACATCGGCCAACATCGGCAGCGCGGCCACCCTGGTGGGCAATCCGCAGAACATGATCATCGGATACATGAGCGGTTACAGCTTCGCAGACTTCGCCATGCGGGCCGCTCCCGCCGTGCTCCTCGCGCTCGGGGCGAATCTCCTGCTGCTGCGGATCTACTACGGGAGGAAGCTGGCAAGGGGGCGCCTGCTGCGCCCCGCGGTCAGGAAGCCCCTGCGGAGGCGATATCTGGCACTGACGACGCTCGTCATGGCAGGGGTTGCGATCGCGTTCTTCGCGGGCTTCGACATGGGGTATGCGACTCTTGCGGGCGTGCTCGTCCTGATGGTGGCCGAGAGGAGGAACCCCTCGGACATCTTCGCGAGGGTCGACTGGACTCTCCTCGTCTTCTTCGCCTCTCTCTTCGTGGTGGTGGCCGGGGTGGACAGGACGGGGCTGGTGGAGAGGGCGTGGCTGTCGGCCGAGCCATTCTTCGGTTTCGGCAGCGTGGGAGGGCTGGCCTCCTTCACCGCGTTCGTCACCGCGGGCTCCAACCTGGTGTCGAACGTCCCGATGACCCTCCTGACGGGCCCCTATCTCGGCGCGCTGGGATCGGAGAGGCTCGGCTGGGTTCTGCTCTCGTACGTGGCGACCATCGCCGGCAATCTCACACTGGTAGGCTCCGTCGCCAACATCATCGTCGCCGAGAGGGCGGCCTCGCAGTACAGGCTGGGCTACATGGAGTACCTGAAGTTCGGGGTCGTCTCGACAATCGTCAGCCTGGCGGTAGGCGTGCCCGCGATCGTCCTCACCTGCGGATGGAGCGCCTGAGGGAATCCGGTGCCTGCCGGGGCTCCGGCTGTCAGGTGGCGACTGCGTCCCCGCCCCGCGACTCCAGGTGCGTGAACACGACGGCTCCGGGAAGGGCTGCCGCAAGATCGGCTTCCACGAGGTCGAGGGCGTCGTGCCCCCTCCGAACGGTCCAGTCGCCGGGCACGAGGGCATGAAGCGAGATGTACCTTGTTCTCCCCGAGAGCCGCGTCATGACGTCGTGGAATTCGATGCCGTTCCTCCGGTGCCCGTCGAGTATGCCTTCCACGATCTGCAGCTCGGGCCTGGGCAGGGCCGCATCCATCAGCCCGGAGGCGGATTCCCGGACTATCCTGATCCCGGTGAAGACTATGTTGCAGGCCACGGCCAGGGCCACGATGGGATCGAGGAGGCGCCAGCCGGTCAGGGCGACCGCGGCGACCCCCGCCAGGACTCCCGCCGATGTCCAGACATCCGTGAGCAGATGCTGCGAATCGGCCTGCAGAGTGATGGAGCCGTAGCGCCTGCCCGCCCTGCCGATGATAATGGCCACCCCGAGGTTCACCAGCGAGGCTAGCACGGAGAATCCGAGGCCGAGACCCACCTGCTGGAGTCCTGCCGGGGATGCAAGCCTTCCGACGGCCGCGTAGCCGATGCTCACGGCGGCGAGTATGACCAGCATCCCTTCGAATCCGCTGGAGAAATACTCCGCCTTGCTGTGGCCGAAGGCATGCCTCTCGTCAGCCGGCTTCGCCGCCACCGTGAGCATGCCGAACGCCATGACGGCCCCGGCGAGATTGACCAGGGACTCCACCGCATCCGAGAGCAGGCCGACCGAGCCGGTGATCCTCCACGCGGTCATCTTCATCCCGATCGTCAGGAGGGCCGCGAGGATGGACAAGGCGGCGAATCGCCTGACGGGCCATTCCCTGCCGAGCCGGGAAGCGGCCGGGTCAGGCACTGGATCCGCCCTCCGCTGAAGAACGCGAGTCAAGGAGATGGAAGGTCTTGTGCATTATTCTTGTCACCGCGAACAGAAGAAGAGCCGCCGATGCGATGGTTACCCAGAGGGGATCTATCACGACCCGGCCAATCTCCTTCATGTCGCTCAGCATCTCCAGGACGAACATGGCTGCGCAGAGCGCGAAGAGCGATGGCGTCTCCCTCCTCAGAGCCTTCTTCCAGGCGAACCCGGACATGGGTTTCGACCATCTGAGGGACCGGGGCAGGAACGCGGGCGTCCGAACGGCCCATTCGAGGAACGAAGGGCCGAATCTGAGCCTGAGGAAAGCCTCTTCGGCGAACATGATCCTCTCGTAGTAGAGCTCGAATGCGAGGGCGTAAACCAGGGTCGCCCACCAGACGCGGAGAAACAGGAACACCCCGAGCGCCATGAGAAAGTTACCGAGATAGAGCGGGTGTCTGACGATCGAGTACATCCCCGATGTGTTGAGGACATCGGCGATCTGACGTCTCGTGTTGCGACCGGATGTACCCGGGGCTGCGAATCCTATGGCAATAACCCGGACCGCGAGTCCCGAAACGGATATCAGCAGGCAGAGCAACTCCCATGCACGGTCCAGGGTGTGGCTCCCCAGCGGATATCCGAATTCGGCTATCGAGATGCCTATCAAAGCAACGAGGGCGAGAGGAAGGTAGCTCCTCCAGCGGAAGAGAGTCCCGCCGGAGGCCTCGAATTCCTCTATCAGGGGCATGCCAGGAATCCTCTCCCCGGACTTCGTCCGGCCTGGAAGGCCACTGGATCGACAGTTGACTATACGGATGAAGCGACGGGATGTGGCAGAGCCAGTTCCTCAAATGGAGACGGGCCCCCGGCAGTCTGCCGGAGGCCCGTCGGGGGAATCGGTCGCTAGACGAGTCCGCGGAGGCGGGCGGCCGTGGCAACCCTCTCGATCGCTATCATGTATGCTGCATCGCGCATGTACTCGCCGCGCTTCTCTGCGAGGTCGGCGACCGCATGGAAGGCGCTGGTCATCTTGACGTCCAGCTTGGCGAGGACTTCGTCCTTCTCCCAGTAGTAATTCATGTTGTTCTGGACCTGCTCGAAGTATGAGCAGGTGACTCCGCCCGCGTTGCAGAGGAAGTCGGGGATGACGAAGATCTTCCTCTCCTTCAAGAAGGCGTCGGCTTCCGGGGTCGTGGGGCCGTTGGCGCCCTCGGCCATGATGCGGACCCTGGGATTGATCTTCTTCACGGTGTCGGCGTTGACCTGGTTCTCAAGTGCTGCCGGCACGAGGATGTCGGCCTCTGTCTCGATCCAGGCGTCGCCCGGGAGCTTCTCGTAACCGGCCTCGACGGCCTTCGCGCCATCGATGGTCCCGAAGCGGTCGGCGATGCCGAGGAGGAACTTCAGATCGATGCCGTCCATCTTGCGGTAGGTGTAGGAGGTCTGGTCCTTCTGGTCCCAGCAGGAGACGCAGAGGACCTTGCCGCCATAGCGGGTGAACAGCTCGATGGCGTACTGGGCGACGTTGCCGAAGCCCTGGACGGCCATCGTGGTGGTCTTGAGGTCGATGCCCATGCGCTTGAGGGCCTCGCGCACGCAGTAGATGACGCCGTAGCCCGTGGCCTCGGTGCGGCCGAGCGAGCCGCCGACTCCCAGGGGCTTGCCGGTGATGAAGCCGGGGTACTTGCCGCCGGCCAGGTTCTCGTACTCGTCGAGCATCCAGATCATGTGCTGGCCCGTGGTCATGACGTCGGGAGCCGGCACGTCCTGGACGGGGCCGACGTTCTTCCACACCTGGCGCACCCAGCCGCGGCAGATGGCCTCCTGCTCACGCATGGAGAGCTCGTGCGGGTCGCAGATGACGCCGCCCTTGCCGCCGCCCAGCGGGATGTCGACCACGGAGCACTTCCAGGTCATCCAGGTGGCGAGAGCCCTGACGGTGTCGGCGGTTTCCTGGGGGTGGAACCGGATGCCGCCCTTGGAGGGTCCTCTCACGTCGCTGTGCTGAACGCGGAAACCTCGGAAGATCTTCACCGAGCCGTCGTCCATCCGGACGGGGATGGTGAAGTGATACTCGCGCTGCGGCCAGCGCAGGAACTGACGGACCCCGGCCTCGAGGCCCAGCTTCTCGGCGACGGCGTCGAACTGCGCCTGAGCCATCGCGAACGGGTTGAAACCCTTCTCCACTTCGACCTCCTGACAAGAGCAGAGATGCTCCGGAAACAAGGGCTGAGACTAAGCAAGGCGCCTCCTCGGGCGCCGCTTGCACCCCGGGGAAAGGAAACGCCTTTTACTGCTCCAATATATCCACGTGCGTCGCCGCCGGGCAACCCGATCAGGATCCGGCTTTGATCATATCCCTGAACAGCATGCTGTTGAGGGTGCACCTCCCGGCGAGGCGCTCCCTTCCGGGTCCGAGTTCCCTCCAGATGCCGTCCGCATCCCGCCAGGCTCTCGTGAGCATCTCGACGGCCCCGGCGCCCCATCCCGCGGAATCCCTGGGGACGACCGACGCTCCCAGCCCGGCCTCCTCCATGAAACGGGGGATCTTGGACGAGTACGGCACCGCGACGGGGACTGCGCCCGTCACCACCGACAGGATGGCCCCGTGCAGGGGGGCCGTCAGGACGACCCTGCATCCCGCGAGCAGAGCGAGGAACTCATCCAGGGTATCGGCCCTGGCAAGCTCCGCCCTGTCGGAGTGCCTCATGAGAGAGAGCACGCCCGCACAAGCCGAGTCGTCGGAATTGGAGAGCGGGCCGGTGTGGAATGCAAAAAGCCGAACCCTCCCTCCGTTGATCTCGATGTGGCGGTCGAGGGCTCCGGCCCATTCCCGGAGGTCGCCGTCCCCGGACTCCCGCAGGGACATGCGCAGCTTCCTCCTGATCTCGAGAGGGAGCAGCCCTCCCCGGCGGTTGGAGACATCCCGCGGCGCGGCTCCGAGAATGTCGCTTCGGACGGGTCCCGGCCGGTAGTCTCCCGCAAGCGAGAATGCGGAGTCGGCGGTGTGGACGANCCGGACGGGGTCGAGACCGAGCGAGACAAGATAGTCGTGGGTATGGAGATCGCGCGCCGTGATCCCCCTGGCGCGGCCCACCCACCTCCGCACCTGGCCCGGCGTCCATGGCGCGAGCTCGGACGGCAGCCCGATACCGACCGACCAGGCGAAAGAAGGACGGCGGAGCCACCATGCCAGCCTCAGCGGCAACAGGTTGAAGGGGCTGTACAGGAGGGACGATCTGTCCTGGACGAGCTCGCCTCCGCCGACGATCACTGCATCGGCCCAGAGGACGCCCCTGAGCATGGCGCCAAGCCTGCCGCGCCCGGTGGAGAAGCCCGTCGCCCCGAATCGAGCCTTCGTCGCAGCGGGATCGGACGAGAGGACGCCCAGATCGAAGTCCCGGGAAAGATCGCGGACCTGCGAGGCGAAGATGGCGAGGTCACCGATGTTGGATCCGCCGCTCTCGAGCTGTCCCCAGCTGCTCGAGAAGACCCGGAGCCGGCCTCTGCCGCCGCCTATGGCTTCATGCCTCCCGGCCGAAGGCCTTGAGGATGCCCGCCATCCTGCGAAGCCTGGCATCGACCAGGTCGTTCACGGAGCCCTCCGGGTAGCCCCCGCCTGGAAGCTGCTCGCCGGCCGGGACTCCGGTCAGGAGCTCGATCCCCTCGTCGATCGTTCTGACGGGATAGATCGAGAACAAGCCCTTTTCCACGGCTTCGACGACCTCTGACTCGAGCTGGAGGTGACCGATGTTCGATGCTGGTATCATCACGCCCTGCGTGCCGGTCAGGCCTTTCATGCTGCAGACCCGGAAGAATCCCTCTATCTTCTGGTTGACCCCTCCGATGGGCTGGATCTCCCCGTGCTGGTTGACCGAGCCGGTGACGGCGAGATCCTGTCTCAGCGGCAGGCCGGACAGGGCGCTGACCAGCGCGTACAGCTCGGCAGCGGATGCGCTGTCGCCTTCCACCCCGCCGTAGCTCTGCTCGATGCATATGCTGGCGCTGAGAGAGAGAGGATAGTCCTTGGCGTATCGTCCCCTGAGGATGCCGTTGATTATCAGGACGCCCTTGGTGTGGATGGAGCCCGACAGGTCGGCCTCCCTCTCGATGTCGATGACGCCCTCCCTGCCGGCGGACACCCTGGCTGTGAGCCTCATGGGAAGCCCGAACGAGTAGTCGACCGTGCTGATGACCACGAGTCCGTTGACCTGGCCTGTCTTCGCCCCGGTGGTGTCGAGTAGCACCTCGCCCTTCAGGATCCCGTCGAGGGCGTAGTCCTCGGAGAGCGAGAGGCGGTTCCTCTTCTCCAGGACCGCCCTCCGGACGTGTTTCTCCTCGACCCTGGACACGCCTTCGGTCTTCGCCCAGTAGGCGGCCTGCCTGGCGTAGTCGGCTATCCTGCTGAACTCGGTGGATATCCTGTCGCGCCTCTCGGTCAGCCTCACGGCCTGCTCGGCCAGGGCGGCCAGCGCCGCAGAGGACATCGGCGGCAGGTCCTCGCTGTGGACGATGAAGGCGATCACTTCGACGAAATCCTTGAGGTTGGCCTCGTTGAGGTCCATCACGTCGTCGAAGTCGGCCCTGATCCGGAACAGCAGCCCGAACTCGGGATCGCTCGTTCCCAGTATCGAATACAGATAGGCAGAGCCGAGCAGGATGACCTTCACGTTCACTTCCACCGGCTCGGGCTGTATCTCCACCGGGTAGAGGCCCAGCGGGTCGTGCTGCCTGATCACGACGGTCTGGTTGCGCAGCGTCTGCATCAGCGTCTGCCAGAGTCCGGGCTGCCTGATGACATCCATCGCGTCCATGATGAGGTAGCCGCCCTCGGCGCGGAGCATCGAGCCTGCGCGGATCATCGTGAAGTCGCTGTACGGCTTGTTGTCGACCATGATGCGCTCGATGGACCCGAAGAGGCTCACGGCGTCGGGGAACTTCTCGATGATTACGGGTGCGCCTTCTGACTTGCTGTTGTCGACCAGCAGGTTCGCGGTGAAGAGGTAGTACGGGTCCTCGTCGGGTCCGGGATTCAGGAAGTCGTCCAGGTTGTCGAGGATCGTGTTCTCCAGGGAGAGGGCGTAGGCCGTGACCTTCTCGTCGGCACCCTCCTTGAGCCTGTCGAGGATGCCCTCCACAGTGGGCTTCAGCAGGCGGCGGTGCAGCTCCCTGGACTCGTCCTGNGCCTCGAGCTCGAGCTTCTTGGTCTTCCGGAAGGCCACTGCCAGCTTGTTGAAGAGCTCCTCATGNGTCTCCTGNTACTTCTGCACGGCCTCGGGCGTGAGCTTGCCCTCCTTCTGCAGCTCCTCCAGCCGCTCGAAGGAGACCGCCTGGCCGTCGATGACCGGAAGGACGTCCGGACGGAACTGGTCGGGGCCGATCGCCACGGAGACGACCGAGAAGCCCTTCTCCACGGCCTGGTCCTCGAGCGCCTTCATCACATCCTGGTGCAGGGCTTTGTACTTGTTCCCCAGGGTCCTCCGCTCGGCCGTCATCTTCTCGCTGGCCACCACGGCGGGGATGTTGCTCTTGAGCAGCTCGACGCACTGCTGGAGGCAGGCAGCGAACTTCTCCCCCTCCTCCGAGGGGAGGAGGAGGGCGATGGGCCGCGTGCTGTCCTCGAAGTTGTGCACGAAGACGATGTCCCGGAGGCAGGTGCCGGACAGGTCGAGAGAATCGAGGATGCGCTTCACGGTCGTCTCGCGCCCGGTTCCCGACACCCCCGTGACGAACATGTTGTAGCCTATCGCCGGGATCTCGAGGCCGAGCCTGACCGCCCGCACCGCCCTGTCCTGCCCGACGATCTTATCGGTCGGATGCAGGTCGTCCGTGCTGTCGAAACCAAGCTGCTGACTGCTGCANACCCATCTCAGCCTGTCGGGGGAAAGAGGCTCGGGCTTCATGTGACACCCTCCCGGGAGACGGTCATTCGGACTGCGTCAGGATGATTTTCATAACTCGGCGGGAAATGGCGTCAATGGCCCGGCACACACCGAGGTGGCCCTCAGACGGTGCCCCGGCTCGGGCACGACCGCGGCGACGAGAGTGGCTCCCGGCCTCCTGCAGCTGACCATGGCGGGGCGGAACATGCCGGAGGGCACGAACAGGTCGGCGTACCCCGTCCCGTCGCCGAGCATCAGGAAGCCGCACCCCCCGTCCAGCCTCCTGCTGGTGAGCACGCGGCCCCAGATGCGGCATGGCGATGTTCCGACCGATGACATGGGCGTGGTTCCGCGGGGTCTCTCGACGAGCGAAGAGGGATCCGCCGAGAGCGCCGAGCCGAGCAGCCTGATCTCCTCGACCACCTTCTCCTCGGTCGAGTGCTCGGGCAGGGATGGCAGGAAGTCCGCCCCCGGGAGCAGCCCGGCATCGGGGCACCTGGCGGCCCAGAGGGCCTGGGAGCGGGTCATCCCGAGCTCGTCGAAGCACCCCGCCAGGGCCATGGCCTCGGCCACGGCCCGCCCGCAGCATCCCGGCGCGGCGACTGATGAAGGCGAGGCGTGCGGCCTCCTCGAGCGCAGCTTCTCGAACTCCGCCGTCCCCATGCCGCGCAGACTCGAGAATCCCAGCATCACGGCGCCCCCGTGCTCCCTCGCCGCCCAGTCCCCGCCGTTGACTCCCGGAGCGACCATGCGGAGGCCCATGCGCCTGGCCTCCTCGATGTAGACGGTCTGATCGTAGAAGCCGCCGCCTCCGGCGAGAACGGCCGCCATGAACACCGCCGGCGAGGAGGCCTTCAATCCGGCCGAACGGCATGCGACGAAGGCATAGGCATAGGCGTGGGACCTGCAGAATCCGTAGCCTTCGAAGCCCCTCAGGAACTCCGAGGCCTTCGTGACCTCCTCTCCGCACAGCCCGGCCGCCGTGCACATCCCCCCCATCTCCTCCGCGGACACGCTCTTCCTCTTAAGCCTTCTCCTGAGGAGGTCGGCGCGGGCTTCGTCGAGGCCCAGCAGCCTGGATGCCGACTCGGAGACGTCCTCTTCGTAGAGAAGCACTCCGAAGCTGTCCCTCAGACACTCGCGAAGGGCTGGAAGAGCATAGGAGGCCGGGGCGGTACCCCTTATGGCGGAGAGATAGCGGTCGCGGCCGCCGCCGCCCGATGCCCCGGGCCTGACCAGGGCGAGCGCCCTGGCCACGTCGTCCAGGCTTCTGATGGTCATCTCCCTCAGCAGACCGCGCATGGCCGGCGATTCGACATGGACGACNCCGAGCGTGTCAGCCCTGTCCATGAGCTCGAGCGCTTCGGTGACGCACTCGTCCGCGCCGCCCAGGGGAACCGCCGCGGTGGCTGCGGCCACGCGAGAGATCACCGAGAGGCCCCTCTGGCCCAGCAGATCCATCTTCAGGAGTCCGAGCCGCTCGACGCCGTCGCCGTCGAGCTGGACGACGGGCCTTCCCGTCGTGCCGGGCTCCGACGGAGCGGTATCCGAGAGCCGTCCGGGCGACACGACGAGACCACAGGGGTGCGGCGCCAGGTGCGACGGCACTCCCTCGAGGAGCGTCGCTGCCTTCCTGATGGATGCTGCGGGCTCCCTGGACCACGCGCCGCTCGAGGGATCGGAGAGCCCCCTGGAAAGAGAGTCTATGTCCGACGGGCTGAGCCCCCAGGCCTCCGCGGCAACCCTGAAGGCGGATCTTCTCCGGTGGCAGACCATGGCCCCCACGAAGCCGGCCCGCCCCGCCCTGCTGTCCAGCACATGGTCCATCACTTCGTCGCGGCGCTCGCTGTCTATGTCCAGATCGATGTCGGGCGGATCGGGCCGCAGAGTGTTGAAGAACCTGGCGAAGGACAGGGCGTGGCGCATCGGACATACCGCGGATATGCCCAGCAGATATGCCAGGATGCTTCCGGCCGCGGACCCCCGGGCCGTCGCAGTGATGCCCCTCTCCCGGCAGAAGTCGACTATCTCCGCGAACTCGAGGAAGTAGCCGGCAAGGCCCGCGCCCCCGATCGCGTCGAGCTCCGCCCTGACGCGGGCGGCCGCTGCGGCGGCCCGTCCGTAGGTTTCGCGGAGGCGCGGGATCACCTTCGTCTCGAGCTCCAGCAGATCGGCCCCGGGATTGCTGGAGGGAGGAACCGGGCCGGGCAGGCAGGCCACTCTGGAAGCCAGCGATTCATTCTCTTCCAACGCTTTGTGCGCGCACGGAAAGGATCGTTCGAGGGCGCCGGGCCCGGGCATGCGCGAGGAGGGATGCGCCAGCGAACCAGGCGGCAGGGCGGACATCGCGCAGTGGAGAGAGCCGGCCCGCAGCATACGGTGCCTTGCGGGGCCTCCGGCCGTGGCGAACACCACCGGTGGAAACGCTATCGGCGAGAGACCCGCCGCCAGTGCGCGGTCCTGCGCCTCCCCGGGCGGGATGCCCGAGGGGGAGGACGGCAACACGGCGAGATAGGCCCGGCCGGCATATCCGCTCGATGTCAGCCAGGCGGCGTCCGCGGCGTCGAATGCCACCGCGGCGGTGCAGGAGGCATCGACGAGCGAAGCGGCTATCCCGCATCCGTTCTCCCCCCCTGACGCGGTGACCAGCCTGCACATGGCAGGCCACCCGCCTGCGAGGGATACGAACAGGAAGCTGCGACCGCCGATGCGCAGGCTCGCGCCCAGGCCTGGCGAGATGCCGCAACCCCGGCAGGAGTCTTCGGTGTCGACCGCTCCGTACAGCCCTCCCTGGTCGGCCACGACGAGCGCAGAAAGGCCCGCCTCAGCGGCCGCACCGGCAAGCGTGGAGGGGCTCTCGACTCCGTATCCGAAGCTGTAGAAGCTGCGGCAGAATACCATCCCGTTCATACCCCATGTATACAAATGTTTGTATTGGAGGCCAAGGGCGGAGAGGATTCCGGTGCCCGAAGGGCGGAGTCGACACCGGGGAGAGCCGGAGAGCGTGCTCTCGCGGATCGACCCGGGGCGCAGGAGTTCTAGCCGGAGCGCCTGCGGAGCTT
>JGI20214J51650_10002551_pt1 | contig 11492 bp, 7 predicted proteins | sample WetSurMetagenome_FD_51650 | JGI IMG/M metagenome (IMG submission 51650)
TTTTTTTTTTGGCTGAGACAGGGTAACACTGTTCTCAGGGGTCTTTATGGTGGTTAGACAGAGATTTAAGAAGTTCAGGGGCAGTATGAAAAGTAAAAGGGCACCAGTAAGATGCCCTTTTAAATTTATACAGAAAAAGGTTAACTATCTATTTACCGTATTTTAGCGATGACTGTGCTGCTGCAAGTCTTGCAATCGGCACCCTGAAGGGTGAGCAGCTTACATATGTCAGTCCTGTCTTAAAACAGAACTCGACAGATGCCGGATCTCCGCCCTGTTCGCCGCATATACCTACTTTCAGGTCAGGTCTGGTTGCACGTCCTTTCTCAACAGCCATTTTGATCAGCTGTCCGACACCATCCTGATCGATTGTCTGGAAAGGATCAGCTGCAAGCATCTTCTTATCAAGATAGTCATTCAGAAATCCTCCTATATCATCGCGGCTGAATCCGAACGTCATCTGGGTAAGGTCATTTGTGCCGAAAGAAAAGAATTCAGCTGATTTTGCCATGCGGTCAGCGAGAAGCGTTGCCCGTGGTATCTCGATCATTGTTCCATATTTATAATCGATCTTTTTTACTCCGGCTTTTTTACACACTTCTGCATAGATCATGTCCACAACCTTTTTTGTAACATCAAGCTCCGAAACATCACAGGTAACGGGAACCATCAGTTCAGGTTTCGGATGTTTCTTTTCTTTTAACAAATCTGCTGTTGCTTCAAACATAGCACGTACCTGCATCTCGGTGATTTCAGGGTAGGTGATGCCAAGACGTACGCCACGATGTCCCATCATCGGGTTGCTTTCATGAAGTGCTTCGCCGCGTTTAGCCACGTCTGATTTCTTAATGCCCAGAGCTTTAGCAAGTTCAGCCTGCTTTTCGGCCCCCTGAGGTACAAATTCATGAAGCGGTGGATCCATAAGCCTGAAAGTCACAGGGAGGTTATCCATAGCTTCAAGAGTGGCTTTCATATCTTTCTTGACATACTTGTAAAGGTCGTTGAGAGCTTTGCGGCGCTCAGTCTCATTTGCGCTGAGGATCATCTTGCGAAGAAGGAATAATGGCTGCTCCGATCCCTTTCCGTAAAACATGTGCTCAATACGGAAAAGGCCTATCCCTTCAGCTCCGAAATCACGGGCTATCTTTGCATCTTCGGCGGTATCGGCATTGGTGCGAACACCCATTGTCCGATATTTGTCAACGATTTTCATGAATGACAGGAACTGTGGGTTCTCTGTCGCATCCATCAGTTCTATTGCACCTGAATAAACATTTCCTTTTGTTCCGTTAATGGTTATCACATCGCCTTCCTTTAGCACCAGATCCGTTCCGGAAACCTTTATTTTTTTTGCTGCAGCATCAACATGAAGAGTACCTGCACCAACAACACAGCACTTACCCCAGCCGCGCGCAACAAGTGCAGCGTGAGATGTCATTCCTCCGCGTGCTGTTAATATTCCAACAGCTGCACGCATACCTTCAACATCCTCAGGGTTGGTTTCCTCGCGGACCATTATTACTTTTTGCCCTTTTCTGTTCCATGCAACGGCATCTTCAGCGGTAAAAACTATTTTACCCACCGCAGCTCCAGGTCCTGCTGGCAGCCCTTTTGCTATGGGCTTAACTTTTTTCTCAGCATCCGGATTACAGATAGGGTGAAGCAGCTCATCTAGCTGTGCCGGTTCAACGCGGCTTACAACTGCTTTTTCGTCGATGAGTTTCTCCTTCAGCATTTCCATTGCCATGTTAACTGCAGCTGTTCCGGTCCTTTTTCCAACGCGGCACTGCAGCATGTATAATTTATTTTCCTGGATGGTGAATTCGATATCCAGCATATCACGGAATGATTTTTCAAGAATCTGACGGATTTCAACAAGTTCCTTGTAAGTCTTTGGCATCTCCTCCTGCATGCTTTTCAGATGCTTGTTCTGTTCATTCTTTGTTTCATTGTTAAGGGGGCTAGGAGTACGGATACCGGCAACAACGTCTTCTCCCTGTGCATTTACCAGCCACTCACCATAGAACTGGTTTTCACCGGTTGCAGGGTTGCGCGTGAAAGCAACACCTGTTGCTGATGACTCGCCCATGTTTCCAAATACCATTGCCTGAACGTTTACTGCAGTCCCCCAGTTATCAGGAATACCTTCTATACGTCGATATGATACAGCTTTCTTTCCATTCCAGCTTTTAAAAACTGCCTTGATACTGCCTTCAAGCTGTTCTCTGGCATCATCAGGGAAAGGTTTGCCAAGCACCTGCTTTACTTTTTTCTTGAATTTTTCCGAAAGATCCTTCAGCTCATCCGCCGTGATCTCGGTATCTGATTTATAACCTTTCTTTTTCTTGAAATCATCGAGCATTTCGTCAAGCTGCTTACGGATGCCTCTCCCTTCACCAAGTTCAATACCTTCAGCCTTTTCCATGACAACATCGGCATACATCATTATCAGACGCCTGTAAGAATCCCATACAAAACGGGGATTATTAGTTTTCTTCAGAAAACCAGGGATTGTTTCTGTGCAAAGTCCGATATTCAGAACAGTATCCATCATCCCGGGCATTGACTTCCTTGCACCAGAACGGCAAGAAACAAGCAATGCGTTTTTAGGATCCCCGTACTTCATACCCATAGTCTCTTCGGTAAGCTTCATTGCTGCCCAAACTTCTGGCATAAGCTCTTTCGGAAGAGTGCAATTGTTATCGTAATATTCATTGCAGGCATCGGTTGTAATAGTAAAACCGGCGGGTACAGGAAGTCCAAGGAGACACATTTCAGCAAGGTTAGCTCCTTTACCACCAAGAAGATTCTTCATATCTGCTTTACCCTCTGCAGTCTTCCTGCCAAAGGAATAAACTCTTTTTACTTTCGACATACTTTTATGATTTATTATAAACTTGAATTATGGATTTCAAAAAATAAGGTGCAAAGTTAATATATAAAATTGAAATTCTGAATAGCGTTTTAAATTCATGACCTCGGGTGAAACATAATCAGGGTGTCACGTAAAAAACTCCTGTCGATATGAGTGTAAATCTCAGTTGTCATAATCGACTCATGTCCAAGCATTTCCTGAACAGCTCTCAGATCGGCCCCGGCCTCGATCATATGAGTCGCAAACGAGTGCCGGAAAGTATGCGGACCGATCTTTTTCATAATTCCTGCCTTACCTGCCAGATCCCTGATTATTGTGAATATCATTGCTCTTGTGAGTTTTCTTCCTCTCCTGTTCAGAAAGACGATATTCGCATCATGAATCACGGGGAGCCTGCTCCTGTCAATCTTGTAAAGGTCAATCTCCTTTAGCGCTTTATTGCTTATCGGGACCAGCCTCTGCTTATCCCCCTTTCCGGTGACACTTATAAAACCCTCTGAATGATGAATATCTGTAAGCCGGAGGTTAACAAGCTCAGAGACCCTCAGTCCGCAACCATAGAGTGTTTCAACTATCGCCTTGTTCCTGTGCCCTTCCTGGCGGCTTAGGTCGATAACTGCAACTATCCTGTCTATTTCAGCAACCGAAAGAACTACCGGGAGTTTTACCCCGATCTTAGGGGAATCAAGTAAAGTGGAGGGATTTTCTTTAATCTCCCCGTCAATCAGCAGGAATTTAAAGAATGCTCTTATACCCGAAAGAACTCTCGATTGTGTCCTTGCGTTCCTGTTTTCTGATCCGAACCAGTTTATGAATCCTTTCAGGTCTGTGTAGGTCACTGAAGCAGGTCNGGAATCATTTCCTGATGACGTAAAAAAAACTTCAAGCTTTTTGATGTCATTCAGGTAAGCCTCAATACTGTTCTCCGACAATGATTTTTCGAGCCTCAGATAGTTTTCGAAGTTCTTGAAGGATGCTTTCCAGGACAGACTCATCAGGACATTAATTATTTATGATCGTAAAAATATTATTTGATTACCGGATATCCTCGTCAAACTGGGTTAATCTGGTAAAAAAATCACATAATTTAGTTATTTTTACGCAATATTAACCTGCGAAAGACCGGGATGAAAATTCAAATAATCAACGGACCCAATCTCAATCTCCTTGGCAAAAGAGAACCTGAAAAGTATGGAACCGTTTCGTTCGAAGAGTACCTGAATAAGCTCAGGATTCGATATCCGTCGATGCAAATTGATTATTTTCAATCGAATATTGAAGGTGAAATAATCAGCATGATCCATGCAACAGGATTTTCCTGCGACGGCATAATTTTAAATGCCGGAGGATATACCCACACTTCGGTATCGATAGCCGATGCTGTGGCAACGGTAAAGGTTCCTGTAATTGAAGTTCATATAACCAATATTGCGGCACGGGAGGAATTCCGGCATGACAGCCTGGTGGGCAGATATTGCAGAGGAAGTATTATCGGATTGGGGCTTGATGGTTACAGACTAGCAGTTGAGGCATTTATTGAGATAAGCCTGAAATCAAAAACGACGGAATGATTAAGAAAAGGACAAAGATTGTAGCTACAATCTCTGATAAAAGATGTGATCCTGATTTTCTGAGAGAGCTTTACAGTGAGGGAATGGATGTTATCCGGATCAACTCTGCTCACCTGAACATCGAAGGGGCTCTTCAGATAATGAAAAACGCCCGCAAGGTCTCTGATAAGATCGCGATTCTTCTCGATACAAAGGGACCTGAGATAAGGACCAGTGTTTGTGATTCACCTGTACAGCTTAAAAAAGGTGCCACGATCCTGCTTGCAGGTAATCCCGGAGAAAAAAGCTCCGACAGGGTTATCAATGTATCTTATACAGCTTTCGTTAATGAGGTCCCAGAAGGATCTGCTATCCTGATAGATGATGGCGATATTGAACTTAGAGCCGTGAAAAGGAGTGGAGATTTCCTCGAGTGTCTTATTGAAAATGATGGTGTCCTTGGGTCACGTAAAAGCGTGAATCTTCCAGGGGTAAAGATCTGCCTGCCTTCATTAACAGAAAGAGACAGGACTTTTATTAAAATGGCTGTTGAGAACAAGGTTGATTTCATTGCACATTCATTCGTCAGATCAAAACAGGATGTACTGGATGTTCAGGCTGTGCTTGACGGATATAAAAGCTGCATTAAGATTATTGCAAAGATAGAAAATGAAGAGGGGGTGGAAAACATCGATGAGATTCTCGATAATGTATATGGTATAATGGTTGCAAGAGGTGATCTTGGCATTGAAATACCCTATGAAAAGATCCCCGGAATCCAGAAAATGATGATCTTAAAGTGCATCAATCGGAGAAAGCCTGTTATTGTAGCTACTCAGATGCTTCATTCAATGATAACCAATCCCCGTCCCACCCGTGCTGAAGTAAGCGATGTTGCAAACGCAATATATTCTCAGACAGATGCGGTGATGTTGAGTGGTGAAACTGCAAATGGGAAATATCCTGTTGAGGCTGTCAAAACCATGACCAAGGTTGCGCTTGAAGTCGAAGAGAACAAGGAGAAATTCCTTGATCTTCCCTCAGCAAATATTACTGGTGAGATTTCAGCATACCTGGCAAAAGTTGCAGCAAAAACATCAGTAAGGATAGGAGCAAAGGCAATTGTTGCTGATACAACTTGGGGAAGAACAATCAGGGACATGGCTGCGTACAGAAGCTATAACCTGATTCTTGCTCAATGTTACCTTGAAAGTACTATGAGAGAGATGGCTCTCTCGTATGGAGTTTATGCAAGTTCCCAGGAAAGAAAAAAATCAGTGGACGACTTTCTGAAGATTGCACTGGTTGACCTGACGAAACGGCATGACCTTAAAGATGAAGATGTTATCGTAGTGCTGGCAGGTAATTTTTCGGGACGTTCAGGTTTTTCATTTATTGAAGTTGGAACGGTTGAATACCTGAAGGACCGTGTTGATATTGTAGATTGACTTTCTTAATTATTAATGGTCTGATTTTTGAGGATATTCTTAATGCAATATACCGAAATATAAATGGTCAGATTGCTGTTTTTTTCACTATGGGTTGCAGCCCATCCGGTTCATGTTTCTCTTTTAAGCATGGACTATATGGCCGACCAGAAGAAATTTAATGTGTTCCTGAGGGTATATTTTGATGATTTTCTTCTTGATTCAGGAATTAAAAGTTCAGATCAGAAAACCTTCAATTTTTCAGGGGAAGCTATTTCTGAAAAGGAGATTCTCGCAAAATACGTAAATGAAAAGGTAAAGATCAGTGTTAACAAAAAACAGATCACTGCAGAAGTTGGAGATATTGATCTTTCGGAAAATGAATTGAGAATGAACCTGTTTTTCAAATCGCCCGGGAAAATAAACAGCATTACTGTGAAAAATCTTATTATGACCTCGCTATACAGCGATCAGGCTAATATGATCATAATTAAGGTTAATGATTTTGAGGAAGGGATTAAGCTGACTTCTGAAGAACCTGAAAAGACATTTGTAATTAACTAATTTAAAGGAAGAGGAGATTACGTAAGGTGAATAGTCTGAAATTTAAAAAGCTGACAGTTGTAGCACTCCTGTTTTTTATGTTTTTCAACAGCTGGGCAACCCATAACCGGGCCGGGGAGATTACTTATGTTCAGTTGTCGGATCTCTCATTTGAGATCACAATTACAACATATACCTACACCCTGAGCTATGCCGACAGACCTCAGCTTGAAATAAGCTGGGGCGACAATACATCTTCGATTGCTGACCGGATAAGCATTCTTTATCTTCCGAATTTTTATAAGCGGAATATCTACAAGATAACTCATACTTTCCCGGGTCCCGGGGTTTACAAACTGGTTGTTCAGGATCCTAACCGCAACGCAAATATTCTAAACATTCCAAATTCGGTGAATGTTGTTTTTTCTATCTCGACAATCCTGATTGTAAACCCCGCGATCGGACGGAACAACACCCCTGTCCTGCTTAATCCGCCATACGATAAGGCTGCAAGGGGATATGTGTTTATTCATAATCCGGGTGCTTATGATCCTGATGGCGACAGTCTTTCATACGCACTCACTGTATGTACCCGCGAAGATGGTAAACCCATTGAAAATTATAAGCTGCCTCCTGCTTCACATTTCCTGAGAGTCGATTCAATCAGCGGGGACCTCATATGGGACTCTCCTGTAGATACAGGCGCATATAATGTTGCCATGGAAATCAGGGAATGGCGTTATGGGAAAAAAATTGGTGTTGTGGTCAGAGATATTCAGATAAATGTATATGATACAAAGAATAAGCCTCCTGTTAACGGGCCGCTTAGTGACAGGTGTGTGGAGGCAGGTAAAATCATCGATTTTAAAGTTACCGCTACCGATCCTGACAATGATTTCATAAGCATCTTTTCAACATCAGGAATTTACACTCTTGCAACCTGTCGGGCATTATTTACAAAGGTTGATTCAATAGCCGGGTTTGCATCAGCAAGGTTCAGGTGGACACCATGCTATGAGGCAGTCAGAAATCAGCCTTATAATGTAATAATTAAAGCGGATGACTACAGCGGGGAGAAGAAACTTTCAGATATTGATAATTTCAATATAAAGGTTCTTGGTCCTCCTCCTGTACTGACAGGTGCTTCCCCGGAGGGTAAATTTATTCGTCTGGCCTGGAACAACTACGGAACAACTGTAATTTCAGGCTTCAATATTTACCGGAAGGAGGGTGCTTCATCATTTGTCCCCGATTCATGCACCAACGGGATACCATCTTCGACAGGATTTGTGAAAGTCGGATATATTGCAGGCAGTTCAGTAGTCTCTTTCCTCGACACCGACAATGGCCAGGGCCTACAATACAGCAGGGAGTATACTTACCGGATTGTGGCTGTTTATACAAATGGTGCCGAAAGCAAAGCTTCCAATGAGATATCATCTTCTCTTGTCTCAGGGGTCCCCCTTATAACGAACGTAAGCGTCAGAACCACATCTGTCACAAATGGCTCAATAGTTGTAAGATGGAAAAAACCGGAAAAACTCGATACAATTCCTGCACTGGGTCCATATGAATATCTTATCTACAGAGCTAATGGAATAACAGGCACCAATTTTACCCAGGTAAGATCAATTCAGACTGCAACGCTCAATGAAACCAGTTTTGTCGATACGCTTATTAATACTCAGGCGGGTGGATTTATCTATAAAATTGAACTTTACAATAACGCAACGGGAAACAGGTTCCTTATCGGCGATCCGGGATATGCATCATCAGTTTTTCTTACGGCAGCTCCGGGCGACAGAAAGGTCCGTTTTGTTCTGACCCGTAATGTCCCCTGGATAAATACAAGGTACGATTTCTTCAGGCTGAACGAGGTCACAATGAAATTTGATTCTATCGGCACCACGAATCTACTTAGTTTCGTCGATGAGGGGCTGGTTAACGGCAGGCAATACTGTTACAAAGTACGGTCGACCGGTGGATATACAGCCGTCGATATGCCAAAAAACCTTATAAACTTCTCACAGGAAACCTGCGGAGTGCCAATTGACAATGAGCCGCCATGCCAGCCTGAGATAAACGTCACAAGCCAATGCGACAGCCTTTATAATACTGTCCGATGGACAATTCCCAACAGTTTATGTCTGCAGGATGTTGCCGGTTACAACATTTACTATAAACTTATTACTGAAGAGAACCTCTCTCTATTAACGGCCATAAATGATAAGAATACATTCAGCTACAAGCATTTTCCTGGTGAAGTTATTGCTGGATGCTATGCTGTTTCAGCCTTTGACCTTGCAGGTAACGAGAGTCTGAAATCCGTAATGATTTGTGTCGATTCATGCAACTTTTACGAGATCCCCAATGTATTTACTCCAAACGGGGATGATATTAATGACTGGCTGAAGGCAAAAACTTCAGGGCTGGTTGAAAGGGTTGATTTCAAGCTGTTCAACCGGTATGGAGTACTTATATTTCAGACTGATGAACCAAAGCTCAACTGGGACGGTACCTATAAGGGTAAGATAGTATCTCCGGGAGTCTATTTCTATCAGTGCGATGTGTTTGAAAGAAGGATTTCAGGGCTTGAGCAGTTCCACCTTTCAGGATTTATCCATGTTATCACGGAAGCTGGGGCAACTGTTACAAAGCCGGAATTGTAATTAAAATGAGATCTCAGACATGAAAAAGATATTATTATTCATTATGTTTTTCTGGGCTTCACTGATGATAACAGGGCAGAAGCCGGTCGATTATCTGATGAGGGGAAAGGCACTGATTGAAGCCGGAAAATCGGGAGAAGCCATATCAATCCTCTCGAAATTGCTTGAAGGCTCACCCGAAAGCCGTATTTACATTAGCCGTGCCGAAGCCTTTATGGCCAGTGGCGATTATTCGCAGGCGATAAACGATTATAATTCTGCAAACAAGCTGGATCCATCATCGGGAGATTACGGTCTTGCGCGAATATATGCCCTGAAAGGAGATGCTGCTACCGCTGTTTATCATCTCGAATCAAACCTGAAATCATCCTTCAGGAAAAGCGAAAAGGAAATTATGCTTGATCCCTCATTTGGTCTTATCGAGAACAGACCTGAATGGCGGCAGTTCTGGAAAAAAGAATGGTACAGCGCTCGCGAAAAAGGCATTGCTGAAATTGAATATGATCTATCGACAGGGAACATTNCCCAGGCTAAAATNACCTTCTCGGAACTCTCTGGAAATTATTCGGGACAGGATGATATTGATTATGCAGGGGCACTGATAAGTTTCCATGAAAAAAAATATACTGAAGCGGCCAGGATTATTTCAGGTCTGCTGGCTGACGAACCTGAAAATGATAAATACCTGCGCCTTTTATCAATGACTCAGGAAGCATTAAATAATTATGCCGGTGCCTCCTCAACATACAGCAAGCTGCTCGATATTGGCATCCCCGATCCTGAACTTCTCATTCAAAGGACAGAATGTTACAGAAAAACAGGAGAAACCGGGAAAGCTCTTGACGATATAGCAAAATANTTAGGGCTCTATCCCGGAGACAAAAAAGCTCTCAGCCTGGCAGGAAAGCTTGAATCGGAATCAGGTGATAATATAAAGGCGCTTTCATTTTTCTCGGAAAACCTTAAACTGCATCCAAATGATCCGGAGTGCTATATTGACCGTGCAAACTCTTATTTTGTATCACGGTCATGGGATTTTGCCATAAAGGATTACAGNATGTCGCTTGATTTGCAGCCAGAAAATTCAGAGGTCTGGCTAAATAAGGGCATTTCATTGCTGAATTCAGGGAAAATGTCGGATGCTTGCTATGATTTCAGGAAATCGTTCAGCCTGGGAAACAAAAAGGCAACTCAGTACCTGAGCCGGAACTGCATAAAATAATCATCNCTGCAGGGGCTATTTAATATTCTTCAGGATCTTATCGAACAGATCGTGAGGTTTGAATGGTTTGAGAACATAATCATTAAAACTAATATCCTCAATTTTATCCTGACTTTCGGATAATATTGCAGCTGTCAGGGCTACAACAGGGATGTTGCTGATTCTTTGTGATTCTGATTTTCTGATTACCCTGGTTGCTTCAATGCCATCCATCACCGGCATATGGAGGTCCATAAGAATAAGATCAAAATCCTCTTTCTCAAGAAGTTCAAGGGCAAGCTTCCCATTCTCAACATGAGTAACTTTGACACCCCAGCCCGTAAGGAATTTATTTGCCACGAAGAAATTTATCTTATTATCTTCTGCCACAAGAATCCTTTTGCCTTCGAGTCCTGAATAAGACTCTTCTGCTTCCCGCCTTTCAACTTTACCTGTGTTTTCAGGTATCCCGAAGTAAAGTACAAATCTGAAAGTGGATCCTTTGTCAGGTTGACTTTCTACTTCGATTGTACCTCCCTGGAGTTCAACAAGCTTTTTGCATATTGCCAGTCCCAGACCTGTTCCCCCGTAATGCCTCGTTGTATCAGGTGAAGCCTGGGTAAAGCTTTCAAAAATCATATCATGCTTGTCCCTTGGAATTCCAAGTCCGGTATCTTTTACACGAAACTCAATACAGGATTTTTTGTTCTTAAGTTCAAGCTCCTTAATTATAATATGAATGCTGCCCTTCTGGGTAAATTTAAGGGCATTCGAAAGAAGGTTTGAAAGTATCTGATTTAGTCTGATCGGGTCACCGAAAACTTCTGGTGGAAGCTCATTTTCTTTTATAATATCAAATTCGAGGTTTTTTGATTTCGCCCTGAATGAATAGGTCCTAAGGATATCTTTTAGAAAATCATTGAGGTTGAACTGTGCCTGTTCAAAAACAATCTTTCCTGACTCCATCTTGTTGTAATCCAGGACATCATTGACCAGGGTAAGGAGATGATTCCCTGAAAACCTGAGTGTCTTAATGTAATCCATCTGGTCCTCCCTGGGGTTTCCCTGCAACAGAAGATTTGTAATTCCAATGACTTCATTAAGTGGAGTGCGGATTTCGTGACTCATTGTAGACATGAACTGTTGTTTGGACTGAGCTGCCTCCTCGGCCTTGCGGCTTGCCTGTATCACATTATCTATCATTGTTCTCCGCTGAATTGCAATGGC
>JGI20214J51650_10002556_pt1 | contig 11482 bp, 10 predicted proteins | sample WetSurMetagenome_FD_51650 | JGI IMG/M metagenome (IMG submission 51650)
GTGCTCTCCCCAAGGAACGAGGCCATGCAAAGCTCTACCCAGTACTGGGACAACGCGGTCAAGGTCATCTCATCCTTCCAGGAGTCCGGGGACCTGACCATCGATGGCAGTCCCCCATCATCCACCCCGATCATGGAGGTCGACTCCTGGGCCACGGTCAAGCTCGAAGAGAGGGACCGATTGGGGGAATGGGTGGAATACCTGGCCGTCCGTAAGATCGCTCTGAAGGATGGCCTCGGTCCTCTCGTGGAGGAGGCATTGCGCCGGGGTGTCGACCTCGCAGACATCGAGCCGATCTTCCTCCGAAGGTTCTGGCAGCTCTGGTTGGACGAGCTTTACAAGCAGGAACCCTTACTGGCCCGGTTCAACCCGGTGGAGCAGGCGGACCGTTTGCGCCGCTTCCAGGACATGGACAAGAAACAATTGGAGATGGCCCGGACCCGGGTCAACATGATACTACAGACCAGGTTGAAGGACAGGGCGCGTACCGCAGACCTCACCTGGACGCAGGGATTGGAGTACCTCAAGAAGCAGTATGCCAGCAAGCGTCGCGCCCCGATCAGGGACCTATTGATCAAGGGTGGGCCGACCGTCCAGTCACTGAAACCTTGTTTCTTGATGAGCCCGATCTCGGTGAGCCAATTCCTGGTGGCCCCCAAGAACGGTGGCCCCCATTTCGACCTGATCGTCTTCGACGAGGCCTCCCAGATCGTCCCAGAGGACGCCGTGTGCTGCATACTGAGGGGAAAGCAGCTCGTGGTGGTCGGTGACAACAGACAGTTGCCACCGACCCGCTTCTTCGACAAACTCACCCAGGGGGAACCTGAGGAAGAGAATGACGTCGATCTGGAAAGTATATTGGACGAGTGCGCGACCATCGGCCTTCGACAGAAGATGCTCATGTGGCACTTCCGATCCAGGCAGGAATCGCTCATATCGTTCTCCAACTATCATTTCTATGATAACCGATTGCAGACATTCCCGAGCGCCGATGCGTCCGGTCCCGACACGGGTATCGAGCTCATAAACGTCCCTGATGGACGATACGATCGTGCTGGCAAGAGGGACAATCGCATTGAGGGGGCCATAGTGGCAGATCTGGTCATATCTCTCTATTTGGCCGACCCAACCCGCACCATCGGCGTGGTTGCCTTCAGTGAGGCCCAGCAGGAGGCGATCGTCGACCTGTTGGAGTACAAGACGAAGAAAGTGGCGCTCGAAAGGCCCGAGATAGAGAAGATCTGGGAAATCGAGGGGACGGAACCATTCTTCGTCAAGAACCTGGAGAACGTCCAGGGTGACGAAAGGGACGTGATGGTCTTCTCGATCGGCTACGGCAGGGATGAGGGTGGTCGTCTGACCATGAACTTCGGTCCGTTGAACCAAGATGGCGGGGCTAGGCGCCTCAACGTCGCGATAACCCGGGCAAGGAAGGCGGTCAAGGTCGTCTCCAGCATATTGCCCGAGGACATCGAGATCGGCGATGCCAGCCCCCGCGGCCTTAAACTTCTCCGCGAGTATCTGGACTACGCACGCGCCAAAGGTGACCGGGTGGCATTGACACCAGAGGACGTCAAGGCTGCCAAGGTCCGGCAGAAGTTCGAGGAGTCGGTGCAGAGGGCCTTGGAGGGGCGTGGCTACACGATCGTCCGCCGGGTGGGGAAATCATCCTTCCGCGTTGACCTTGCCATAGAGGACCCTGTGATAAGGAACAAGTACGCGTTGGGAATACTATGCGATGGGGAGCCATATGCCCAGGCTATGAATGCCAGGGACCGGGAGAGGCTCCGCGCGGATGTGCTCATGAACCTCGGATGGANACTGGTACGGCTATGGTCCGAAGAATGGGTACGGGACCAGGACCATGTCATGCAGAAGCTCGAGGTGGAGATGAAGATGTTGGGACTGGACCCGGAGTCGCTGAAGAGAAAATGAGCCTGGCATGGTCGTTTGTGGGCTCAAGTGCCGTGGCAAAGGTATATTAAACCCCTCTCCATTAGCGACGGATACCAATGTCGGGAGAGTCAGAACTATGACACCTAAGAAGACTGATCCGAACCTGGTCACCCTCGTCGACGACCTGAAGAGGTCCTCGAGGGAGAACGGTGCGGACATCTGGCGAGACATTGCTCTGCGTTTGGAGAAGCCCAGAAGGAACTGGGCAGAGGTAAACCTGAGCAAGTTGGAGCGATTCACCACCGATGGCGACGTCGTCGTTGTCGCCGGTAAGGTGCTGGGAGCAGGGGCCATCAGCAAGAAGATCACTGTGGCCGCTTACGATTTCTCCGAATCCGCGAGGAAGAGCATCGCGGAGGCCGGCGGGCGCAACTTGACCCTCATGGAGCTGGTCAAGCAGAACCCCAACGGCTCCGGCGTTAAGATCATGAGGTGATTGAGATGATCGTATACGACGCCGAGAAACATGTCGCGGGCCGACTGGCCACGACCGTAGCCCATCGATTGCTCAGTGAAGAGGTTGAGATCGTCATCGTCAACGCCGAGAAGGCGATCATAACGGGAGACCGGGATAACATCCTGGAGAACTATAAGGCGAAGCGCGACCGTGGTTATACTCACTCCGGTCCGTTCTTCCCCAGGCGCGCAGATCTCATCCTGAAGAGGACGGTCAGGGGCATGCTGCCCTACGACCGACCGATGGGAAGGGCCGCCTACAAACGCCTGAAGGTGTACGTGGGAGTGCCGGATGAGTTCACCGACGCTCAGAAGGAGAAGGTGGAGACCGCAATGCGCAGCACGACCGGTAGGTACATCACCGTTGGGGACATCGCTGAGTTCCTTGGTTCAAGGGTGAGGTGAAATCATGGCTAACGTTGTCAATACAAGCGGAAAGCGGAAGACCGCCATCGCCCGCGCCACCATCTCCGAGGGATCTGGCAAGCTTAGGATCAACTCCATTCCGGTCGAAGCGTGGCAGCCTGAGCTGGCCCGCATGAAGATCATGGAACCGTTGGCCCTGGTGCCAGAGAAGGCGTCCAAGGTGGACATCGATGTGTCAGTGGCCGGCGGCGGCGTGATGGGACAGGCCGAGGCCACCCGTACCGCAATCGCTAAGGCTATCGTCGATTATTACCAGGACGAGGCTTTGGCGAAGGCGTTCAAGCAGTACGACCGGTCCATGCTCATCTCTGATGTGCGCCGGAAGCTGCCGAAGAAGCCCCTGGGCCGTGGTGCTAGGAAGAAGAGGCAGAAGAGCTACAGGTGAGCAGATGATAATACCGGTGAGATGTTTCACGTGCGGAAAGGTGGTCGGATCCTCCTACCAGACCTTCATCAAGAGGGTGCAGATGGGAGAGGACNCCAAAGAAGTGCTGGACGACCTCGGCCTGAGGCGCTACTGCTGCCGCCGCATGATCATATCGCACTCGGACCTGCTCGAGGAGCTCATCCCCCTCGGTTGAAACCTTTTAAACTCAACCCCTTTCAACCACGGGTCTGTGGGGTAGCTTGGTATCCTTCCAGCTTGGGGTGCTGGTGACTCCAGTTCAAATCTGGACAGACCCACCATATTTCTTATCCATTCGACCTGAGATTTGTTTTTTCTAAGAACCTATCAACAGATAGCGGGCCATCCTCCAGAAAGGGATGGAGCGCCTCCCTTGGTCCCTTCGATGCGGCATCATGCGGACCTGGCCAAAATAGCAGAGACATTCACTTAAATAATTATTATATTTAATGATAATAATAAAATACGAAAGCTTTATTTACAAATGTTCTTAATGAATAATGGGGATCTTCATTGGTTGGTAAGAAGACGCTAGAGAACGATGAGTCGCTGAGGTTGGATTTCAAGAAGCTTATTTTGCAGAACCCCAACTATTTCGGGACCAACCCCAAGACAAAGAAGAAAGCAATCAAACCGATGCAAGGGAACACGAGGTACGAGGAGCTGAACTGTATCGGCTTCAATCCCGAGCAGGACATACTTGAAGCGGTCGTGGACGTGAAGTCCTCCACTGGATACAGCGGAGGTCTATGCTCTTACGGCTCCTTCGAATACGTTCGTTTCTTTATAGACTGGGACGATGACGGGGACTTCTCCGAGCCGGAGGAGGATGTGGGGGTCGCTTGCGTGAACGTCCATGACATCCCCGACGAGGATGGACGTTGCAGGCAGCAAAGCAAACCGCTCTCCTACGCGATTTCGGTCAAGATAGACCCGCAGCGGCTGCCTTGCACAAGACCGCGGTTGGTCAAGGTGAGGGGCATACTGCAATGGAGTGCGCCACCGCCGGCCGGAGAGCCGGACCATCCTCCCGTCTGGGGGAACGTCATGGAATGTTGGGTGCAGATCAGGCCATCCCTATTGCTCCTGAAAGATGTTCTCAAGGATCTTAAGAAGATCGCGATAGACCCGGAGTTGCTGGACATGGAGGTCCCTATATCCAAGGACAAGGAGCTGACCATGGCCGAGCTGGAGCAGGCCTACAAGGTCCTGGATGTCCCACAGCATCGCTTCAAGTTCTCGGAATATTACCATGTGGTCGAGATGCTGAAGAAAGACCCGGGGCTCATGGTAAAGCTGAAGACCGACCCTGATTTCGCTAATATCTCGGAGCTGCTCGGTAAGATGTCCCTGGAAGCATCGGACACCGGGTACGAGGAGCTGCGCTGTGTGGGGTTGAACTACGATCTCGATGTCCTCGTCGCCACCTTCAGTATCAAACGGCCTGCCGGGTATGGAGGGGGGCCATGCACCAAGGGGAGCCTGGAGTACGTCGCCTTCTGGGCGTATGTGTGGGACCAGATCGAGCAGATGTGCCACTGGAAGTACATGGGCACATCCAGCGTAAGGGTACATGATTACATCGATGTCCCATCTGGAGGCCTCCAATATGCGGTCCGCCTGCCGGTCGACTTGTCCAGCTACAAGGACTCCTGCGGCAGACCTACTATCTTGAAGGTCAGGGCGATACTGTCGTGGAATATCCCACCATCTAAGAACGACCCGAACCAGAACCCCCATTGGGGGAACAGGGTGGAATCCCTGCTCCAGATCAAGCCCGGTCATGCGGTGGAGGGGCAGGTGCCATTTATCAGCGTGGTCGGTGGGATGGCCGTGGAGAGCATCTCCGGAAACGCGCTCAGCGTGATCCCCAGCGCGCTGGGGGACGGATATGCGAACGGTCCCAGCGTACTTGGTGGGTTCAGCGCCCAAGAAAGCCCGTTCGGGGGAGTTGTGACCGTCTGCGGCCACATCTCGAACCCGCCAGACATATCCGCGGGAAGCACCAAGCTCAGGTACAAGGTGCAATTCAAGAAGAAGGGCGATGCATCATGGCATGACATGACCAATGGTTTCCGGATCTGGATCAGCATATGGAACGGTATGTTTTGGTCGATGACCCACAAGGACCAGGTCTCGGTCGGGGGCGAGTTCGAGTTCGAGGAGGACCTATCACCACCGGAACAGCACTTCGTCGAGGGGAACGTCCTAGCCCAATGGTACTCAGGGGGCGCGGACGGCGATGGANTGTATGACATCAGGATGCTACTGTCGGAACCTTTCGCCTTGGGCGATCCCTTGCATAGCGTCCCTCCGGGCTATGTGTCGAGCAANATCGTGAAGGTGATGGTGGACAACACCCCGCCCGTGGTGGCACTTTCGGTGGACGACCTCAAGCCATGCAAGAAGTACACCGTCGGGGAGAGCAGCTTCACCGGGAGGATATCCGCCACTGATCAGCATATCGGAGGATATAGCCTGACCATCCAGCACGAGTCGACCCCGTTGCCGGTAATCCCACCCGATATAACGCCGGGTGGTGAGAGCTACCCCCTGATGCCAGCGCCTGGTGTGACGGATAAGCCCTTCACAGTGAACATCCATAGCAGCAGCAGCATCGGTGGTTACTATATCCGCCTGTATGTATGGGACAGGACCGTCGTGAACAATGGAACGATCGGATGGAGGACAGAGGCCATCGTCGTGCTTTGCCTGCAGAAGTGACCTTGTTTGAAACGGACATTGCGCTGAGTGAGGTCCTGGGTACCGAAAGGAGGTCATCCCTCCTCCGTACCAGGGGCCATCGATACGATGGTCCCCTGCATCTTTTTTATAATTTCTATTTAATTATATTAATCAATATGATATCTGAATTTACAAGAAATAACGGACAGAAGAGAGATGGATGCGTAATGTCGAAACCTCGTTCTCATGAATTCCTCACATCTGCTCCAAATAAGCGCTTTCCATCCTAGGGGCCAGCGCATCCCAGGTATAGTTCCGCGCATGACCGATAGAAGACCTGCCCATTCTCCTCCTCCGTTCATCATCCTCCAAAAGGACGTTGATCTTCTCGGCGAGGTCCTTGGAATCCTTCGGCCGACACAGCAGTCCTCCATCCTGGACCACCTCGGGTAGCCCTCCGACATTGGTTGCAACGATGGCCTTCCCATACGACATCGCCTCGGCAACGGCGATCCCATAGGACTCGAAGATCGATGGCATGACGAAGAGCTTACAGGAGGCCAGGAGTTCGCACTTGTCCTCCTCGCAGACGCGGCCAGTGAGCCGCACCTTTCCTTGTAATCCTTTCTTCTGGATGATACGCTGGAGGCGAGGCTGCAATGGACCNCCACCACATATCACCAGCTTTGTATCCACCTGGCTCATGGCCCNCAGCAAGTGCTCGAGACCTTTGGTGTTGACAAGCCGCCCCATGAAAAGGATGAAATCATCCTCCTTCNGTGGTGCGGCGCACGGGATCTCAATGCCGTTGGGGATNGCGACCAACCTGGAATGGTCGAAGCCCCTATCTTCCAGGTCCTTCCTAACGAACTCACTGACGCAGATGACCTTGGGGAAACGTTTGAGATGCCTCTTCAACATCTGATCGTTGATCAGTGACGGNAATCGGGTGATGCCCACTCCCTCGCCGAAGGTATTGTGGAACGTGAAGACCTTCTTACCCGACCACCCCCGGGCCAGTTTATTGTAGTCCGGTGCCCATCGATAATGGAAGTCCACCAGGTCGGGCCCAAGTCCATCCAATGCCTCCTTGAGACCTTTGGTCGATACATAGGGAGGGTTGTAGATGTCGATGTACTTTGAAGGCAGCCGTACCACCCGGTACCCGTCCATCATCTCCTCAGAACTGGTCCCTTCCAATTGGCTGGTGAGCACGATCATCTCGTGCTTCTTTGAAAGCCTNTTGCAGATGTGATGCACTCTGTGCTCTATCCCACCCAGGAAGGGATAATGGAACGGGTTGACCTCTACGATCCTCATCTCAACAGCCTACCATCGGGGTGCCAGTGAGGGTAGGGCGTCCTGTNACATTATCCTTTAGCCCACCTAGGAAAATAATATGGACTAGATACCGCTTCAACGGCCGATGGCTGGACGGGTTTATGTCCTCACCTACGAGGGTGACCCCAAGAAGAAATTAGANATGGTCAAGGACTTGGCCAGGACGGAGGGCGTGTCCTTCGAAGGGGATGAGAGGAAGGGCTCCTTCGATGGCGGACCATATCTAGCTGGCATCCAACTCCGTTTCAAAGGCTCATACGTCATCAAGGGCAACAAGGTAGAGATCACGATCCAAGAGAAGCCAGCATTGGTGTCCTGGGAGCTGGTGGAGATCACGCTCAAGGGATTCTTTCTAGAGGAATGATCATGGGATGCGCTGTTCGGGGAAGGTCATTTATATCCCTGGGTCCAACCCCTTCAGCATGGTGAAGCGCAAGATCATCGATATTGCCGAGGAGCTCTGCAACGGGTGTGGGGATTGCGTCACCTCGTGCGCGGAGGGTGCCATCGAGATACGTGAGGGTAAGGCCCACGTCATCAATGACCGATTCTGCGATGGTCTTGGAGCGTGCATCGGTGGCTGTCCGACCGGGGCACTCACCATCGTCGAGAGGGAGACCGAGGAGTTCGACGAGCAGGCGGTGAAGGAACATCTCAGCAGTGGATCATGCGATGACATCCCCATCCAGGCCTGCCCTGGGTCCGGGCCGAGGATGTTCAAACCTCATCCCACCTCGACCGCTGGCGGACCGATCGGCTCCCAGCTCTCCAACTGGCCCATCCAGATACGCTTGGTCCCTGTCAATGCACCCTATCTGAAGAAGGCTAGGTTGCTCATCGCCGCCGATTGCACCGCTTTCGCGTGTGGAGGGATACAACGTGAATTCGTCAAAGATCGAGTGGTCCTCATCGGCTGCCCCAAGCTCGATGACAATGNGGAGTTCGTCGACAAGCTGGCCGCCATCTTCGAGGCCAACGATATCCAGGACGTCGCCCTGCTNCACATGGAGGTCCCNTGCTGCCGGGTCTCCAAAAAACTGGTCCGCACCGCGATCCAGAGGGCGGGGAAGGANATNCCCCTCAAGGAGTANATGGTGATGGTGGAAGGCGGTTCCGTTCAACAGATGGCCTAGATCAACGCTTGTTCAACTTGCAGCTGATGCTCTCGATCTCTAGCTTGATCACAGCGGTCTTGCCCATGCACTTGTCCGTCACGACATATTCGCCTGGATGGTAATGTCGCATCAGGACCTCGACCCCTTTGGCCCTTTCCTCGGCGGAAGTGACGATGCCAATCCGACCGGTTCCCATTACGCATCTGAAGTTATTGCTGCACCTATAGGCGTCCTTGTCCAGTACCAGGCCTTCGTCGATATCGATCTCGAAGCAGGCCTTGCCGGTTCTTTCGATTAGTCGCATCTTGCGGCCCTCCAAGGCGCAATGGAACCACAGGCAGCCCTCCGAGTATCCGAAGTTCATAGGTACGATGTAGGCCTCGTCCCCGTCCACCAGCCCTACGCGGCACACCATGGCACCATTGATGATGGTATCGATCTCCTTCCGGTCCGTGACCTCCTTCTCAGAACGTCTCATCGAGGCCGACATCTTCATTCTGATTTATCAGCTCAACGGAGCCTGTAACCGCAGAAGGGGCAGAACGCGCCCCCGACATCGCTTCGACCACAGTTGCGGCAGAATCGGGCACCGTCGGGGTTCGGCGGTGGGACCGTGGTATCGACCGATGCCGGGGGCGGCGGTGGGGGAGGGGCATAGGTGGTGTTGTAGGTCCCATAATGGGGAGGTGCCCCCCATTGCGTCCCGTATTGCAGCTCTGGCGGGGGAAGCTTGTCCTCCTCCGGTCTCTTGATCAACTTCCGCACCATTAAGATGGTAGCTATGATGACTATGACCAGGATGGCCAGGTAGGCNATCTCCCATCCGGTTATCGAGAGATCTACGTCCGAGGTGCTCTGGTCCGTGGCATTTGCGGNTATCACGAAGGGACCGATGTTGTAGGACCCGTTGGCTGCGTTCCCCTCACCATCTATCGCCCGGACATGGAGGTACCACAGCCCCTGACCGAACGCTGGGCTCGTGGACCTTGCCTCTGTGGTATCGATGGACCCGTCCGGCACTGTGTCCCGGAACCCATCCCATATGATGGAGTAGCCAACGATGCTGTCTGAGAAATCGATGGCGCCGCTCCACGTCACCTCGATGGTGGAGTCGTCCGATTCCTGCATTATCTCGTGGTCAGAATGGAAATTGGTCGGATTGAGCGGGTAACCCTGGTCGATCTGGAACCGGGCATGGTAGAATATGGTCCGCAAGGAATCGTTCTTGTCCGGCCATGATGAGTAGACCTCGTACATGGTCTGGGGCTTGTCATTCAGGAAGATCTCCCAGAAGACATTGAACTCATCATCGACCATGTCCCCGTTCCCATGGGGGTCCCAGGAAGGGTTGTCTGTCACCGAGACCCCATCCATGATGTCCCAGAGCACGTTGGCCACCGCACCCTCGACGATGTTCCCGTCATAATCGCCGTAATCGGAGTTCTCGGAATAGAATGGCCCATCCGCATATACCGTTGACTCCAGATTGCTTGTGTCGGAACGGTTCGGGTCCCCGATCACCGCTCGTTCGAAGAACTCNGCCCAGCCTTCCGTGAGCGCAAAGGGACCATTGGACACACTGTCTATGTAATGGGGGTCCACTCCTTCACTGTAAGGAAAGCTGCCACCTCGAATAGCGAAATGGACACAATGGCCATACTCATGGAGTATCGTGCCTTGGTTCCAGATATGCCCTCCCCCATCCGGAACGTCGATGACGCTCCCTGACGAACTGGGCCAAGTGCCGGATGGCCAGTTTATCGAGACCTTGCTCATGTCATAACCGGTGCGATTCTTTATCCAGATGGCACCCATGCGCGCCGCCTCGAAGGCCGACCAGGCGGCCCTTTCGTCACCGGTGATGAGATGGTCTATCGTACTGGTCGTATTGACCCAGAACTCCTCCGTGGACCATTCATATATGGACATGGGCACGCTTGTGGTCGCGTCCCTCACCTCAACATATTTCCCGTCCCAGGCACTGACCCTCAGCTCGACCAGTCCCGCGCTCACCCCAATGAAATGGACCGTTCCGTAATTGTCGGTCGTACCGTTCCTCTCCACGAAAGAATCATGGACGTTGACCCTCCACAATTGGACCTTGGCCCCGGCGCAGGGAAGGACATCGGAGCTGTCCTCGCTGGTATAGTTGAAGCGGGCGGTGAGGGTCAAACTATCTGACGTCGCTGATGGGACCACGATGTCTGGTCCCGTATCTGAGACGACCTGATCGTCCACACTGTCGGCGATGCGTGTCGCTTCCACTGCCGACGCATTCGTGGTAGGAGCGACCGTGTCCGTCGATGGACCTTCAATGAGGAACATGCCGATGGAGCTGCAGCTCAATGACATCGCCAGAAGAAGCACTGCTGCGATGATGATCCCCTTTCTCTGCCTCATACCAAGTAGGTATCCTCACGAACCTGGACATTAATCTACTTTATGATGCACCAGATGGAGGGTCGGAGACAACGTCCGTTCGGTACCGTGGAGCCATGCTGGATGAATGTTGGATGATACATCCAATTTAAATATCGGCAACCCATATCCACCGGTACATGAAGGCGGCGCTGATGACCGGTCCCGGTAATCTCTCCTTGGAACAGGTGACGGACCCGGAGTTGCCCCAGGACGGGGCGGTCCTCGAGCTGGTGGCCTGCGCCATCTGTGGAACGGACGCCAAGATGTTGGAGAATGGCCATAGGGACCTGGTCTATCCGCGCATCCTGGGACATGAGATGGTCGGACGCATCATCGCTATCGACAGGAAGGTCCGCTCGTTCCGAGAGGGCGACCTGGTCCAGGTCTGGCCGGGCATTGCCTGCGGGGAATGCCGGCCTTGTCAGAGAGGTTACGACAACCAGTGCCAGAGAATGGGCATCCTGGGGTTCAANCGTGATGGTGGTTTCGCCCAAAGGATGGCCCTGCCGGCCGAGAGCTTCCGAACCGGAGGNCTGGTCATGCTCCCTGAGGATGTGGACGCTTCCCTGGTCACNCTGACAGAGCCTTTGGCTTGCTGTCTGAACGGACAGGAGCTGGCCTCGGTCGGGGCAGGGGATACCGTTCTGATCTTCGGCGCCGGGCCCATCGGATGCCT
>JGI20214J51650_10002558_pt1 | contig 11479 bp, 10 predicted proteins | sample WetSurMetagenome_FD_51650 | JGI IMG/M metagenome (IMG submission 51650)
GAAACAGGTGATCGCGTGGCTGCGCTGGTGAAGGCGGGAGTGGATCTGGTCATCGTCGATACCGCGCACGGTCATTCGCAGGGGGTAATTGACACGGTGAAGATGCTACGCAAGAAGTTTCCTTCGCTCGATCTTGTCGCGGGGAACGTGGGGACCGGAGAAGGCGCCAGGGCTCTTATCCGGGCGGGTGTCGACGGGGTGAAAGTTGGCATCGGCCCCGGCTCCATTTGTACGACGCGTGTCGTTGCCGGTGTGGGTGTACCGCAGGTCACGGCGATCATGGAATGCGCGGGTGTCGCACACAGGGCCGGTGTTCCGGTGATTGCCGATGGAGGAATCAAGCAGACAGGAGATATCGCCAAAGCCATTGCAGCCGGGGCGGATTCCGTGATGATTGGGGGGCTCTTTGCCGGCGTGGAAGAAAGTCCGGGCGAAAAAGTGTTGTATGAAGGTCGGAGCTACAAGATCTATCGAGGTATGGGGTCCATTGAGGCCATGAAGGCGGGTAGCAAGGACCGTTATTTTCAAGATGCTGAAGATGACGTTCAGAAGTTGGTGCCTGAGGGGATCGAGGGACGCGTACCATTCAAGGGGTCTCTGGGTGAGACCATCTACCAGATGATCGGGGGATTACGTGCGGCGATGGGATATAGTGGNGCNCGAACTGTCCGTGAGCTGCAGAGCAAGGGGAGATTTGTCCGCATGACGGATGCAGGGCTTCGTGAGAGCCATCCNCACGACATCACCATTACGAAAGAGGCTCCGAATTACCACGTTCACTGACGGCCGGCACCGGTCATTCCGCGCTGACCGTCTCGCCCGATTGCGGGCGCGCATGCGTGAACAGAACGTTGCGGCGCTGGTGGTCTCCCTTCTTTCCAATGTCCGCTACCTGACCGGATTCACGGGTTCCCATGGGGTGGCGGTTATTACGTTCTCGGACGCGTGGTTTCTGACCGACACGCGGTACCGCACGCAGAGTGCACGCGAGGTCCGTGGATTCAGCCGCATCATCACGATGCATGATCTGTGGAGGACGATCGCGTCGCGCAAGCTGCTGGGTGGGTGTCGTCGTGTGGCATTCGAGTCAGAAGCTGTGACGTACGCGCAATACCTGCTCTTCCGTGGGTGTGTAGACCGCGCCATCCTGGTGCCGTCGCGCAACCTGGTTGAAGAGCTTGCCGTTGTCAAGGATGCAGAGGAGCTCGCGTGTATTGGCAGGGCGGTGGAGATCAGTGATCGTGTGTTTCTGGAGATACTTCCTCTTCTTCGTCCTGGAATGAGCGAACTCGAAATCGCAGCTGAGATCAGCTATCGCCAGCGATGCCATGGGGCTGAAGGTGACGCCTTCGAACCGATTGTCGCCAGCGGGAGTCGCGGGGCTTCTCCTCACGCACGAGCCACGGCGAAGGCAGTCAGGAGCGGTGAATTTGTCACATTGGACTTTGGATGCACGGTGAACGGTTACTGCTCCGATCTAACGAGGACTGTGGGAATCGGGCGGATTGATCGCGGGAGACGGGAGGCGTATGCAACCGTATTGCACGCCCAGCGTGACGCCATTGAGGTCGCACGGGCCGGCATGGTAGCGTCCGAGCTTGATGCCGTGGCACGCACGCGGATCGCAGCAGAGGGATATGGAAGGTTTTTTGGGCATTCTCTCGGCCACGGCCTGGGATTGCGGATCCACGAGCGGCCGCGTGTGTCGCGTCTGAGCACCGAGCTCCTGCACGTGGGGAGTGTCATTACCATTGAACCGGGGATCTACATCCCTGAGCGCTACGGTGTGCGCATTGAAGACGATGTTGTGCTCACTTCTTCCGGATGCAGGGTGCTTACCACGGCTCCCAAGGAACTATTGATTCTCTGACCATGGCTCTACGCACAGATACTCCGCGACGTGTGTTGGTCATCGCCTACTACTTCCCCCCCATGGGGTTGAGTGGTGTGCAGCGGACGCTGAAATTTGTCAAGTATTTCTCCGATTTTGGCTGGCATCCCACAGTGTTGACCGTTCAACCGCGGGGGTATCTGGCACAGGACGATTCTCTTCTGGATGATCTTGCGGGACGCGATGTTCGCATTGTCCGTACTACTGCCGCCGGTCCCGGCAAGCTTGTCACGAAGAAGGAGGTTGTGCGCTTTCCCTCGGAATGGAGCCGGAAGCTGCTCAGCCGCCTCAGCGACACGCTATTCATCCCCGACAACAAGATCGGCTGGAAGCGTAAGGCTGTCGCACGGGCGCTGGAGCTTGCGCGCGAGACGCCGTTTGACATGATTTTTGCCACTGCACCGCCGTTCACGGATTTCCTTATCGGTCGGGAGCTGAAAAAGAAGCTCAACATCCCTCTCGTGCTCGATTATCGGGATCCCTGGATCGACTACCCGTTTAAATTCTATCCAACCCCCCTACACAAGCTTTTGAATGTCCGTCTCGAGCGCCGTGCCCTCCGGGCCAGCAGTCATGTGGTGACGACCAACAGGAAGGTTAAGGAGACTGTTCTCCGGAGACACCGGTTCCTCGGCTACCAGGATGTCGACATTATTTCACAGGGGTTTGATCCGGCCGACTTTGAAAAGGCGCGGAGCACACCGCTTGAGCGGCCTCAACGGAAGGCGATGCGCATAACATACGCCGGGGTTTTCTGGGAGGATCGGAGGCCTGATTACTTTCTCCGGGCGTTGGCCGAGCTGCAGAAGGAGCAGCCCCGTTTGCGCGGACGCATTGACGCGCACTTTGTGGGGAACTTCCGGGAAGAGAATCGCAAGCTGGTTGTCCGTCTCGGCCTCCATGACTCCGTTACGGAAACAGGGTATCTGCCGCATGTGGATTGCATCCGGGAGCTCCTGGCTTCCGATGTTCTCTGGATGATTGTTGGCGATGATCTGGGTTCGCCCGGCAAGACCTACGAATACATTGGTGCGGGAAAGCCGATCCTTGCATGCGCCCCCGAGGGGTTCATTAAAAACGCTGTTCTTGAGGCCGGAGGAATCGTCACTCTTCCTGACGATATCCCTGCGATCAAGGAGGCCCTGATGACGCTGTTCAATCGCTGGGAGCGGCATGAGCTTCGCGGGCCGGAGCAGGAAGTGATTGACCGGTACAGTCGCTTCATCCTGACGAGGTCGTTGGTACGGATTTTCGAATCTCTGCTGGTGGAGAATTGACATGAAAGTGCTCGTGATAGGGTCCGGAGGGAGGGAACATGCGTTGGTCTGGGGGCTTTCCCGCAGTGCCGGCATCACCAGGCTGTGCTGTGCTCCCGGCAACCCCGGGATTGCCCGTCAAGCAGAGGTGGTGCCGATCGCGTCCACCGACCGGCAGGGGCTGTTGGATTTTGCGGTGAAGGAGCAGATTGATCTGACTGTCGTTGGACCCGAGCAGCCCCTTGCCGACGGAGTGGTTGATAAGTTTCTCGACCATGGTCTTACGGTATTCGGTCCGACGCGTCGGGCCGCGGAACTCGAATGGAGCAAGGCGTTTGCCAAAGACTTCATGTCGCGCCATCGCATACCGACGGCCTCAAGCCGGACATTTGCACGGGGTCAGGAGGCTGAAGCGCGGGACTACATACGGCAGGTTGCACTGCCGGTTGTTCTGAAAGCGGACGGATTGGCGGCGGGAAAAGGTGTGCTCATCTGCCGTGATCGTGAAGAGGCTGCACGGGAAATGCTGGGCATGCTCGGGGGAGGGAGTTTTGGTCAGGCAGGTGCACGTGTTGTGGTGGAGGAATTTCTTGAAGGCGAGGAGGCATCGGTCTTTGCGATCACCGACGGCCGGGAGTATGTGATTCTTGCTCCGGCCCAGGATCACAAGCGTGCGCTGGACAACGACGAAGGGAAGAATACCGGCGGCATGGGAGCCTATGCTCCTGCGCCCAACGTGAATGGTGCGCTGCTACGGCAGGTGGAAGAGGAAATTGTGCGGCCGACCCTTGCAGGGATGGCTGCGGAAGGTCGACCATACTCGGGGTGTTTGTATGTCGGTCTGATGATTACTCCTGCGGGAGCAAAGGTGATTGAATACAATTCCCGGTTTGGAGATCCCGAAACGCAGGTTGTTCTCCCGCTGTTTGCGGGAGATCTTGCTCAGTTGTTGCTTGCGGCGGCGCGTGGCGGGATCGGCGCATACCGGGGGTTGAGTTGGTCGCCGCAAGCCCATGGCACAGCGGTTTGTGTGGTTCTTGCCTCCGGAGGGTATCCTGATGCCTATGCACAGGGGAAAATGATTACCGGGCTTGAGCGCATCGAGAACCAGCAGGGGGTCGTTGCGTTCCATGCGGGGACGAGGCTGGACGGAGAACACCTGGTCACTTCCGGTGGCAGGGTTCTCGGCATTACTGCAGTGCGTTCGTCGGGGACGATTGCAGAAACCATCCGCGACGCGTATGCCGCGGTTGCCAAGGTGCACTTCGAGGGTATGCACTATCGGCGCGACATCGGCCACAGGGCTTTGATCTACGCTATCGGTTCATATATTGAAGGGACAGCACGGCGATGAATATTCTTGTCACGGGAGGCGCAGGCTTCATCGGTTCTCATATCGTTGATGCGTATCTTGCCGAGGGCCATCGGGTAACGGTCGTTGACAACCTGTCAACCGGCAAGAAGGATAACGTCAGCCCTGCTGCCGAATTTCATGCTATTGACATCCGGGATGCTAATGCGCTTGGTGAAGTGATGACCCGCGGGAATTTCGATGTCGTGAACCATCACGCCGCGCAGATGGACATCCGTCGTTCCGTTGCAGACCCCGTCTACGATGCATCCGTCAACATTATCGGCATGTTGACGCTGATGGAGTTGGGGATGCGGTCGGGAGTTCGACGCGTGGTGTTTGCTTCGAGTGGAGGGGCGGNGTACGGAGAGCAGGAGACGTTTCCCGCGCCCGAANCGCATCCCACACGGCCGATTTCCCCGTATGGCGTTGCGAAGCTTACCACCGAGCAGTATCTCTTCTACTATGCTCAGGTCCATGGTTTCGCACCGGTCGCACTGCGCTATGCGAACGTCTACGGACCGAGACAGAACCCCGAGGGCGAAGCAGGAGTCGTGGCCATCTTTGCGACGAAGATGCTTCAGGGCGGGACTCCGGTGATCAACGGTGACGGGAAGCAGACCCGGGACTACGTGTTTGTAGGTGATGTTGTCCGGGCCAATGTGCTCGCTCTTCGCGCGGAGGGATGCCGCGTCTACAATGTGGGCACGGGGATTGAAACAGATGTGAACACCATTTTCCGCACGATCAAGGCAGCGACACGCAGCACCTGTGAAGAAACCCATGGAGCGGCAAAGAAAGGTGAACAGACGAGGAGTGTCTTGGACTGCCGTCGCATCGGGGCGGAGCTCGGCTGGCATCCGACGGTGACGTTGCAGGATGGTCTCCGGAACACTGTGGAGTTCTTCCGTCGTCGATGAATCGCATCCGTGCGGGGATGGTCGTTGCGCTCGTGGTGTGGGGAGCAGTCACGTGTTGTGCACAGGACGGGTGGGTGGGTGGTGTGCCTCCTCCGCTTCCTGCACTGGAGGAGGTTCATCCGCTTCAGGAGGCCGTATTCCCGCTGCTGATTCCGATGGTCTTTCATTCGGTGCAGGAACTCAGGACGATGTTGCACGGCGAGGAGTTCAGGCACATCCGGGCGCGGTGGGGTGACCGGTATGCAGTTGATGTGGCGTTCCGGTGGGCTGAACAGTTGTGCTGGAACAACCGGGCCGTATCTCTTCTGGTGGTTTTTCTGGCGGTGATAGACCATCGCACAGTGGGGTTTCGGATTCCGTTGCTTGGACCGGTGGTCTGGCTTCCGTTGACCGGCGAATTCCCAGACGAATTCACGGAGCGTGTCCAGGCGTTGCCCGCTCACCCATTTCCGGATTCACCGCCAGGGGGGGGTGGGGACAGGGACAAGCTGCAACATTTCTTTGGTTCGGCGTTTCTGGCGTATGTCTTTGGGGGTTCCGGTCCTGCAGAACGCGTCGGCGACTTCATCGAGTGGGGGGAGGATGCGTTTGTGGTGGATGGCGGGTACGATCCCCGTGATCTTGAGGCAAACGAACGAGGGCGCCGTTTTGCGGCACGGCTGCGCGAGGACCGCGAAGCGCTCCCATCGGGTGACATGCAGGTTCCTCTGGCAATTCCGCAGCGTGTGCGTGAAGCGCCGGAATAGTCCGGGAACCAAGGAACCCCACTCAGGCAAAGACCTATGAAAACAGTACTCGTTGTTGATGACGAACAAGCGATTCGTGATTCCATCAGGATGATTCTGGAATATGAGAAGTTCTCCGTCCAGTTTGCGGAAGACGGCCCGTCGGCCATCTCCCGGGTGCAAGCCGGCGGGATTGATCTTGTGTTGTTGGACATCAAGATGCCCGGCATTGACGGCATGCGCGTACTACAGGTATTGCGGGAGTCGGCTCCTGCGCTTCCCATCGTGATGATTTCGGGGCATGGCACGATTGAGACTGCGGTTGAAGCCACGCGACTTGGCGCGTACGATTTTCTCCCCAAGCCCATCGACCGCGAGCGTTTGCTCATTGTCGTGCGGAACGCTACGGAGTACAAGCATCTGCGTGAACAGGTGGAGCGGAAATCCCGGATCATCGGGGAAACTCAGCTCATGAAGGATTTGCTTGTGCTCATCCAGCGGGTGGCGCCCACGGAGGCCCGGGTCATGATCACGGGGGAAAACGGTTCGGGCAAAGAGCTGGTTGCCCAGGCGATTCACCGGTTCAGCAAGCGTTCTTCACAGCCGCTCGTGGAGGTGAATTGCGCTGCGATTCCGAATGAGCTGATTGAGTCGGAGTTGTTCGGCCACGAAAAAGGATCGTTTACGGGGGCGACGAACCAGAGGGTAGGGAAGTTCGAGCTTGCCGATCACGGCACGATCTTTCTCGACGAGATCGGTGATATGAGCATGAATGCGCAGGCCAAGGTCTTGCGTGCGCTTGAAGAGGGGCGCATTGAACGGGTTGGAGGGTCGCGCACCGTCTCTGTTGACGTGCGGGTCATTGCAGCGACGAACAAGAATCTCCTCGACTCTGTGAAGAACGGCGCATTTCGGGAGGACCTCTACCACCGGTTGAACGTGATACCGATACGTGTACCGAGTTTGCGCGAGCGGAGGGAGGATATCCCGCTCCTGGCGCGGGCGTTTGTTGAAGAGGTGTGCGCACAGAACGGGATGGCGACGAAAACGATCACCGACGAAGCTCTTCGGAGGCTGCAAACCCTTGAGTGGAGTGGGAACGTCAGGGAGNTGCGCAACGCGATTGAGCGCATGGTCATCATGACGCCGGGTCCCATCATTTCAGAATCCGAGATCATGATGCCACAGCCCGTGCACCATGGCGAGGCGGAGGAGCTCATGGTGGAAGGACTCACGTTTCAGGAATTTAAAGACAGGGCCGAGGCGGCGTTCATCAAGAAACAGCTTGGGCTCTCAGGATGGAACGTCAGCAAAACCGCGGATATTTTGCAGATCCAGCGAAGCCATCTCTACAGCAAGATGAAGAAATATGGTCTGGAACGGTCGTGAACTGGTTTCTGCATGCGGTTCTGAGGTCAGAGTTCGGTGCTGTTTCGTGTCCTCTGCCGCACCACTTCATACATCCCCAACGCGCCGGCCACGGACGCGTTCAGCGATCCCACTTTGCCGAAGAGGGGGATGCGCACGAGATGGTCGCAGTGTTCTTTCACGAGACGTCTGACCCCGCGGCCTTCGTTTCCCACCACCAGCACCACGGGTAGTGTGTAGTCGGGTTCGTTGTATGCCTTGTCGCCCTCACCTGCCAGCCCGACGATCCAAAACCCTGCTTCCTTGAGCCGGTCAACTGTCGCGACGACATTGGTGACCTCGGTGATCGGTATGTGTTCCGTGGCTCCGGCCGAGGCTTTCACGACGGCGGGGGTGATACTTGCCGCGTGGTGTTTGGGGATGATGACGCAATGGACTCCGGCGCATTCCGCGGTGCGCACAAGTGCCCCGAGATTTTGCGGGTCTTCGATCTGGTCCAGGATGAGAAGAAAGCCTGTGGTATGGTGTTCGGCGAGTGACGCCAGGACACGTTCGAGGTCGGCGGTGGGCCGTGCAGGAATGAACGCGATGACGCCCTGTGTTGTCGCATCGACGGCTAGTTGCCGGAAGGATTGCCTGTCGATCTCCGCGAGCGGGACGCCGTGGTGTTCAGCGAGGCGCCGGATTTCCTCGATCACGCCACCCCGGATCCCCTGCAGGATGCCGATGCGTTCGATTGGCTTTCCGGACTTGAGGGCCTCGATGATGGGCTTCCGCCCGGTCAGCATCTGTCCCATGGCGTCCCGCGGGGGACTACCCCGTTCCTGNTGTGAGTGGAGGTGTTCGACGGCGCAGGATGAGCAGCCCCGCCGTCGCGAGCACGAACAGGATGACGCTGAAGAGTTGCGCTTCGGAGAGCCCACCAAGAAGGTGCGGGTTCAGGCGCAGGAATTCGACAAAGAATCTGAACGTGCTTGCGAGCATAACGTACACCATGAACAGCATGCCATCGACGGGAAGGCGCGAGCGCAGCCAGAGCAGGATACCGAATCCGGCACACCCCAGAAGGAGTTCGTACAGGGGTGTAGGGTGGAGCGGAGTGATCTCATCGAAACGGGAATACCAATGTCCCATGCGGTCTTTTCCTGCGATGATCACGCGGAGCGAGTCGTACTGCCACGCAGCCCGCTCTTCAGGATTGTGCAGGAAATATTCTTGCAGCATAACGGTGGGTTTCGCTGTTCCCTGCGCATAGATAGTTCCCCAGGGAAGTCGGGTAGGTGCGCCGTAGTCGCCATCGCCGGACAGATGGCATCCGACGCGGCCGACGCCGTACGCAAGAATCAGGGCAAGGCCGAGTCCATCCCACACCTTCATGAAGGGTATACGTTTTGCGCGGACGTAGAGTGACACAGCCAGCAGGGCAACAAGGAAACCGCCGTACCAGGTCAACCCACCCGCAGAGAAGGTCATTCCCCAGGGGTCACGGAGGAAGAGATTCCACTCTTCAAGAAGATACAGCAGTTTTGCTCCACTGATGCCGAAGATGACGGCGAGAACGGTGATGGTATTGGCTGCGGCCGGATTGATCTTGTTGCGCCTGAAGTGCAGCGACAGGATATAGCTTCCCAGGAGGAACGCGATGCCCAGCATCAATCCGTAGCTATACACATGCAAGGGGCCTATACGAAAAAGAACGGGAATCATGAATGCTCGCTTATGCTATGGGAGAACTCCAGCGTGACGTTTCGGTCACGACTTGGACGAACGGTTTGCGGGGCGATTTGACGAGCTCCACTTTCTTGGGCGAGATCCGGATGGAAAAGCTATTTTCGCGTCCGTCGATGCCTGCGATGATCACGGTGTACGTACCCTTGAGTCCTTCATAATCCTTCTGGAAGCGTGCGGGGCCGGCTGCCGGAAGGGTGAGATGAGGGGTCTTGAAGCCGAGGATTGACAGTGCGATGGATCCTGCGTCGATTTTTTCTTCGACGGAAAGCTCATAGCGGAACGTGGCAAATGTTCTTGTGGTTTCCAGGATCACCCGCGTCACATAATGGAGCGTTCGTTCGGCGAAGTGCGGGGCGACGAGGAGACGGTATTCGGGTTCGGGTGTTTCTTTGGCTGTTGTGCGCGCGGGCATCCGTGCTTCAGAGTTCAAAGTACGTGGCCTCTTCGCGCTGGAAAAGCTCGAGAATCTCTTTGGCCGAATTGGTGGCAAGCAACTGGGTGCGGAATTCCTCTTTGTTCATCAATCTGGAGATTCTGCTCAGCAGTTTGATGTGCGGTCCGACGAGGTTGTCTTTTCCGACGAGCAGGAACACGAGCCGCACGGGTTTTTCGTCGAGGGAGTCATAGTCGATCTCCCGTTCGGTCACCGCGAACCCCGCAACGATATCTGTGACGGCGTCGGTCTTCCCGTGGGGTATGGCGAAGCCGTTCCCCACGCCGGTGGACATGATTTTCTCCCGTTCGAAGATTGCGGTACGGACTTTTGCTTTGTCGAGCACCTTCGGTGAGGCGCCGACGACGTCCACCATGGCGTCAATAATTTCCTGTTTGGAGGATCCCTTGAGCCGTGCAACGACCAGGTCTTCGGTGAGGATATCGCTGATTTTCATGTTCCTGCCACTCTCCTATGCTTCATCGCGCCAGGCGATGACCTTTTGTTCATACTGGTGAACCAATCTGTCCGCCGTTTGCTGATCTTCCGCTTCCGCGCTGACATGGAACAAGGGGCGTTCTTTGTCGGGAATGAGAAGCACGGAGAGTCCTTCTCCGTGTCCATCGAAATAGACCTTGATGCCGTCGACAAGATCGCGCCGTTTTCCTTCGGTGTCGGCCATGATATGGCGCATCACTTTTCCCTTGTGTTCCCATGAGCAATTCACGGCGCGCCGTGCATTGTGCAGCCGGGGGATTTCCGCATCAAAGACGCCGAGTCGCTTATCGGCCCTTGCCATCATCTCGAGCAGTTTGGCGAGGCTGTACATCGCGTCGGTCGCGAAAAAGAAGTCCGAGAAGATGAAGCCCCCTTTGGTGCCGCCGATGAACCGCACGTTTTTGTTGGATGCCGCTTCCATCATGGCGAGGTGGCTGTTGCGNGTTTTNAGGACCTTGACGCCGTGCTGGAGGGCGATAATGTCAATTTCGCCGGAGGAGGTGATGGGGACGGCGATCCGCTCAACGTTCTTGTGCGTTTGCAGAAACATATCGGACACGACGGTGAGCAACCGGTCGCTGTCGAGGGTCGCGCCGTTCTCGTTCACCAGGAACAGCCGTTCGCCTCCGCCATCGATGAGGCATCCGATGTCGTATTTGAGCGACGTCACGATATGGGCGAGTTGTTTCATGGAATACTCGAACTCGTACTTGTCGCGCGTCAGTTTTTTCGGATCCAGGTGCGCGTTCAACGCCACGACCTGGCAATCGAACGATCCGAGAATGATCGGGAAGATCGTTGATGCAACGCCGTTCGAATAGTCGATGACCAGTTTGAATTTCTTCCGGTTGATTGCCTCGACGTCCAGCGAGGACAGGAATTTCTCTTTGTAGGCTTCGGTGGTGCGCTCGGGAAACGAAATCCCGCCCACCTTCTCGCGTGGTGCTCGCGCAAAATCCTCGCCGAAAAAGAGGCGTTCGACGTTCTTGGTCTTGCCGGTGGGCAGGTCTTTGCCGTTGGCATCAAAGAAGATGATGTCAGTGAGATTTTTGTCGGAGGGATTGCGGCGTACGTGGATGCCGCCGGCCTCTTTGCCGCTGCTCAATTCATGGCGGAGCAGGGGAATGGAGAGAGCGCGCAGGTCGAAGGTGTTCACACCGGCCGAGACGAGTCCGCACAGGAGGGCGCGGTTCATCATGCGTGAAACGTTGTCCGAATCGCGGCAGGTCACGACTGTTTTGCCGGCGCCGATAAATGCGCCGTACGCGGCCCCGAGCTTGGCGCCAAACTCGGGGTTCATTTCGAT
>JGI20214J51650_10002559_pt1 | contig 11477 bp, 11 predicted proteins | sample WetSurMetagenome_FD_51650 | JGI IMG/M metagenome (IMG submission 51650)
GGTGTTCCATCAGCGGGTGCATCGACCCATCTGGCCCGTAATGCGGCATATATGAGGAGGCCCCGGAAGAATAAGAAGGCAATAAACCCTCCTCACCCAAGCCCTGGGCGCAGGCAGCATGGGACACAAAAGCAATCATTGACAAACTCAACATGGAAATTTCGCGCTTCATACCCTTTCTCCTCTTCTTATCCTTTATTTATCTATAGCCCTATATTGCCAAGGGTCAAGCGTGTAACGGTCGATAGCACATTGATGGAAGTGCCTGGAAAATCGATAAATTTCCTTTTCAGGTCGCTGCGACCCGCTTGGGGTGCTAAATTCTTTTTATTGGGCTGTCGAGGCCCGCGTTTTTCCAAGGAGAAATCATGCGCAAGACCTTATCCATCGCCCTGCTCGGGCTGTCGCTGAATGCCTGGGCCGCGCCCGAAAACTACAAGATCGACGACACCCACAGTTTCGCCAACTGGAGCATCCGTCATATCGTGGGCAAAACCACAGGCACGTTCACCGATGTGAAGGGCACCTTGACGCTCGACCCGGCCAATCCCAACACGGGAGCGGCGAATGTGACGGTCAGCCTGTATTCTCTGGAATCCGGCCATCGCGCACGTGACGTCCACGTCCTGACCAGCGACTTTCTGGATGCGAACGCCTATCCGGAAATGCGCTTCGTCGCCAGCGGATTTCGCTCCACCAGCAAGGATGCGGGCGTAATGAGCGGTCAGTTGACGCTCCACGGCGCTACCCGTCAGGTCGATATTCCCTACACCATCCTGGGCACCGCCACCGACCCCTGGGGCAATGTGCGCACCGCGTTCGAAGGCAAGTTCAAGCTGAACCGTTCCGACTATGGCATCACCAAATATGTCGATAGCGGCAGTGGCATGATCGGCAACGAAGTGGAGATCACCCTGCTGGTCGAAGCCCTGAAACTGGGTTCAGACGGTCAGCCTGTCAACATGAAGGCCAAACCTGTCACGCCGCCCGTGGCAGCCCCGGTGCAGCCTGCTGAACCCGCCAAGAAGGACGTCAAGCCGGATTTGAAGGATATGTTCAAGGGCATATTCAACTGACAGGCCCCATTTCCTGCAGCGCACGTTAGCCTGGAAGCACTGCGCCCCGTTCATCTGATGCAATGCCCAAAGCGACACGGCACGGGAGAGAGGCAGAACCGCCTAACCGCGGCAAAGTGCAGCCACCCCCCGCATTCCCCTGGCCCGGTTCGTGATCAGGCAACGCTGCCGAAACTGGGGTCGCTGGCGATGAAGGGCGCCTTAAGCCCGGCCAGGAGGCAGCTTTGCGCGATGGGTCCACCCGGGAACAGGGTATACAAATATTTCAGGCCGCCTTTTGCGTGGAAGTGTTCATCCAGTGCATCGTGCAACTCGCGCAGATTGATGGTTGTTTCGTCTTCGTGCTGGGCGTAGTAACCCTGCAGGGCCCGAATGGTTTCCCAGTGATCCTCAGCGAGAACGAGTCCTTCCTTGCCGGCGAGGGTCAAAGCGTCTTTCCGGGTCCAGTCCGGCGGGGCGTGAGGAAAATCGGGATCAACCACCGGCTCACGGGTCAGTTGGTTGATGTCGGTCGAAACGTGCAGCATGTTGTTTCTCCTCAAAATGCATCAGGGATAGAGTAAAAATAGGTCAGTCGATCCCGGGATTCAAGCTTGGACGCAAGCTGATAGAAGCAGGGAGGGATGAGCGACGCTGTTGAACCCGGGCCGGCGAATCGGCTGGCAGCAGGCCCCGAACAATTGCCGCGCCGTCGATAAGTACAGGCTGTGTCCCCGAAGGAACACGGCCCTGTCGACCGGTTACAGCGCGCATGCGTCCCCGACGAACTAAGCTGAATTTATCCTATCTTCTCGAAGGAGTCCGGCCATGGCAAAACGATCCTGTCCACTGTCCAAGGTGTACGGCCTGCTGGAGCCGGGTCCGGCGGTGCTGCTGACGACCGCCCGCAAGGGACGCGCCAACATCATGACGATGTCATGGCACACCATGATGGAGTTCGAACCGCCGCTGATCGGCTGCGTGATCAGCGGCCGCAATGCCTCGTTCGACACGCTGAAGGCGACCCGGGAGTGTGTGATCAACATCCCGACGCAGGAGTTGGCGAAGCAGGTGGTTGGNATTGGCAACTGCTCCGGGCGCACGGTCGACAAGTTTGCCAAGTTCGGCCTCACCCCGGTGGCCGCCACTGAGGTGCAGGCGCCCCTGATCGCGGAATGCTATGCCAGCCTGGAATGCCGGGTCGCTGATACGCGGCTGGTGAACAGCTACAACTTTTTCATTCTCGAAGTGGTGCAGGCTTGGGTCGATCCCGCGGTCAAGAAACCACAGACCCTGCACCATCGNGGCAATGGCCTGTTTGCGGTAGCCGGCGAGACGGTCAAGCTTCGTTCCAGCATGAAATAGGGTCGGTGGGACCCTCTACACCAGGNGCAGCCGGTTTTTGTTGGATTCCCTGNGNAAATTAGCAATTTGAGGTCTTAAGCTGTTTGTTCAACCAGAAGGGGGCGTCATGAGCCTCGCAAAAACCATCGAAATCACGGCAGGTTCCAAAATGGAGTTTTGATGACGCGCTCAAGCAGGGGATCGCGCAGGCGGCCGCGTCGTTGGAAAACATTACCGACGCATGGGCGATGGATCAGAGCGTGAGGGTGAACAAAGGCAAGATTGTCGAATACACCCTCAGGATGAAACTGACCTTTGTCCTGAAGTAAATCTGAAACAGCAGGCTGGGGCACGGCCACGGCCACGGCCGTGAGCGGTGTCCGGCTATTGATCGCGCCTGAGGTTCCCCGCATCCATTCCGAAGCCGCATAATGCGCGCTGTGTTTTGGCCGCCTGCGCGGCATTCTGAGTTCATGCCCAATCTGCCCTACTGGCGCCTGTCCGGTTTCTATTTCTTCTACTTCGCCTTCGTCGGCGCGATGTCGCCATTCTGGGGGCTGTATCTGCAGTCGCTGGCGTTCAACGCGTTCCAGATCGGCGTGCTGATGTCACTGCTGCAGGTGATGCGGATTTTCGCGCCCAATATCTGGGGGCATATTGCCGACCGTACCGGGCGCCGCACGGCGATCGTGCAGATTGCGGCGCTGGGCAGCGTGTTGGTGTTTGCCGGCGTGTTCATCCGTGATGGTTTCTGGTGGCTGTTTGCAGTGATGGCATCGCTGAGCTTCTTCTGGAGCGCATCGCTGCCGCTGGTCGAGGCGATGACCTTGTCGCATCTTGGCGAGCGGTCCGACGCCTACGGCCGCATCCGCCTGTGGGGCTCGATCGGCTTCATCCTCATGGTGGTGGGGCTGGGCTATGCCTTCGATCATGTGTCGATCGCTTGGTTGCCGTGGGCGGTACTGCTGGTGATGCTGGGCATCGTCGCGTTCGCGCGGGTGATTCCTGAGGCGGAGATCCTGCCGCATCCCACCGACCATCATTCGGTGTGGGACATCGTGAAGCGTCCCGAAGTGGCCTCGCTGCTGGCCGCCTGCCTGCTGATGCAGGTGACGCACGGGCCGTACTACACTTTCTATTCGATCTATCTGGTCGACCACGGCTACGACAAGTCCACCGTAGGCTGGCTGTGGGCGCTCGGCGTGCTGTGCGAAATCGGCATTTTCCTGATTGTTCCGCGCATTTTTGCGCGGGTGACGCCGCGCCGCCTGATTCTGGCGAGTTTCGCCCTGGCGGTGCTGCGTTTTTTGATCATCGCCTGGGGAGTGGAGTCGGCCTGGCTGGTGTGGGGCGCGCAGACGCTGCATGCATTCAGCTTCGGCACCTATCACGCCGCCGCCGTGGCGCTGATCCATCACCATTTTCGCGGACGCCACCAGGCGCGGGGGCAGGCACTCTACACCAGCCTGTCCTACGGCGTGGGGGGCACCATCGGCGGACTGGCCAGCGGTTTGACCTGGGATGCCCCAGGCCCGGCGTGGACCTTCACCCTGGCTGCCGCGAGTGCGGCGCTGGCGTGGGCGGTGTACGCTGCCTGGGGTCAAACAAAACCCGTGCCAGCAGCAGGTTCATAATGATGAAAATCGGCCAAGCTATGGAATAATCAACGTTTTACGCGCTGTAACCTTCAATTCCGCATGTCAGGACTAACCTTATTCCAGAAATTGTGGGACGCCCATGTCGTCCACGTCGAGCCTGACGGCACCACGCTGCTGTATATCGACCGCCATCTGGTGCACGAAGTCACCAGCCCGCAGGCGTTCGAGGGGCTGAAACTGGCCCATCGCACTCCGCGCCGGATCGATGCGGCGATCGCCGTGCCCGACCACAATGTGCCGACGACCGATCGTTCGCAAGGCATCGCCGACCCGATCTCGCGCCTGCAAGTGGAAACGCTCGATGCCAACTGCGCCGAGTTCGGCATCACCGAATTCAAAATGGACGACATTCGCCAGGGCATCGTCCATGTCATTGGCCCCGAAGAAGGCCTGACCCTGCCCGGCATGACCGTGGTGTGCGGCGATTCGCATACTTCGACGCATGGGGCGTTTGGCGCATTGGCCTTCGGCATCGGCACCTCCGAGGTGGAGCACGTGCTGGCCACGCAATGCCTGTGGCAGAAGCCGTCGAAAACCCTGCTGGTGAAGGTCGAGGGTCAACTCGGAAAAGGCGTGACGGCGAAGGACATCGCACTCGCCATCATTGGCGAGATCGGCACTGCCGGCGGCACCGGCTTTGCGCTCGAATTCGGCGGCACGGCGATCCGTGCGCTGTCGATGGAAGGCCGCATGACGCTGTGCAACATGGCGATCGAAGCCGGCGCCCGGGCTGGCATGGTGGCGGTCGACCAAACCACGATCGATTACGTGAAGGGCCGTCCTTATGCGCCCAGGGGCGCGGCGTGGGACCAGGCAGTGGCGTGGTGGAATACGCTGCATTCGGATGCCGACGCGAAATACGACCGCGTGATCGAGCTCGACGCCGCGCAGATCGAGCCGCAGGTCACCTGGGGCACCTCGCCCGAAATGGTGACGACGGTCAGCGGCCGCGTGCCGAACCCGGCCGATGCGGCAAGCGCAGTCAAGCGGCACGACTGGACACGCGCCCTCGAATACATGGGTTTGCAGGCGGGCACGCCGGTTGCCGACATCCCGGTGGACAAGGTGTTCATCGGCTCCTGCACCAACTCGCGGATCGAGGACCTGCGCGAAGCTGCCAACGTGGCGAAGGGTCGCAAGGTCGCNCCCAACGTCAAGCTGGCGATGGTGGTGCCGGGCTCCGGCCTGGTCAAACAGCAGGCCGAAGCCGAAGGGCTGGACAAGATTTTCATTGCGGCGGGTTTCGAATGGCGCGAGCCGGGCTGCTCGATGTGCCTGGCGATGAATGCCGACCGGCTGGAGCCGGGCGAGCGTTGTGCGTCCACCTCCAACCGCAATTTCGAAGGGCGGCAGGGGCAGGGTGGCCGCACCCATCTGGTCAGCCCGGCGATGGCCGCCGCCGCCGCGTGTGCCGGACATTTTGTTGATGTACGTAGTTTTTAAGGAGAATCCATGAAACCGATGATTGCCGTTCTGATCGCCGCCGCACTTACCCTGGCTGGCTGCAACACTATCCAGGGTATGGGCCAGGATATCCAGAAGGCCGGCGGCGCGATCGAGCGCGCCGGCAGCAAGTAAATGCAGGCATTTACCACTCTCGACGGACTGGTGGTGCCGCTCGACCGCGCCAACGTCGATACCGACGCCATCATTCCCAAGCAGTTTCTGAAGTCGATCAAGCGTGCCGGCTTCGGCCCCAACCTGTTCGACGAGTGGCGTTATCTCGACCACGGCGAACCGGGGATGGACCCCTCCACGCGCCAGCCGAACCCCGAGTTCGTGCTGAACTTTCCGCGCTACAAGGGAGCGAGCGTGCTGCTCGCACGCGACAACTTCGGCTGCGGATCGAGCCGCGAGCATGCGCCGTGGGCGCTGGAAGACTACGGTATCCGCGCCATCATCGCGCCGAGCTTTGCCGACATCTTCTACAACAACTGCTTCAAGAACGGCATCCTGCCCATCGTGCTCGACACTGCCATAGTCGATCGGTTGTTCAGCGAATGCGCGGCGTCCGAGGGCTACCGCCTCAACGTCGACCTGGACAAGCAGACCGTGACTACGCCCGGCAGCGCGGTGCTGGCATTCGAGGTCGACGGCGGTCGCAAGCATCGTCTGCTCAATGGGCTGGACGATATCGGCCTCACGCTACTGCAAGCCGACAAGATCAAGGCATACGAAGAGCGGCGCAGGCAGGAAGCGCCTTGGCTATTTAGTGGATCACAACAATGAATATTGCAGTCTTGCCGGGTGACGGCATCGGTCCGGAAATCGTCGCGCAGGCGGTGAAGGTGCTGGAGGCCTTGCGTACCGAAGGCGCGAAAATCGAAATGGAAACCGCGCCCATCGGTGGCGCCGGCTACGATGCGGCTAGCGATCCGTTGCCGGAGGCGACGCTGAAACTCGCGCGTGAGGCCGACGCGGTGCTGCTCGGCGCAGTCGGCGGCCCGCAGTACGATACGCTCGACCGTCCGCTACGGCCGGAGCGCGGCCTCTTGCGTATCCGCAAGGAACTGAATCTTTTTGCCAACTGCGTCCGGCGCTGCTGTATCCCGAACTCGCATCAGCATCGTCGCTGAAACCTGAAGTGGTGTCCGGTCTTGATCTGATGATCGTGCGCGAACTGACGGGTGACGTGTATTTCGGACAGCCGCGCGGCATCGAGATACGGAACGGCGAGCGTGTCGGCTTCAACACCATGCTGTATGCCGAATCCGAAGTGCGCCGCGTCGCGCATGTGGCGTTCGGCATCGCGATGAAGCGCGGCAGGAAGCTGTGCTCGGTGGAGAAGGCCAACGTGCTGGAATGCTCGGAGCTGTGGAAGGAAGTGATGATCGAGGTGTCGAAGGACTACCCTGAGGTTGCGCTCTCCCACATGTACGTCGACAACGCGGCGATGCAGCTGATCCGCGCGCCGAAACAGTTCGACACCATCGTCACCGGCAACATCTTCGGCGACATCCTGTCCGACGCGGCGTCGATGCTGTCCGGCTCGATCGGCATGCTGCCGTCGGCCTCGCTCGACGAACACAACAAGGGCATGTACGAGCCGATCCACGGTTCCGCGCCCGACATCGCCGGCAGGAATCTGGCGAATCCACTGGCGACGATCCTGTCGGTGGCGATGATGTATCGCTACACCTTCGCCGATCTGGCCACCGCCGACCGCATCGAGAACGCGGTGAAGAAAGTGATTGCGCAGGGATTGCGGACCGGCGATATCTGGACAGAGGGCACGCAGAAGGTGTCGTGCAGCGAGATGGGCGACGCGGTGGTGATGGCGCTGTGATTGATCCACGAAGGAACATGAAGATAGTTCGGGTTTCTTCGTGTTCCTTCGTGGATAAAGATTTTATTCGGAGACGAAAATGATGAAAGTAGGACTGATCGGCTGGCGCGGGATGGTGGGCTCCGTGCTGATGGGACGAATGAGGGAGGAGCGCGATTTCGATCACATCGAGCCGGTGTTCTTCACCACCTCCAACGTCGGCGGCAAGGGTCCCCACATTGGTCGCGACGTGCCGCCGTTGAAGGATGCCAACAGCATCGACGACCTGAAAGCCTGCGACACCATCATCACCTGCCAGGGCGGCGACTACACGAAAGAGATCTACCCGAAGCTGCGCGCGGCCGGCTGGAACGGCTACTGGATCGACGCCGCCTCGACGCTACGGATGAAGGACGAAGCCATCATCATCCTCGATCCGGTCAACAAGCACGTCATCCAGGACGGCATCGCCAACGGTGTGAAAACCTACGTTGGCGGCAACTGCACGGTGTCGCTGATGCTGATGGCGATGGGCGGACTGTTCGACGCCGGGCTGGTCGAATGGGTGTCGCCGATGACCTATCAGGCTGCCTCGGGGGCCGGTGCACGCAACATGCGCGAACTGATCCAGCAGATGGGTGCGTTGCATGCCGAGGTGATGGATCTGATCGGCGATCCGGCTTCAGCGATCCTCGAAATCGACCGCAAGGTGGCTGACTTCATCCGCTCCGATCGTTATCCGGTCGANGCCTGGCCGGTGCCGCTGGCGGGCAACCTGATTCCGTGGATCGACGTCGCGCTGGATTCCGGGCAGTCGAAGGAGGAGTGGAAGGCGCAGGTCGAGGCCAACAAGATCATGCGCCGCAGCGACAAGCCGATACCCATCGACGGTCTGTGCGTGCGCGTCGGCGCAATGCGCTGCCACTCGCAGGCGCTGACCATCAAGCTGACCAAGGACGTCCCGCTGGCCGACATTCACGGCCTGATCGCCGCGCACAATCAATGGGTGAAAGTGGTGCCGAACGACCGCGAAATCACCATGCGCGAACTGACCCCGGCGGCGGTGACGGGTACGCTTACCGTGCCGATCGGCCGCATGCGCAAGCTCAACATGGGGCCGCAATACCTGACCGCGTTCACGGTGGGCGACCAGCTCCTGTGGGGGGCGGCCGAACCGCTGCGCCGCATGCTGCGGATATTGCTGGAAGCCTGATTGGCGCTGGGATTTGAGGTACGAAGTCAAGGCTGGTGCGATTGTTGCTCTAAAGATTGCGCCCGGCGAGCCGTCAATAGTGACGTCAAGGAATCAACAGCCCCGCTGGACGGGGCAAACTGGGAGAAACGGGATGAAATTGAAGCGCTTCACCATCCAACTGGTGGCTGCAGGACTGATCGCCGTGCCGCTTATGGCGAACGCCGCAGGATTGGGCAAGCTGTCGGTCACTTCGGCGCTGGGTCAGCCGCTTGCAGCCGAGATCGAGGTGTTCGCGGCAGACAAGGCTGAGCTCGACAGTCTGTCAGCCAGTCTCGCTTCGGACCAGGCTTTTCGCGATGCGCGCGTCGATTACGCNCCGGTTCTGACTTCCCTGCGCTTTTCAGTCGAGAAGAAGCCGGATGGAAAGTCCGTGCTGAAAGTGACTTCCAGCCGACCGGTGAACGATCCCTTCATCGACCTGTTGATCGAACTGAGCTGGGCATCCGGGCGACTGGTCCGCGAATACACGATGCTGCTTGATCCGCCTGGCATGGCTACCCCGCAAATGGTAACGCCGGTTGCTGTCGTGACGNCCACGCAAGCGCCCGCGGCCAAGCCGGCACCTGCTTCCACGCCGGTCCCGGCCGCTCAAGCGCCAGTGACGTCGGCATCCACAGCACCCAAAATGCCGGCGGCTGCCCGCAAACCGGCGCCTGCTCCGCAGCAGGCCGCCCCGGATAGCGTTTTGGTCAAGCGGGGTGACACGCTGGCCGGTATTGCCAGCCGCGTGCGATCCGAAGGCGTCAGTCTGGAGCAAACGCTGGTGGGTCTTTATCGGGACAATGTCCAGGCTTTCGACGGCAACATGAACCGCCTGAAAGCCGGCAAGACGCTGAAGGTGCCGTCTTCCGAAGCGGTAGCGGCCATCCCGAAAAAAGAAGCATTGCGTGAAATCAAGTTGCAGGCGGATGACTGGCGTGCCTATCGGCAGAAACTGGCCGCGGCCGTGAGCGCTGCGCCTGAGGCCAAGGCTGCGCCCGAGCAGGCCAGCAGCGGCAAGATTACTCCCAAGGTGGAAGATCGCGCCAAGCCGGCACCCGAGTCACAGAAGGATGTGCTGAAGCTCTCCAAGGTCACCCCGCCCTCTGCTGCNACNGCTGCCAAGGCTGACGAGGCGCGCGCCCTGCAGGAAAAACTGCGCGCCCAGGAAGAAGACGCCACCGCGCGTGAAAAGGCGTTGAAGGAATCGGATCAGCGCGTCGCCATGCTGGAAAAGCAGGTTCAGGACATGCAGAAGCTGGTCGAGATGAAGGAGAAGGCGCAAAGCGAGGCCCCGGCCCCGGTTGCTCCTGCCCCGGCTGAAGCCAAACAGGCCCCAGCGCCGCAAGCTCCGGTTGTTAAGTTGCCACCAGCCAGNCCCGAGGCCGCAGAAAGCTGGTACGCCCCCTTGCTGGCCAACCCGATATATTGGGGCGGNGGTCTCGCCGCTCTGGGTCTGGGAGGCGTATTGTGGTGGATGATGGCAGGCGGCGGGCGCCGTCGCAAAGGTACCGGCGCTTCGCTTGATGACAGCATCATGAGTGGTGGTGATGTTCATCCCAATACCGTTATCGGTGCAGCATCGGGTGGCAGCGTCAACACCGGCGATACCTCTTTCCTCACCGATTTCAGCCAGGCAGGTCTGGGCACCATCGATACGCACGATGTCGACCCCATTGCCGAAGCCGAGGTATACATGGCCTATGGTCGTGATGCGCAGGCCGAGGAAATTCTCAAGGAAGCCATCGGCAAGAATCCTGACCGTCACGAAATCCGTGTCAAGCTGCTGGAAATCTACGCCGCACGGCGCAACACCACCGCGTTCGAATCGGTTGCCGGCGAGCTTTACGCAGCACTGGGCAGCAAGCCGAACCCGCTGTGGGACAAGGCCTGTGAAATGGGCCGCAGCATCGATCCGACCAACCCGCTGTATGGTGGTGCACAGTCGGGTGCGGCAGCGGTTGCCACGGTGTCGGCCACCGATGCGGTTGCTGGCGGTGCGGTGACGTTTGCGGACGAATCGGCGGCGTCCCCGATTGATGTCGAGCCCATGCCAGAATTCAAGCAGGGAGCCGTGACGTCTGGTGNACCGCTGGAGTTCGAGTCCGCAGGCCATGTGCTCAATTTCGACATGCAACCCGCTGTGGCCGCGGCGCCGGATGCGGGCTACGTTGAAATGGATACCCAGGGCCTCAACTTTGACTTGCCTGATCTGGATTTGCCTGCGGCGTCGGATGACACGTTGAAACTTGATCTGGGCCTGGAGGAAGACAACGGTCCGGACAGCAAATTCGATTTCAGCGGCCTCGATCTCGATCTGGGTGACTCCGGTGGCAACGATCTCGAGCTGGACGAAGTCGGCACCAAGCTCGACCTCGCCCGTGCCTATGTGGAAATGGGCGACAAGGAAGGCGCGCGTGAAATTCTTAACGAGGTGTTGGCCGAAGGCGGCGAAAGGCAGAAAGCCGACGCAAAGGACATGCTGAGTTCGATTGGCTGAGTCTCCGCATCCGGCTGCCCGCATCCTGTTGTGGTGCGGGTGGGCAGTGGCGGTGGAACGCGCCGCCTTGCCCCTGCTTTCCATCCTGGCCGTCGCACCTGCGACGGCCTTTCTGTTTGCACCTGTGCGTCATGAAGGCTGGCGCTTGCTGCGCCGTACCCGCTGGCTGATGGCGGTACTGCTGCTCACCTACGCTTATACTTTGCCGGGAACCATGCTGTGGCCGCCGTTCGGATGGGCGAGTCCCAGCATCGAAGGGCTGCAACAAGGCTTGCTGCGCGTGGGCCGGCTAATTCTGATGCTGGCCGGACTGGCAATGCTGCTGGCCTGCACGTCCCGGGTACGCCTGATATATGGACTGTATGTACTGGCCCGGCCGCTGACCTGGACCGGTTTTAACCGCCGCGCCTTTGCGGTACGC
>JGI20214J51650_10002560_pt1 | contig 11474 bp, 8 predicted proteins | sample WetSurMetagenome_FD_51650 | JGI IMG/M metagenome (IMG submission 51650)
TACGCGGCCTGCTCGATCCTTACCCGCCCGTCGCGCAGCGAGGCCTCGATGCGTGTGGCGAGAACCCCGGCCGGGTTCTCGAGCGCGATGTCGAAGCGCCCCGGACCGGGGCCGACCACCGGCACGCCGCGCGCGAGCCGCTGCGCGACGCTGCCCGGAATCAGGCAGGCCGACGCGAGGCAGCAGCCGCCCGAGACCGCGAGCGACGCGTGCGCCGCCTGCGGCGTGAAGTAGCGCGCGAGCAGCTGGCCGTCGCCCGCCGGCGGCGCNACCAGGCAGACCTTCGGGATCGTCTCGCTGGCCGCGAGCTGGGCCGCGCTCATGGCCGCGCCCGAGCGCAGCTTCAGCCCCATCTTCAGCCCGGCCGCGACCCAGAGCGCGCGCAGCCGCTCCTTGAACGCGGCGTCGGCGTCGAGCTCGGCGGGGGTCTCGCGGCCGGTCTTGCCGAGCGCCGACGCGGCGACGATGACCATCGGCACGGCGACGTCGACGCAGCTGACGGCGATGCCGTCGATATCGTTCCAGGCCTGGCCGGTGGGCAGCAGCGCACCGGTCTTCGCGCCGACCGGCTCGTGCAGGTACAGGTCCACGCCCGGGTAGGCGCCGTCGACGCCCGGGATCTCGGTGTCCGCGCACAGCGCGCCGCCACCGTCTCGCAGCCGCATGCGCGCGGTCATCCTGCTGTCGGTGTTGGTGTTGTGGATCTCGAGCTCGAAGTCCTCGCCGTCGGCATCGACGAGGCCGGTGTCGAGCGCGTAAAGCGGCAGTGCCGCGGACATGTTGCCGCAGTTCACGCTCCAGTCGATCTCGCTCTTGTCNGCGGCGAGCTGGGCCAGCGTGCTTGTCAGGCGGCGCCGGGCTGCGTCGACCTCGACGATGAAGACCTTGTTGCTAGTTGGCGCGCCGCGGCCCAGGCCGCCGACCTGGCGGTTGCCCGGAAGCCGGCCCGTCAGCGGCACGCCCATGAGGTGCCGGATCAGCTCGTCGCGCAGCTCGGGCGCAGCCGGCAGCAGCGGCGCCCAGAGCACGATCCCGGTCGAGGTGCCGCCGCGCATGTGGTGGACCGGGAACTCGGGCACGCCGAAGGCCGAGCCGGGCTGCAGCCACGCGAGACGGGGGTCGGGGAAGCCGCGGTTCATGGGGACTCCTGCCGTACGAGGTCAAGGGGCCACGCTTACGCGCAACTGCAGTTCGGTGCCATCATTGGCGCCGAAACGTGCGAAGCCGCGCCAGCGGTCCAGCGGCACGCTCAGCCGTGTGTGCGCGCTCTGGCCCCCGGTTGCGGCAATGTCCAGCACGACCGGCGCGGCGCCGCCGGACCAAGAGGGTCGGACGCGAAAGCCGGGGCCGGCGTCGATCCACTGGCGCGTCTGGCCGACACCGCTGGCCTGGCCGATTGACGTGCCGCTCGCCGCGTTACCTGCCCCGCCACTCGACCCGGCGATCACCCAGTCGCCGGTCGGCAGCGCGCGCAGTCGGCGCGCGTGCAGCGTCGCAGTCGCGCCGTTGAGCACGATCACCTGCGCGTCCGCGTCGCCGGTCGCAGGCTCGCTGCGCAGGACCCGGCTGCCGGCGCCGCCCGGCGTGCTCCCGCGCGTGCCGACGACGACGTCGCCGGAATCCGCTGCGACGGCGGGGTCGTCCCTCAACACGGCGCGCAGCTCGACGCGCAGGTTCACCGGCGGCGGTGCTGCCAGCACCGGCAGCGCGGTCAGCAGCAGCAGCGCGAGCATCTTCATCGCAGGACCTCCTGGCGGCGCCAGCGCAGCCGTGGCCAGAGCAGGTTCAGCGCCAGCCCGGCCATCACCAGCGCCGCCGCGAGCAGTTTCCAGCCCGGCAGCGGCTCGCCGAGAAAAACTGCCGACGCGGCCATGCCGAACACCGGTACCAACATGGCCATCGGCGTGATCGTCGCCGCCGGATGGCGTGCGAGCAGCCAGCCCCAGCTCGCATAGCCGAACATCGTGTTGCCCACCGACTGCCAGGCGACCGCGGCCCAGACGCCGGGACCGGCGTGCGCGAGTCCGGCGGCGATCGCCTGCGGGCCCTCGAGCACCAGTGTCAGCGCGAGCAGCGGGGGCAGTGCGAACAGGCTCGACCAGACAACGTAGCCTAGCATGTCGACACGGCCGCTGTGGCGGGCGACGATGTTGCCGCCGGCCCAGCTCATCGCGGCCAGCAGCACCAGCAGCAGGCCTGCCGGCGTGGTGCCGGCGCCGGTGTTGTCGGCAATGATCGCGATTCCGGCGACCGCGAGCGCCAGCGCCGCCCACTGGTAATCGTGCACGCGTTCGCGTTCGAGCACGATCGCCAGGCCGATCGTGAAGAAGACCTGGGTCTGGATCACGAGAGAGGCAAGCCCGGGCGAGATGTGGCCGCGCATCGCGACGTAGAGCAGCCCGAACTGGCCCGCGCCGATGAGCACGCCGTAGGCCGCGAGCAGCCGCCAGCGCACCGCCGGGCGGCGCACGAAGAAGGCCGCCGGCAGCAGCGCGAAGGTGAAGCGCAGCGTCGCGAACAGCAGCGGCGGCAGGCTCGCGAGCGCAACCTTGATGACGACGAAGTTGGTGCCCCAGACGGCGACGACCGCGAGCGCGAGCGCAAGGTGGCGCAAGGGCAGGGCCGCGGGCTTCATGGCGCCACCAGGAGCCGGCCGGGGCCGGCGGCCTGGGCCTCGGCGAGCGCGGCTTCGGCGCGCGCGAGCGTCTGGCCGACGGTCTCGCCGGCATGGTGCTCGGCGAGGCCGGTCGCGACGCCGACGCCGTGATCCGGCTCGCCGGCCTGCGCCGGCATCGAGGTGAGCCGCTCGCGCAGCCGCTCGAGACCGCCGCGCGCCAGCACCGCGTGGGTGTCGGACATCAACAGCACGAAGCGCGCGCCGCCCCAGCGGCCGAGCGCGTCGGCTACGCGCACGAAGCGCATCGCTTCCTGCGCCAGGCGCTGCAGCAGCGCNTCGGCGCCGGCCGCGCCCAGGCGCTCGGCCAGCGCCGCGAAGGCGTCGATCTCGATCACCGCGATGCAGAAGGTGTGGCCCGAGCGGATGCAACGCTGGTGCTCCTGCGCCATCAACGCCTCCAGGTGGCGGCGGTTGATCAGCCCGGTGAGCTCGTCGCGTGTGGCGAGCTCGCGGATGCGCGCCAGCGCCTGCGTCAGCTCGACGCGCTGGCGGCTCTCGATCTGGCGCATCCGGCACAGGCGCACGGCGAGCAACGACACCGCCGGCAGCAGCGTCGCGACCATGATGAAGTGGCCGAGTTCGATTGCCGGCGCGTAGACCGCCGGGTGCAGATGGGCCATCAAGGCCATCGTCGCGCCGAACAGCGCTACCGCGTAGAGACTGACCGCAATCATCTGCAGCGGTGTCGCGACGAACATGCCGAACATCAGCACCGCCATCACGACCGGGAACACGCCGCCGCGGCCGGCGCCGAGCAGCGTGTACGCGACCGCGGCGCAGCTGACCGCATACAGCATCTGCGCGACGGTCAGCGANGGGTCGGCCAGGCGGCGCGACCAGCCACTGCGAATGAGCGCGTACGACAGCGNCATGCCGGCGAGCGCGGCGAGGCTCCACAGCCGGACCGCGGCGACCGGCGCGACGCCAATCCAGGCGAAGTAATGCAGCGCCAGCGCCCCGGCCGCCATCAGCGCGATGGCCAGCAAGGCCTGCAGCAGGCGCAGGCGTTGCGTCGGATCCGTGCTCAGCAGCGCATCGATCAGGCGGTGCATCGACCTCGGTGGGAAAGGGTCGGGAAGGGCCGCGAGGGTAGCACTGCCGGGCGTTCGGTTCAGGGAGAGGCGCGCAGATGGTCCAGCGGCAACGCGGCGCCGGCCTTGACCTCGCCGAGCGAGAAGCTGGTGTGCAGGTCCTTCACGTTGGGCAGCTTGAACAGCGTCTGCATCGACCAGCGCGAGAACGCATCGAGGTCGGTCGCCATCACGTGCAGCTCGAAGGTGCCGGCGCCGCTGATGTAGTGGCAGGCCACGACCTCGGGCAGCGCGCGGATCGCNTCTTCGAGTGCCTTCGTCGCCTCGGCGTTGTTGCGCTCGGCGTCGACGCGGACGAAGGCCAGCACGCCCAGGCCGATCTTGCGCCGGTCGATCTCGGCCCGGTAGCCGGTGATGTAGCCCTGCGTCTCGAGCCATTTCACGCGCCGCCAGGTCGGCGCCGCCGACAGCCCGATGCGAAGCGCGAGTTCGGCGTTCGACAGGCGCGCGTCGCGCTGCAGCTCGTCCAGGATCGCAATGTCGTAACGGTCGAGCGCCGCGCCTTGGCCTTCGGCGGGCTCGATCGGCCCACCGCTGCTGGTTTTCCCTGAACCGGATGATTTGCGCAATGTGGACACTCTTTGTGGCTTCATAGAGAAAGATCCTTTCTCCAAGAATGCCTCATCGGGCATCAAAAGAAAAGACATGCGCAGGTCGACCCCCTAAACTTGCCGCTTCCCCGCCAGGAGTCTTCGCCGCATGAACGCACCGCTGCCCGAGTCGATCCGCAAGGCCCTGGAGAGCGTCACGCTCGATGACAAGTATTCGCTCGAGAGCGGCCGTGCCTTCATGAGCGGCGTGCAAGCGCTGGTGCGCCTGCCGATGCTGCAGCGCCAGCGCGACGCGAGGGCAGGGCTCAACACCGCTGGCTTCGTCAGCGGCTACCGCGGCAGCCCGCTCGGCGGCTATGACCAGGCGCTGTGGGCGGCGAAGAAGCACCTGAGCAGCCAGAACATCGTCTTCCAGCCCGGCGTCAACGAGGAACTCGGCGCGACCGCGGTCTGGGGCACGCAGCAGCTCGACCTCTACCCCGAGAAGCGCAAGTTCGATGGCGTGTTCGGTATCTGGTACGGCAAGGGCCCGGGGGTGGACCGCTGCTCCGACGTCTTCAAGCACGCCAACATGGCCGGCACCGCGCGCCACGGCGGCGTGATCGCGATCGCCGGCGACGACCATGTCGCCAAGAGCTCGACCGCGGCGCACCAGAGCGACCACATCTTCAAGGCATGCGGGCTGCCGGTGTTCTTCCCGTCGGGGGTGCAGGACATCCTCGACATGGGGCTGCATGCGTTCGCAATGAGCCGCTTTTCGGGCGTGTGGAGCGGGATGAAGACGATCCAGGAAGTGGTCGAGTCCTCGGCCTCGGTGAGCGTCGACCCGGACCGCGTGAAGATCGTGCTGCCCGAGGACTTCGCGATGCCACCCGGCGGCCTGCACATCCGCTGGCCCGACGGCGCGCTCGAGCAGGAAGCGAGGCTGATGGACTACAAGTGGTACGCCGCGCTCGCCTACGTGCGCGCGAACAGACTCAACCACAACGTGATCGAAGGGCCGAAAGACCGCTTCGGCATCATCGCCAGCGGCAAGGCCTTCAACGACACGCGCCAGGCGCTCGCCGACCTGGGGCTGGACGACGCCACCTGCCGCGCCATCGGCGTGCGCCTGCACAAGGTCAACGTCGTCTGGCCGCTGGAAGCGACGATCACGCGCGAGTTCGCGCAGGGCTTGCAGGAGATCCTCGTCGTCGAGGAGAAGCGCCAAGTCATCGAGTACCAGATCAAGGAAGAGCTCTACAACTGGCGCAGCGACGTGCGGCCGAACGTGCTTGGCAAGTTCGACGAGCCCGAGGGCGACGCGACGGGCGGCGAGTGGAGCATGCCGAACCCGAGCGAGAACTGGCTGCTGCGCGCGAAGGCCGACCTGACGCCGGCGATCATCGCCAAGGCGATTGCGAAGCGGCTGAAGAAGCTCGGCGTCTCCGCCGACATCGCCGCGCGCATGGACGAGCGCCTGGCGGTGGTGGCGGCGCGCGAGCGCCAGCTCGCCGAGCTGAAGATCGACACCGGCGAGCGCGCGCCCTGGTTCTGCAGCGGCTGCCCGCACAACACGAGCACGCGCGTGCCCGAAGGTTCGCGCGCGGTGGCCGGCATCGGCTGCCACTACATGGCGGTCTGGATGGACCGCAGCACGAGCACCTTCACGCAGATGGGCGGCGAGGGCGTGCCCTGGGTCGGCCAGGCGCCGTTCACGAACGAGCCGCACATCTTCGCCAACCTCGGCGACGGCACGTACTTCCACAGCGGGCTGCTCGCGATTCGCCAGAGCATCGCCGCCGGGGTGAACATCACCTACAAGGTGCTCTACAACGACGCCGTCGCGATGACCGGCGGCCAGCAAGTCGGCGAGCGCCCCGAAGGGCATTCGGTTCTGCAGATCATGAAGAGCCTGGTCAGCGAGGGCGTGAGCAAGCTCGTGATCGTAACCGACCAGCCGCAGAAGTACGACGGCCCGGATGTCAAAGGACGTCTCGAGGCCGGCGTCACCGTCCACCACCGCGACGAGCTCGACCGCATCCAGCGCGAGTTCCGCGAACTCAAGGGCACGACGGTCATCATCTACGACCAGACCTGCGCGACCGAGAAGCGCCGTCGCAGGAAGCGCGGCAAGCTCGCCGACCCGGCCAAGCGTGTCGTCATCAACGAGCTGGTCTGCGAAGGCTGCGGCGACTGCAGCGTGCAGAGCAACTGCCTCTCGGTCGAACCGGTCGAGACCGAGTTCGGTCGCAAGCGGCGCATCAACCAGAACAGCTGCAACAAGGACTATTCCTGCGTCAAGGGCTTCTGCCCGAGCTTCGTCACCGTCGAGGGCGGCCAGCTGAGGAAGCCGAAGAAGGAGAAGCGCGGCGACCTGTCGGCGCTGGCGCCGATTCCAGAACCGGCGCTGCCACTGGCCGAGAACGCCTGGGGCATCGTCGTCGCCGGCGTCGGCGGCACTGGCGTGATCACGATCGGCCAGCTGCTCGGCATGGCCGCGCACCTGGAAGGTCGCGGTGTCGTCACGCAGGACGCCGGCGGCCTGGCGCAGAAGGGCGGCGCGACCTGGAGCCACATCCAGATCGCCAACCGGCCCGACGCGATCCACACGACCAAGGTCGACACCGCGAAGGCCGACCTCGTGATCGCCTGCGACGCCATCGTAGGCGCGTCGAAGTACACGCTGACGGTGATGCAGCAGGGCCGCACCTTCGTTGCACTGAACACGCACGGTACGCCGACCGCCGGCTTCGTCAAAAACCCGGACTGGCAGTTCCCGGGCGCGAACTGCGAGGCTGCGGTGCGCACGAGCGTCGGCGACGCACTGGTCGGCGCCTTCGACGCCGAACGCGTCGCCGAGCAGATGCTGGGCGACTCGATCTACACCAACCCGCTGATCCTCGGCTACGCCTGGCAGCAGGGCCGCGTGCCGCTGAGCCACGCGGCGCTGATGCGTGCGATCGAGCTCAACGGCGTGCAGGTCGAGAACAACCGCGCGGCGTTCGAGTGGGGTCGCCGCTGCGCGCACGACCTGGCGTCGGTGCAGGCGCTGTTTGCCGCGCAACAGGTGATCCAGATCGTCAAGAAGCCGTCGGTCGACGAGCTGGTCGCGCGCCGCGTCGACTTCCTCGGCGGCTACCAGGATTCGACCTACGCCGCACGCTACAAGGCCTTCGTCGACAAGGTGCGTGCCGCCGAGGCGGCGTTGAACGGCACGGCACTGAGCGAGGCGGTGGCGCGCCAGCTCTTCAGGCTGATGGCCTACAAGGACGAGTACGAGGTCGCGCGGCTGCACACCGACCCGGCCTTCACGGCCAAGGTTGCCTCCATGTTCGAAGGCGACTACAAGCTCGTCCACCACCTCGCGCCGCCCGGCATCGCGCGCCGCAACGAGCGCGGCGAACTCGTCAAGCGGCCGTTCGGACCCTGGGTGCGCGGCGCGTTCGGCCTGCTCGCGAAGATGAAGGGTCTGCGCGGCGGCCCGCTCGACCTCTTCGGCCGCAGCGAGGAACGTCGCAGCGAGCGCGCGCTGATCGAGGACTACCGGGCCTGCATCGACGAACTGCTGAAGACGCTGAACGCGGGCAACCTGGCGCTGGCCATCGAGATCGCGCGCCTGCCGGACGAGATCCGTGGCTATGGCCACGTCAAGGCGCGCCATCTGGCGACCGCGCGCGTCAAGTGGGACGGGTTGATGGCGCGCTGGCGCGCAGCGCCGGCCTGATAGGGCGGGTATCCGCAACACTGCGCGACCGGCGAATCGACTGCGCGCGATGCCTGCCGACGACGCTGCCGCAGTGGCCGAACGCTGGCCGGCGCTGGCTGCCGCGACCCGGGCCACGCGCGCGCGCGTTCCTTTCCGCGTGGCCGGCCGGCGCGTGGGCTCGGTGGCGCGCGATGCGCTGCCGGCGCTGCAGTTGCACCGAGATTTNCTGACGCTGTGCGAGGATGGCGTCGAACTGGCCGTGCCTGCCGAGGCGCGCGATGCGGCGCTGGCGCAGATCAACGCGGCGTTGCGCGAGCAGGGCCTGATCGTCGCCTGGCGCGACGAGGTCTTCGCGCTCGTCGACCCGCACACGCGCGCGCCGCTGGCGTCGCTGGAGCGGGCCGCGACGCGCTTCTGGGGCAGCCTGACGTTCGGCGCCCACGCCACCGGCTTCGTCGNCGGCGGCGACGGCCGGCCGAGCCAGCTCTGGATCGCGCAGCGCGCGTCGACCAAGGCCACTGACCCCGGCCTGCACGACAACCTCGTCGGTGGCGGCGTGGCGCAGGGGCAGACGCCGCTGCAGGCCCTGACTCGCGAGGCCTGGGAAGAGGCCGGGNTGGCACCNGCGCAGGCCGCCGCTGCNGCACGGCCGGCCAGCGTGATCGAACTCGCGCGCGACATCCCGGAGGGCTTCCAGCACGAGTGGTTGCACGCCTACGACCTCGAACTGCCCGCGGGCTGGGTGCCGGCGAACCAGGACGGCGAGGTCGCCGCCTTCACGCTGCTGCCGGTGGCAGACGCGCTTGCACTCGCCGCAGGGCCGTCGATGACGGTCGACGCCGCACTCGTGACGCTGGACTTCGCGCTACGCCACGGCCTGATCGCAACAGCGGCCGAAGCGGCCGATCTGGCGCTGCGCCTGGCCGCGCTGCGCGTGGCGCAGGCCTGAGCTGCGGCCGGCCTCGGCCGCAGGCCGCGGGCTCACTGCCCGGCCAGTGAACGACCGAGCGCGAACACCGAGTTCGGCGCGTTTGTCGTGACCGGCCTGAGCACGGGATCGGATGCGATCACGCGCCGCGTCGGCTGCGCCTCGACGACCGCGCCCTTGGCCAGCGCGTTGTCGACCAGCGAGCGCAGCGAGATCGTCGCCATGTGACGCAACATCGCGGCATCCAGATCGGCCCAGAGTTCGCGTGCTGTGTCGGTCTGCGCGGCGACCGGCAGATCATCGATGGCGCTCACGATGTCGGCCACCGAGATCTGCTCGGCGGTACGCGCCAGCGTGTAGCCGCCGCCTGGCCCGCGCGTGCTGTCGACGATCGCCTGGCGGCGCAGACGGGCGAACAGTTGCTCCAGGTAGGACAGCGAGATGCCCTGGCGGGCGGCGATCGACGCGAGGGCCACGGGTCCGGCGCCGTCGCGCAGGGCGAGGTCGATGATCGCGTTCACGGCAAAGCGGCTCTTGGTGCTCAGGCGCATGGCAGGCTTTCGAAGTCAGTAATGACACCGTGGAATGTAGGGCCGCGGTCACTTCGCGTAAATGCGATATTCAGCTAACTTCACTTCGCGAAAACCGAAGCATGAACTTCAAGCACCTGTACTATTTCTGGGTCACTGCCCGCGCCGGCGGCGTCGTGCGTGCCGGGGAGCAGCTGCACACGACGCCGCAGACCTTATCCGGACAGATCAAGCTGCTCGAGGACCGGATCGGCCGGCGCTTGTTCCGCAAGAAGGGTCGACAGCTCGAGCTCACAGATGACGGCCGAATCGCGCTGCGCTATGCCGACGAGATCTTCGCGCTCGGCAGCGAACTCGAGACAGCGATGCGTGAGAAGCGCAGCGACTCGCCAGCGCTCGAGTTGCGCGTCGGCGTCGCCGACTCGGTAGCCAAGTCGGTGACCTACCGGCTCGTCGAGCCGGCGCTCAAGCTGGCCGAGCCGGTGCGCATGGTCTGCAGCGAGGGCAAGTTCGCCGACTTGGTGGCCGCGCTCGCGCTGCACCGGCTGGACCTGGTGATCGCCGACGAGCCGCTGTCGCGCCGGATTGGCGTGAAGGCATTCAACCACCCGCTGGGCAGCAGCCCGACAAGCTTCTTCTGCCATCCCGACATCGCGCCGACGGGAGCGTTCCCGCAATGCCTGAACGCCGCGCCGATGCTGATCCCGGGCACCGCGTCGTCGCTGCGCCAGCAGTTCGACGCCTGGCTCGCGCGCCACCAGCTGCGACCGCGCGTCGTCGGCGAGTTCGACGACGGCGCGCTTATGAATGCCTTCGGCCGCGAAGGGCGCGGCGTCTTCATGTCGCCGACCGTGCTCGAGGACGAGACCGCGACCCAGTATGGCGTGCGGGTGCTCGGGCGCAGCGACGAGCTGGTCGAGGAGTTCTTCGCGATCTCGGTCGAGAGGCGTATCTCGCACCCCTGCGTCGCCGCGATCACCCATGCCGCGCGCGGCGCGCTTTTCGGCGCCTGACGCGGCGTGCACCGACCGGACCGCCTGTCCTGCCCCGCTGCAGCCTGTCCTGGGCGCATCGCAATGCGTCGGCCGGTGCTGGCGGCGCGGCTTGGCTTGCGTAAAGTCCGCCCACGATGAATACCGCGTCCGCGCCCGACTCCCAGCGCTGGCGGCGCCTTGCCGCCGCGGTCGTGCGCTTCTATCACGCCTACGCCGCCTGGCTCGTGGGCATCAGCTGGAAGCGCTTCATCGTGCTGTCGGTGCTGCTGCTGATCGGGGTGCAGATCCTGCAGTCTCTGCCGCCCTTTCGCTGGAGCGTGACCGAGACGATCGAGGACGCGCCGCCGGTCGAACCCGCGCGCGTCCCGGTGCCGCCCCCGGCGCCGCTGATCCGCATCGAACCGCCGGCGCGCGCCGCCAGCGCGAGCAGCAAGGGCCTCAGCATCCGGATCGACGACAAAGGTATCCGCATCACGCCGGCGCTCGAGGCGTCGGCACCTGCCGCGGGGGCGAGCCCGGGGGCCGGCGCGGTGGACGACGCGGCGCCGGGCGGGCTGTCGATCTCGCTCCCGCCTGGAATCGTCGACAAGGAGGCGGTGCGCGACGCGGTGCAGGAGGCGCGCCAGGCGATCCAGGAGGCGATCGACGAGCAGAAGCAGGCTGCGCGCGAGGCCGCCCAGGCAGCGCGCGAGACTGCTGCGGCGCAGCGCGAAGCGGCGGCCAGCGAGCGCGCCGCGAGGCGCTCGCATGGCCGCGTGCTGCGCGTGCGCGAGGTCCAGTGGGGCGACTTCCTGACCCAGCTCTCGCTGCTCTGGGTGCTTGGCTCGGCGATCATCAAGGCCACCTACAAGGGCCGCATTCAGGCCGAGGTCAAGGCCGCCCAGGCGACCGAGACAGCGGAGGCCGAATCGCTGAGGCGCCAAGTCGTCGAGGCGCGCATGGCGGCGATGCAGGCCCAGGTCGAGCCGCATTTCCTGTTCAACACGCTGGCGTCGATCGACCACCTGATCGAGA
>JGI20214J51650_10002561_pt1 | contig 11473 bp, 10 predicted proteins | sample WetSurMetagenome_FD_51650 | JGI IMG/M metagenome (IMG submission 51650)
CCTCGCGGCCGCCGATGGCGCCCACGAGGACGTTACTGGCCTTGCGGCTATGGCCCAACTTGAACAGAGCCAGGTGGCCGTAGCGGGCGGGGATATTCCATGTGTCTTTCGGGCTGAACCGGAGGCCGAGTTCGCGGGCCAGCCGCTCGTAGGCCTCTCGCCGCTGCTTAGCCATGAGCCAGGCGATAACGATGGCGACGATCAGCACGGTCCCGACGACGATAGCGAGCAGGATGGGCACAACCTGATCGCCCAGGCCCTCGCCGATGAATTGTGCAACCAGCCGCATGGCGCGCTCCGGAGGTGTCAGTGCGGATTATAGGGCGGCGGCTCGCGGGGCGTCAAAGAGAAACGTGGCCGCGGCGGTTCCGAAATGCGGCGATTCTTGGAGCCTCTGCCCGCCTTGATTCCGCCCCGCCCGGCCTGTACCATACGCAATATGGATACGCCATTTGCGCCGATACCCGAGATTCTGGATGAACTCCGCGCCGGCCGCATGATCGTCCTCGTGGACGATGAGCACCGGGAGAACGAGGGCGACCTCGTCTCGGCCGCCGAGCGGGCAACGCCCGAGATCATCAACTTCATGGCCACCCAGGCCCGCGGCCTTGTCTGCCTGGCCCTGGCGTCGGAGATCGTCGACCGGCTGGCCCTGCCGCCGCAGACACCCGAGAACACCGCCACGTTCGGCACGGCGTTTACGGTCTCGATCGACGCCCGGACGGGGATCACGACGGGCATCAGCGCCGCCGACCGGGCCCGGACGATCCAGATGGCCGTGGCCGACGGGACGAAGCCGACGGACCTCGCGCGGCCGGGGCACGTGTTTCCGCTNCGGGCCCGCGAGGGTGGCGCCCTNGTGCGGGCCGGTCAGACCGAGGGGGCCGTGGACCTNGCGCGNCTGGCNGGCCTGAAGCCCGCGGGCGTCATCTGCGAAGTGATGAAGGCCGACGGCACGATGGCTCGCCTGCCGGACCTCGTGGAGTTCTGCCGCGAGCACAGCCTGAAGATGGCCTCGGTGGCCCAGATCATCGCATTCCGCCAGAGGACCGAGCGGCTCATCCGCAAGGTGACGCAGGCCAAGTTGCCCACCGCGTACGGCACGTTCGACCTGCACGTGTACGAGAGTTTCGTCGATGCGTTCTCGCAGGTGGCCCTGACGTTCGGCGGCGTGGGGACGGCCGGACCCGACGGCAAGACGGTCGTCCAGACCGAGCCGGTCCTCGTGCGCATCCACTCGGAGTGCCTGACCGGGGACGTCTTCGGCAGCCTCCTGTGCGACTGCGGCCAGCAGTTGCAGACGGCCATGGCCCAGGTGGCCCGCGAGGGGAGCGGTGCGGTTATCTACATGCGACAAGAAGGCCGCGGCATCGGCCTCTCCAACAAGATCAAGGCCTACCGCCTGCAGCAGGAAGAGGGGCTGGACACCGTGGAAGCGAACGAGCGATTGGGCTTCCAGGCCGACCTGCGCGATTACGGCATCGGCGCCCAGATCATGGTGGACCTGGGGATACGCAAGGTCCGCCTTATGACGAACAATCCCAAGAAGATCGTCGCCCTCGCCGGGTTCGACCTCTCGATCGTCGAGCGCGTGCCCCTGGTCATCGAGCCCAACCCGCTGAACCAGCGCTACCTGGACACCAAGAAGAATAAGATGGGGCACATGCTGGATGAGTAGGAGCCTCAAGCATGACGACAAATGCTGTTGCCCGGGACATGCTGGCCTACAAGCCTCCGCCCCAAGCAGGCCACTCAACACTGGCCGAGTATCTCGACAGTTGGGGCATCTCAAGGGAGGTTGGCGATCTGCTTCTGCACGACCCCAATGCACTCCTGTTCAGCACCATATTCAACTACCAGATCAAGTATAAGACGGCACTAGAAGCACCTTACGTACTGGCCTCACGACTCGGCCATCTGGACGTGCGGCGCCTGGCCAAGATGCGCCAAGAAAACTTGTTCAAGTATATCCGGCGTAACGGTGATGCTCCCTCACTCCATAGATTTCCGTCTAGGATTGCGGGGAAGTTGATCGCCGCAAGCAAGTTGCTCTTGCGCAAGTATAAGGGCAATGCCGCGAACATCTGGCCCAATGGCGAGTCAGCGGCCGAGGTTATCCGTCGTCTTGACGAGTTTGAAGGCATCGGGCAGAAGTTGTCTCGCCTGACGACACGAGTCCTTGTTGAGTACATGGGCGTGACTTTGGCGGACTGGCAAGAACTGGATATCGCAGTAGACCGTCACGTGGCCAGGGTGTTTCTCCGCACTGGATTGGTCAACCGACCTCCAGGAACTTATCCCGTTTCGGAATTGGTTGACGAGGTAACCGCGAAGGCGAGAGCGTTGTATCCGCAGTTTCCTGGGGCACTTGATGAACCGGCAGTCGAAGTTGGCATGGAGTGGTGTAACGCAGAAGAGGCTTACTGCGATTGGCCGGAAGAACCTTGTCCCCTGCGCAAAACCTGCCCCAGGAGAATAGACCGGAACGTCGAGTAAGACGCCAGGAGAGTCCCTCTCCGAGTTCATCCGTCGTCAAGCACGGCACCATCGGGAATCTATTCCTGCTGCAAAGCGTGGAGAACCGCATTGGGGTTGCGGGCGGCAACGCGTAGCAAGGCCTTGGCTGGTCCACCGGGCAGCCTTCTGCCCTGCTCCCAGTTCTGAAGCGTGCGCGGACTGACGCCGATCATGGCGGCGAAATGCCCTTGCGTCACCTTGAGCCGCTTCCGGATGGCCTTGATATCCGGCGGCTTGACGATGGTGACGCGACTGGGAGCGCGCCGGCCCGACTTGATTTCGCCGGCTTCCCGGACACTCGCCTGCAGATTCGAGAAGTCCTTTTTCTTCATCGTGTAGCAGCCCACCATGTCCGCGTGCGTGCGGAGCACGCACCCTACGGATTTACTTTCGCTCTCGCCGACCCGACGTTATACGCCATTGGCGTAGGACACCAAGAAACTACCGCCGCGGACTATTCCTCGCCTTCGCGGCCTTCGAGCATCCACGGTTCGACCTTCAGGTCCAGGCGGTTGCTGAGAACCGGCATGTTCGGGGCGGCCTTGCTGGCGCGCAGCCTCTCGAGCAGGTCTTCCTCCATCATTAGAGAGTGACGGTCCGCGGACACGAATTGCAGCCGACCAGGCGAGTGCATGACTTGAAGCCCGACCTCGTCACCAACCTTCAGTTCCCCCAGCAGCGGAGGCAATCGCAGCGGCGCGCGGACCACCGCGGGGTCCGAAGCGTCGGCCGTCTTGTGCAACTCGGGCCCGCCCTTGATCGGCGGCACAGGCACCGGACGGCCGTTCACCCACCAGCGGACGGCCAGACGGCTGCCGGGGTCATCGAGGAGCGAGTCCTCGCAGCGGATGACCAGGCGGCGATCCTCCAGCGTCATCTTCAGTCTTTCGCCGGACTTCGATAAGGAGGCCGGCATGTACTTCTCGACGCTTGGCAGGACCGCCTGGCCATGGGCAGCCATAGTCCATCGTGTCTCGCCGGGGGGCGATGACGCGTCGAACCGCAGCAGTTCCTGCCACCAGCACGGCCCCGGTTCGCTTGCCGCCAGGACCGTTCTCGCGATTTCGCGGCCCTCGGCGTCGTAGACAGATATCTGGTATCTTCCCTTCCAGGCCGTCGGCACGACCATCGTGAGCATCGCCTCGCACCCAAACGCCATGCGCACCTTGTCGGCCAGGTATTTCAGGCGGTCCGTCGGCTGCACATCCGGGTCAGTCACCTCCACCCGCACCGGCCCGAGGGGCACACGCATGGCGTACTCGCCGCTTTCAACCCCGCCTGAATCCATCACCACAGGGTCTCCATCCGCACCGGTGTACTCGGCCCAGCACAGGAGCAGCCTCCACGCCCCGCCCGGAGGTTCCGGATCGATCAAGCCCAGACGGACCTTCCAGCGTCCCGACACGTCGATCGGGCAACATTCCTCCTTCACTTGTTCCGGGCGAACGACCTGCGAGATGGGGGCAACGCCGGAGGGATTGGCGGGCGGATTGCTCGCCGAAGACGTACATCCCGAAATCAAGGCGAGGACCGCTGCAACGGAGATCGGCCAAGGAAGCAGACGCATAAGGGTCCCCTCACGGCACCAGGCGACCGGCCCGTGCTAGCTCAGGACTTCCTCGAGGGCCTCGGGGGTCAGGAGACCGCGGAGTTTCGTGAGGGCGCGGGTCTCAATCTGGCGGATGCGTTCCTTCGTCACGCCGAAGTGCTTGCCCACCTCTTCCAGGGTCTGCGGGCCGGCCTGATCGCCGAGGCCGAAGCGGCGCATGACAATCTCACGCTCGCGCTCTTCCAGTTCAGAGAGGACCCGCTCGATGTTCTGCCGCACGGAGATGTCGGGTTCGTGGTAAGAATCCTCGCCCTCGAACCGCAGGTCGTGGCTCATCTCCAGAAGTTCATCCCGCCCGGTCATGAACCGGTCGCGGCGGACGCCTTCCTGCGGAACGCTGCGGGCGAAGTTCTTCATGATCGCCCACGAGGCATACGTCGAGAACTTGAAACCCCTCGTGTAATCGAACTTCTCGACGGCCCGCATCAGGCTCATGTTGCCGTCGGAGATGAGTTCGAAGAAGTTGGCCTGCGGCCCGACGTGCCGCTTGGCGATGTTCACGACCAGCCGCAGGTTGGCCTGGATGATCTGGTTCTTAACGCGGTTAGCCTCGTCCATGAGGCGTTCGATCTCGGCGATGTCCTCGACGCGCGGGCTGCGGCTGCCCTTGACCCGCTCGCGGACCCCTGCCGCCTTGAACTTAAGATAGTTGTAGCGGCGGAAAAGGACCTGCTCCTGGTCGCGCGAGAGGAGCGGCGTCTTGTACAGCGTCTTCAGGTAGATCGGCAGGCCCTTGGGCGGTGTGGGCGACTTCTTCTCGTGCTTCGCCGCCTCAGCCCCACCCAGGATCCGCTCGTCGGCGTCCGGCTTCTCGAAGTCCGGGCTGGCCATGTACTCGATCGGCTCTTCGAGCAACTGCCGGGCCCGTTCCTCGGTCACGATCCGATAGATGCTGGACCGCGTGCGGCAGAACCGCTTGGCGAGGGCGTGGACGCTCACGCCGCGCTGGTAGGCCGTGTAGATCTGGTGACGGTCGGTGTCCTGCAGGGGTTCGCTGGAATCGGGAAACAACTTGGCCCCCGGGTGCTCCCGGTCGTACTCCTTGATCGTCTGGCGAACGGTCTCGACGGCCCGGCCGAGTTTGCGGGCGATCCGCTTCGAGACCTCGAACAGGCAGCAGTGGCAGAAGAGACTCAGGCGGCGGGCACGGCGGATGATCTCGCGGCGTTCTTCGGGCGCCAGGCGGCTGAACTCGGCCCCCGCCCGGACCTGCTCCGCGTTGCGGACGGCGAAATGGTCCAGGCTGGACCTCAAGAAGCCGACCCGCAGCCGGCCATCGGGTGTCACGAACCGCCGCGACACCAAGCCCTGCCTCCGCCACCGTTGGACGGTCTTCTGCGACACGCTGAAGTGCTTCGCGGCGTCTTCAATCGAGAGGACCTCTTCCCCCATGTCCTCAGGCTTGAGCCGCATGGTGCCGGAGACCTGCTCGACGAGTCGGACCAGGTCTTCCCGCAGGGTTTTGACCGGGAGGGCCTTACCGATGTCGCCGCCGGGACGGTAACCAGTGATTTGATAGCAGACAAACTCGAAGGGGTAGGCCTTGCCGGCCTCCGTCAGGCAAACCAGTTTTTCGGCGCGGTTTACCTGCTCCACCCGGCGTTTGACGGGAGTGAATGCCATCTGTTTGGCAAGGTCGGCAATTTCGGTGTGATGGAACCCAGGCATCGGTCACCTCCCATCACCGGCGGGAACAGGTCTCTAACCTCTTATGATACTACTTCACGCGGGAACGGCTGTCAAGAGAAATCCCGAACAGTACTGTCCTCCAGGTGTCCACCTCAACTGGCGGGCCATAGACTGGTCATCTGGTGGTAAAAGTCAAGGGCATCGCTGTTGGTTTTTGGAGGGGCAAATGCACATTTTTCCCCTGCCCGTTGGGCATCTGAGAGGATTCTCCACTAGGGGACCAACCGGACAGCATAGGAGAGGCTGGAGAAGAACGGGCTGGTGCTCCGCATAACCTCATTTGAGGGGTGGCATGGTCACCCTGTTGGGTGACCATGAAGCCGTTCGGGGCACATGGTCACGCAACAGCAAAGCCCGCCTAGGCGGGCAGGCTGTGACCATGCCACCCTCGTGTTCATCTGGGGCCTTAACTGGCAGGTTGGCAGTGCCGCCGCATAACGCCGACGGCAGGGTTGAGGGTGCCCAGGCGTCTCTCCGGGTCCTTCTCGATGCACCGCATAACAAGGTTGGAGACCTCTTCCGGGACGCCCTCTCCCCGGCGGGCCAGAGGCACAGGGTTGACGTTCAGAATCTTGTTCAACGCCTGGTGCTGTTCGGGGCTTTCGAACGGCCAGTGGCCGCAAAGCACCTCATAGGCGACGACGCCCCACGAGAAGATATCAACGCGGTGGTCGCTTGGTTCGCGCCTAAGGACCTCTGGCGCAAGGACTTCCGTCGTACCCACCCTGACGCCCGGTACCGGCGTCTTCACCGTAGGAGTGGCCAGGCCGAAATCGATGAGTTTGACGTCTCCCCCGTTCGTCACGAACAGGTTTCTGCAGCAGAAGTCATGATGGATAAAGCCTTTAGAATGCACGTGGGCCAGAGCCTCGGCGCCCCTCAGCAGGATCTCCATGCTTCGCATCACCGGCGTGTTGCTCTGCCTCTGCCTCAGGACTCCCAGCGTCGTGCCCTCAAGAAACTCCATAACCAGGTACGACTCTTCCCCTATCCGGCCATGATCCAGGCAGGCGACAACATTGGGGTGCTGGACAGCCGATGTGATCTGGCCCTCCGAGAAGTCCCTGTACCGGCTCTCCACCTTCTCCAGGGCCTTCCGTGCGTCAGACTTCGGGAACTTGATGGCGACAACGCGACCGGACTGTTCCTCGGTCGCCTTGTAGATCATCGACATGCTGCTGTCGCGGATGAGATCCGCCAGGACATATCCCGGCACCGTCGCCTGCCGGGAACCTCTCAATTTGGTGAGAAACTGCCTGAGCATACGCCGCCCCCCACCGAGAGCCGGACTTTCCGGGGCGCAAAAATGCACCCGCGTGACTTGTCGTCAGAAGTATACTTGCGTTCGGCAGATGTGCCAACTCGAATCTCAACACAAACTCGGCGCCGCCACGAATCTACTGGCCGCAGTAATCGATCAACGCGGCCAATTCGCTGCGCAGGTTCTGGCGATGGATAATGCGGTCCACGAAGCCGTGTTCCATCATGAACTCGGCCGTCTGGAACCCTTCGGGGAGTTCCTGCTTCATGGTCTGGTAGATGACGCGCGGCCCGGTGAAGCCGATCATGGCGGCGGGCTCGGCAATGATGATGTCGCCCAGGGAGGCATAGCTGGCCGCGACGCCGGCCGTGCAGGGGTTGGTCATGATGCTGATGAAGAGGCCCCCCGCCCTGTCCAGCCGGGCGACGGCGGCGCTGGTCTTCGACATCTGCGCGAGGCTGAGGATGCCTTCCATCATCCGCGCGCCGCCGGAGCAACTGCAAAAGACCAGCGGCACGCCGAGTTCGGTGGCCTTCTCGGCCGCAATCGTCACCTTCTCGCCGACGACCGAGCCCATGGACCCCATGATGAAATTCGGGTCGAGCGCCCCGAGGACGACCGGCCGCCCCTTGATGTACGCCCGGCCGATGACGGCGGCATCGTACAGGTTGGTCTGCCGCTGGGCATCGGCCAGACGTTCGACGTAACTCTTGCGGTCCGTAAACTCGAGCGGGTCAGGCGACATCAGGTTCGGCGCGTATTCCTCGAAACTGTCGGCGTCGGCCAGCATCGCAATCCGCTGCCGGGCGCTGACCTTGAAGTGGTACTGGCACTCCGGGCAGACGTGCAGGTTCTCCTCGACGCGCTTGCGATAGACCATCTCCTCGCAGCCGGGGCACTTGAGCCACAAGCCTTCAGGGATGTCGCGCTTTTTCGTGCGTCCGTCGATGGTCATTGGTTACCTGTTCCCGTCGCCGTACCGGCAACAATCGTCAACCGTCGCCGTACCGGCGACGGCTAAACACGGCGTGCTTTATCGCGTATCGTGCGGATGGCCGCAACATAATCCCGGCCGGGAGCGCGGAAAATGGACGTTCCGGCCACAAAGACGTCGGCCCCGGCCTCGGCCGTTTCGGCGGCGGTCTCGGGGCCGATGCCCCCGTCGACCTCCAGCCGCTGCTCGGGCCGGAGCCACGACCGGACCTGGCGGACGCGCTCGACCATATCGCGGCGGAACGTCTGCCCGCCAAAGCCCGCCGGCACAGTCATTACCAGGACGATGTCGGCACACTCGACCGCCGGCCGCAGGACGCCGTCGGGCGTATCCGGATTGATCGTGACACCGGCCGACGGACCGAGTTGGCGGATGCGGTCGGCGAGCGACCGCGCATCGGCCACGACCTCGGCGTGAAACGTCAGGTTGTCGGCCCCGACCTTGGCGAACGCCTCGATATACCGCTGCGGCTCGGAGATCATCAGGTGCACGTCCAGCAGGAGGTTCGTCACGGCCCGGATCTTCTCGACCACCACGGGGCCGATCGTCAGGTTCGGCACGAAGTGGCCGTCCATCACGTCGACGTGCAACAGGTCGGCGCCGGCGTCGGTCACGCGCGCGATTTCGTCGGCCAGATGAGCGAAGTCGCAAGCCAGGAGCGACGGCGCAATGGCCGGGCGCGGCAACTTGGCCAGCGTTGGTCTCACGCGATCACCTCAAAAAAGACAGAGCGCTCGCCTTCGGCTCGCGGCTAACCGTGAAAGGAATCACATATCATCAAGTATTTCGATGGTCTCGAAGGGTTTGCCTTCCATGAATTCGAGGCTCGCCCCGCCGCCGGTCGAGATGTGGGTCATGCGTTCGGCACAGCCGAATTTCTCGACAGCGGCCGCCGTATCGCCGCCGCCCACGACGACGATGCCGCCCTTCTTGGCCACATCGGCCATCGCCTCGCACAGGGACTTGGTACCCTCGGCGAACGGAGCCATCTCGAAGACGCCCATCGGGCCGTTCCAGACGACCGTCCCGGCATCGGCGAGTTTCTCGCGGTACAGTTCAATCGTGTCGGGACCGATGTCGAGGCCCATCCAGCCGTCCTGCATGTCGGGGCTCTGCACGTCGGTCTCGGCATCGGCGGCAAAAACCTTCGCCACCAGGTGGTCCACCGGGAAGAGGACCTCGGCCTTGGAGGCCTTGATCTTTTCGAGCAACTTGGCGGCCTGGGCGATGATGTCCTTCGTCGAGCCGTCCTTCTTCTTGACCTCGCGCTCGACCTTGCTCTTGCCGACATTCTGGCCCTTGGCCACCATGAAGACGTAGGCCATGGCGCCGCCGACGAGGAGNCGGTCGACCTTGCCGAGGAGGTTCTCGATGACGGCGATCTTGTCGGAGACCTTGGCGCCGCCGAGGACGGCCACGAACGGACGGACGGGCTTCTGGAGGGCCTCACCCAGGAACTTCAGTTCCTTCTCGATGAGGAACCCGACGGCCCGTGTGCCTGCGGGCATGGCCGCCGGCACGCCATATGTCGATGCATGCTTGCGGTGGGCGGTGCCGAAGGCGTCGTTGACGTAGAGGTCGGCCAGTTTCACGAGGCCCGCCACAAAGGCGGGGTCGTTCTTCTCCTCGCCGGCGTAGTAGCGCAGGTTCTCGAGGACCAGGACGTCGCCGTTCTTCATAGCGGCGACCTTCGCCTCGACTTCCGGTCCGATGGAGTCGCCCACAAAACCGACGTCGCGACCGAGAAGTTCCGCCAAGCGGACGGCCGTCGGCTTCATCGTCATCTCGGGCTTGCGCTGGCCATCGGGGCGGCCCAGGTGACTCATCAGGATGACCTTGGCCCCGGCTTCCGAGGCGCACTTGATCGTCGGCAGCGCCATGCGGATGCGGCGGTCATCGGTAATGTTGCCGTTCTCGTCCAGAGGCACGTTGAAATCGACGCGCACCAGAACGCGCTTGCCCTTGAGCGGAAGAGAGTCGACCGTCTTCTTGGCCATGGCGGAACTCCTTCTTGTGGTACAGCCGCCCTCGGCTGTGCCCCGACATTGCTGCACGCCCGGGGGCGGGCGTGCCACATAGAACCTGCCCGGAAAAGAATAAGTATCGGGGGCGAGCCCATGCCCGCCCCCGTGTTCGATCCGTTACGACCCTTAGAAAGCGGCCAGTTTCTTGGCCAGGTCGGCCATGCGATTCGAGAAGCCCCACTCGTTGTCGTACCACGAGCAGACCTTGACGAACGTCGGGTCCAGCACCAGCGTCTGCGTGCCGTCGAAGAGGCTCGAGAAGGTCGTGCCCACGACGTCGCTGGAGACGATCGGGTCATCGGTGTAACCGAGGATGCCCTTCAGGGCGCCTTCGGAGGCCGCCTTCATGGCGGCGTTGATGGCCTCGGCCGTGGCCGGCTTCTCGAGTTCGACCGTCAGATCGACGATCGAGCCGACGGGCGTCGGAACGCGGAGCGAGAACCCGTTCAGTTTGCCCTTCAGGGCCGGCAGGACCTTGCCGACGGCCTTCGCGGCGCCGGTGCTGGTCGGGATGATGTTGAGGGCGGCCGCGCGGGCCCGGTGCGGATCCTTGTGGATCATATCGAGGATGCGCTGATCGTTGGTGTAGGCGTGGCAGGTGGTCATCAGGCCGCGCTTGATGCCGAACGTCTCGTGCAGGACCTTGGCCACCGGCGCCAGGCAGTTGGTGGTGCAGGACGCGTTGGAGACGATCTTGTGCTCGGGCTTGAGGGTCTCGTCGTTGACGCCGATGACGATGATGGCGTCGAGTTCATCCTTCGGCGGGGCCGACAGGATGACCTTCTTGGCGCCGGCGGTGATGTGCTTGGCGCAGTCGGCCTTGTTCGTGAAGGCGCCGGTGCACTCCATGGCCACGTCGACCTTCAGGGCCGCCCACGGCAGTTGGGCCGGGTCCTTGGTCGCCGTGACGGGGATCTTCTTGCCATCGACCACCAGGTCATTGCCCTCGGCCGATACGCAGCCATCGAAGCGGCCGTACACGCTGTCGTACTTGAGCAGGTAGGCCAGGGTCTTGGCGTCGGTCAGGTCGTTGATGCCAACGATGTTGAACTCGCCCTTGCGGGCCCACATGGTCCGGAAGACGATGCGGCCGATACGCCCGAAACCGTTGATACCGACATTGACGGCAGCCATCCATCAACCTCCTTAACGAAGAGCCCGATTTCCCGACAGCCCCGACCGTAGCCCCGTAATCGGGGCGCACGTTCAGCCGGGCGCCTGGCCGGTGAACCCATTTTATAGGCCGTATTTTCAACACTGTCAAGGCATTTTCGCGTCGTCGCCTCCGACCGCCGCCGGACCCCCCTATGGGGCCATCGGGGATTTCCCCTATACCGAATCTGCGGCGGTCCCCTAGGGCCATCCATTTGCAGGCGAGG
>JGI20214J51650_10002565_pt1 | contig 11471 bp, 10 predicted proteins | sample WetSurMetagenome_FD_51650 | JGI IMG/M metagenome (IMG submission 51650)
GTGAGGGCCCCGAAGACGGGTCGCCCGAACCCGTTGAAGATCGCAAATACCCCGACGAGGACGGTCGCGAGTCCCGTTTCTATCCCGATATCCGAACCAACGGGTTTTGCGATACCTACCGCCATGAGGCCGGCGAGACAGCCGATGAAGTAGCACGCCCAGAGAGCATAGAACGAGGTGGTCTTCAGCATCTCGTCACGCCTGAATTCGCAGGTAACGGCCTGGCCGGCAACCGGCGCCGGGGGGGTCCACCCGGCAGGTTTCCACCCGGCAGGCGGGAACCGCAGCGGCAGGGCTAACAGGACGGTCAGGATGACAAACGCGATCCCGTAGATCCGGAAGGTTGTCATGACCCCGTAAGCCCCGATGAGGTACGTTGCGATATTTGCGGTAAAGAACGCGGAGAACCCGAACCCGAGCAGGGTCAGGCCAACGGCAAGACCGCGCCGGTCAGGGAACCAGCGTGCCGCTACCGCAACCGGGACGCCATAGGCGATCCCGACCCCGATCCCTCCGATAACTCCATACAGTACATAGAGCATGGGCACGGAACTGGCAAATGACGCAAGGAGCCAGCCAAGGCCGGTAAGTATCCCCCCGACAACCGTCACATTTCTCGGCCCGTACCGCTCGATGTACTTCCCCGCAAATGCCATGGTTATGGCAAAGAATGCAAGGAAGACCGAGAACGGGAGCAGGACATCATTTGCCGTCACTGCCTGGCCAAGGTCTTTGGTGAAGTAGTTCGTAAGCGGTGTGACAAATACGCTCCACGAGTAAATCGTGCCCAGGCACAGGTTGATNAGCATGCCGATGATGACAAGCACCCANCGCCCTTTTTCCGCTTCGATTCCCATGATCGTTTCAGGTACACTTTCCGTCATAGTGTCGTCTCGTAATATCTTGGTCTATCGTGATTGTTGCCGGTTCTTAGTCCCNCTGTAAAAATCGGGGAGTTTATTCCTCCAGGGTCGATATATCGCCGGGGTCGATACCCATCTCTTTTGCCTTCAGCACGCGGCGCATGATCTTGCCGCTCCGGGTCTTGGGCAGCTTGTCCACGAAATCGATCTCGTGGGGCATGGCGATCGGCCCGAGCGTGTTCCGCACATGGTGAAGGAGATCTTTTTTGAGTTTGTCGCTCGGTTCGTGCCCGACACGGAGGATGACGAATGCCTTGATGGAATTGCCTTTCATGGCATCCGGTTTCCCGATGACCGCCGCTTCAGCAACAGCATGGTGGGAAACGAGCGCGCTCTCGACCTCAGCAGTCCCGATATTGTGCCCGGCAACGATGATGATGTCATCTGCCCTTCCGAGGATCATGATGTAACCGTCCTTGCCTTTGACCGCCAGGTCCCCCACCGCGTACACCCCGTTGATCGTGTACCAGTACTTGCGGTACCGTTCATCATCCTTGTAGACCGTGCGGAGCATAGCCGGCCACGGGGATTTGACCACGAGCAGCCCGCCGGTACCGGGTTTGACGGAGTTGCCATCCTTATCAACAACATCCGCCTCAACTCCCGGAATAGGTCTTCCGGCAAAGCCGGGGCGCATCGGCTCCCCTATCATGGTCGTGATCATGTGCATGCCGGTCTCGGTCTGCCACCACGTGTCGAGGATCGGGCACTTTTTCTTGCCGATAACATCGTAATACCACTCAAATGCCTCGGGGTTGAGCGGCTCTCCCACGGAACCGATGATGCGCAGGGAACTCAGGTCGTACTTGTTCGGCCAGACCTCTCCCATTTTCATGAACATGCGGATAGCGGTCGGTGCAGTATAGAAAATGGTGACCTTCTGTTCTTCGATCAGTTTCCAGTAACTCCCGGCATCCGGGTAATCCGGGGTCAGCTCGGACATGAAGACGGTTGCCCCGACAGCGAGCGGGCCGTACACGATATAACTGTGGCCGGTGATCCAGCCGGTGTCGGCCGTGCACCAGTAGATATCGTTGTCCTTGATATCGAAGATGTATTTGCTGGTGTAATACGTGCCCACCATATACCCGCCGCACGTATGAACGATGCCTTTGGGCTTTCCTGTGGACCCGCTTGTATAGAGGATGAAGAACGGGTCCTCGGCATCCATGACCTCGGGAGGGCAGGTATCGGGAAGACCGGCCATCAGTTCATAGAAGTCCAGCTCGTTTTCGTGGAGATCAACCGGGGGATCTCTCCTGCGGAGGACGACAACGGTCTCGACAGTAGGGGTGTTCAGGACCGCCTCGTCCACGATGGCTTTCAGCTGGATCGCCTTGCCGCGCCGGATCGAGATATCCGCGGTGATGACAACCTTTGCTTCGGCATCCTGGATCCGCATGTTCAGGGCGGCCGCGCCAAATCCGCCGAAAACAACGTTATGGACAGCGCCAATCCGTGCACAGGCAAGCATCGCGATGATCTGCTCCGGAACAAGGGGCATATAGATGCAAACACCGTCACCTTTTTTTACGCCGATTTTTTTNAGGCCGTTTGCAAACCGTGCGACATGGGAGAGCAGCTTCTGGTACGTGAAAATCCGTTCACGTCCCTCCTCCCCCCTCCAGATCAGGGCGACTTTGTTGCGCCGGCTGTCATTGACATGGCGGTCAAGGCAGTTTGCCGAGATATTCAGTTTGGCGTTGGTAAACCACTTTGCGTACGGGTAGTCCCATTCCAGCACCTTGTCCCATGGCTTGATCCAGTCCAGTTCTTTTGCTTTCGTCTCCCAGAATTTTTCGGGATTTTTTAAGAATTCCCCATAGGTTTTCTGGTAATCTGACATCCAGGCATTTTTCCTGTACCGGGGGTCGGGTGTGTAGGATTTCACATCCTCGACAAGTCTGACATCAAAATCCTCCGTCATGTGTCACCTATTCTACATTATTAATCATGTTGAACATGGTATATAAAATTTGTCGAAACCCTGTTCGACAAAAGACTACGAATCAGGACCTCCGGATGTATCCGAAAAAAAGGATACGCATGATCAGCCGGATACCTTCATGATCCTGGNAAGTTTTGACCGTCTTCAATAGATATAACAAGAATTATCAGTCCGGGTTTTTCAATATAGGATTAATGCTGAAGAAATTNCTGGGGTGTCTGCTGGGCGCGGCGATCGGAGATGCGCTCGGTATGCCCAATGAAAGCACAGCCCCCAACCTCAACAAGATGAAATACGGGTACCGGCGCCCTTACAAAAACCATCCCAACGAAGGTCTGGAACCGGGGCAGTTTACCGATGATACCCAGATCATGATCCTTGTTGCGACCCTCCTTGCTGATGGTAAATATAATGAGGAACGGTACACTGCAGCACTCCGAGAAATGTACAGCAGGGGAGCTCTCCGGTTTCCGGATGGATCGGTCTCTGCAGTCTGTGAACATGCTGACCAGGAAAATGTCCCCCGGAAGGGTGTGAAATCGACCACTTCCGGGTGCCTTCCCCTTGCGGTCCCCTTTGCGCTCGCTTTTCCGGATATGAACGAAGCCTGTGAACGGGCAGTCCGGGCCTGCAATGTTACGCATACCCATCCCGCAGCACATGCAGCAGTATCAACGTTTGTTACCCTCCTGTACCATACGCTTCACGAATCCCCCGATCCTATCGGCAAGGCACTGGCAAAGGCACAGGTCGAGGATGAAGTACTCGGAGGCAAGATTCGCAATGCACTGATGATGGAACGGGACGGGATGGAGACAGAGACCGCCCTCCTTAAGATCGGGAACGATGTCTCGGTCTTCCAGACCGTTCCCATTGCGTTCTTCCTGATCAGCCGGTACACCCACCCGCCGGACCTTCTGACGGTCTCCGCAAATACCGGGGGAAATACCGACACTATCGCATTCCTCTGCGGGGCCTATCTTGGTGCACGGGACGGCATTGAGAAACTGCCGGAAGACCTGCTTGCGGGTCTTGAAGACCGGCAGCGGATCGAGCTGCTCGGGCAACGGCTGTATTCCGCATATTCCCGTAAATCCGGGCAGGTTTAAGGGCAGTTAGCGGAATCTCGTTTTATTTTCCAAATATTTTTGAAAATTCTCTCGGGAGAAGCATTAAATTTTCAACAATCGGATATTCCTTTTATGAAGATTGCGATTATCGGGGCTTCCGGCTATGCCGGTGGAGAGCTGATCCGCCTTCTCGGTCACCACTCCACTGCAAAGGTTACGTGTGCCACGTCACGGAAACTTGCAGGTACCCCCCTTGACCAGATCCATCCCCAGCTGAAAGGGTTCACGGATCTCACCTTTACGAATCCCGAGATCGATGCCATTGACGCGGATGTGGCATTCCTTGCCGTCCCGCATACGGCGGCAATGACCTATGCCGGTAAACTGCTGTCCCGCGGGATCAGGGTTGTCGACCTTAGTGCCGATTACCGGCTTCCCAAGGCGGTGTATGAAAAAACCTATGGCGTCACGCACTCCGATTATTTCCCCGCCCCGTACGGCATACCCGAGCTCCACCGCAGGGACTGTATCAACGCGAAGTTCGTCTCAAACCCCGGCTGCTTCCCGACCGGGGCCACGCTGGCAGCAGCCCCCCTCGCAAAATATGCCCATACCGTAATCTTCGATTCCAAGACCGGCGTCAGCGGAGCGGGAGACAATCCCTCGGCTACCACCCATTACCCGAACGTGGGGGACAATGTCGGGCCCTACAAGCTGACAACCCACCGGCACCTTGCCGAGATGAAGCAGGAGATCGCATTCCTCGGGTCGAAGGCAAAGGTCTACTTCACCCCGCACCTCGTTCCGGTCAACCGGGGTATCCTGACCACGGCACATATCCTGCTCAACGAACCCATGGAGCAGAAAGAGGTGGAGAAACTCTACCACGACTATTACAAAAACGAGTACTTCGTGCGGTACCAGAAGCCGATCCTTGCGGCGGTCCGCGGGAGTAACTTCTGCGATGTCATGGTAGAAAGCGAGGGACTGCGTGTTGTTGCAATATCAGCAATCGATAACCTTGTCAAAGGGGCGAGCGGCCAGGCAATCCAGAACATGAACATCATGTGCGGCCTCAAAGAGAATGATGGACTTACCAGCGCAGGTATGCTGCCGTAGGAGGCAGAGGAGTATCCCATGTTTGTTCAGGACGCAATGACAAAAGATGTGGTGGTCTGTTCCGTAGAGACTCCCCTCCGGCAGGTTGTGGCACTTTTCCGGAAGCATCATATCGGCGGGCTGCCCGTGATGGAGGGAGAGGAGCTTGCCGGAATCATCACGGAGTCCGACCTCATCACCCTTCTCAGGACCGAGAGGATCTCCGATGACCTCTGGCTCCCCTCCCCGTTTGAGGTCATCGAGGTGCCGATCCGGGAGTTCATCAATTGGGAGAAGACCAAACATGCTCTCACCAACATCGGTGATATGCCGGCCAAAAAGATCATGACCCACCGGGTGGTCACCGCAACGGAAGATATGGATGTTGAAGCGGCTGCTGCCCTCATGCTGAAGGAGGGCATCGCACGCCTGCCGGTGATGAGGGGGAAGAAGGTTGTGGGGATCATCACGCGTGCGGATATCATCAATGCGATCGGTTCTGCATATTCTGACAACGCGGAGGCTGAAAAATAAATGTCATTCAAAAGTATCTGTGCAGTCCCTGGTGTCAAAGCCTGGGGGATGAAAGAAGGAAAGTACGGTCTCGCGCTCATTGAAGCCCACGGCACCGCAGCCGGGGTATTCACGGAGAACATTGTCAGGGCAGCGCCGGTTGAGCTGATGCGAAAACAGATCAAAGCCGGAAAACTGGAGGCTGTTATCGCCAACAGCGGGTGTGCAAACGCATATACCGGGAAACGGGGCTATGCTGACGCGGTTACCATGACGGAGTACACCGGGTCGGTCCTTGGGGTAAAATCCTCACATGTCGGCGTGGCAAGCACCGGCGTCATCGGCCGGTATCTCGACATGCCACTCATTAAACGGCAGTGCGAGGCCGTTGCGCCAAAACTTGCCCACTCCCCGGAGGCAGAAGACCTTGCGGAGAAGGCGATCATGACCACGGACCTCGTCCCCAAGCATGCGCTCGTCAAAAAAGAAGGTTTTACCATCGGCGGCATCACCAAGGGAAGCGGCATGATCGCCCCGAACATGGGTACGATGCTCGCGTTCATCTACACCGATGCAGAGATCGGTGCAAAGCCGCTGGCCGCTGCCCTGAAGCTGGCGGCCCGGCGCTCGTTCAACCGTGTCGTGGTTGACGGGGATACCAGCACGAACGATATCGCGCTCTGTACCGCAACCGGCGAGGCCGGAAAAGTGAAGGCCGGGGAGTTTGCTGCAGCCCTCGAAGAATGCTGCCGATCCCTTGCCGAGCAGATTGCAAAAGATGGCGAAGGGGCAACCAAGCTGCTCCAGATCACCGTCACCGGTGCAAAGAAAGAGGACGATGCTGAGAAGGTTGCCCGTACCGTCATCGAATCACCGCTTGTGAAGACCGCAGTGTACGGCGAGGACCCGAACTGGGGACGCGTTATTGCAGCAGCCGGCCGTGCCGGTGTGAAATTCGACCCGAACGCGGTCTCGCTCTGGATCAGCGATGGCAACGGCAGATTCCCGCTCGTGAAATCCGGCGAGATCATTGCCGATCTCGCCGCCGCCAAGAAGGCTATGCACGGGAAGAAAGTGGTCTTCATCCTCGACCTTGCAGCAGGAAAAGCAGAGGCTACCGCATGGGGCTGCGACCTCACGGAAAAGTACGTTGAGATCAACGGGAAGTACACAACATGAAGCGTGAAGATGTCCTGATGGAGGCACTGCCGTATATCCAGCAGTTCCATGGCAAGACGATCGTGATCAAGCTCGGCGGCCACGCAATGGTGGACCCGGTTGTCCTTGAAAATGCGATCCGCGACGCCGTGCTCCTCCACTATGTCGGCATCCGCGTCGTGCTCGTCCATGGCGGCGGCCCCGAGATCAGCGACAAGATGAAGCAGATGGGCAAGGAATCGGTCTTTGTCGGGGGACTCCGGGTTACCGATGAGGAGACCCTCGAGATCGCCCAGATGGTCCTTGTCGGGAAGATCAATGCCAATATCGTATCCCTTATCGCGAAGTGCGGTGCCCGTGGTGTGGGGATCTCGGGGAGCGACGGGAACCTCATCCTTGCAAAGAAGATGGAACTCCAGAAAGTCGAGGTTGGCGGTGTTGAGAAAGAGGTGGACCTCGGGCACGTAGGCGAGATCGAATATATCGATCCGTCCCTCCTGAACACCCTGCTCGATACCCAGTACATTCCCGTTGTTGCTCCCATTGCCATCGACCGGTTCGGCGGGAACCTGAATATCAACGCCGATACCGCAGCAGGGGATATTGCCATTGCGCTCAGGGCCCACAAGCTGGTCAACATGACCGATGTTGAAGGGGTTATGGACAAGGACCGGACAAAGGTGTTCCGGAAACTCACGATCGCTGAAGCACATAACCTGCAGAAAACCGGTGCAATCGGATCGGGGATGATCCCGAAAGTGGGTTCGGTTATCAAAGCCGTGGAAAACGGTGTCTCGTTCGCCCACATCATCAACGGGAATGTCGAGCACAACCTTATCCTCGAGCTCTTCACCCGGGACGGCGTCGGGACCATGATCTCCCTCAAATAACTGTTTTATTACCGATGCCGGCACTTAGGTATAGAACGTACGTANCCGGGCGTGACATTTTCGNATGGACAGGAAAAAGGATAAAAAGCCTGAAAAAAAGCAGGATCCCAGACCGGACAGTATACCGGAAAACACACCGGGTAAAATNACCGATAACCTGCCGGATAAAAAAATACTTGTTGCAGCAGTCCTGATTGCCATCGCGGCTCTTTTGTGTGCTGTATTTTTCGGACTGCCCCTGCTGAACGCATCCCAATCCACTCCCCAGCAGGGAACAGGATCCGGTACCGTGACGGTCTATTACTTTTACGGCACGGAATGCCCGCACTGTCATGAAGTGACGCCCTATGTCAGGACCCTGCAGGAAAAATATCCGGACGTTAATTTCCGGCTTCTTGAGATCTGGCATGATGATACCAATAATGCACTTTACAAACTGCTGAACCACAATCTCGGCCGGGAGCCCCTGGGTGTTCCTGAGGCCATCGTCGGCAATGTTTCCCTGTTCGGGGAAGATGATATAAAAACAGGCCTTGAACCGGCGATTCTGAACNAGACCGNAAATCTGACGGGATCGAAAGAGCTGGCAGCAATCCCGGTATCGGGATCATCCCCTGGTACGAATGCAACCATTACCGCCATTTTTTTTTACGGCAACGGATGCAGCCACTGTGAAAAGGTAAAACCCCTTGTTGCCGATATCGAGACCCGGTACCCGGAACTCTCTCTTTTGAGGCTGGAGATCAATGATAATCAGACGAACCGTGAAAAATTCCTCTCAATGCGACTCCGGTACGGCCTCGGGACTGCGGGCAGCCTCCCGACTATCTTCATCGGTGAGAACGCACTGGTCGGGGAACCTGAGGTAACTGATCATTTTGAGGAGAAAGTCCTTGCCGAAAAACAGCGGCTTGCCTCCGGTACTCCAACTACCCCGGCGCCTCCTGCCGCCTCCGGTCTTCCTGAAGGTGGTAACGTCTCCGTTGATGCTTTCTTTTTCTACAGTGACAGTTGCAGCCACTGTGAAAAAGTAAAACCGATCATCGCCAACATCAGCGCCCGGTACCCGGACCTCAATCTTACCCAGCTCGAAATCAATCATAACGCGGAAAACCGGGAGCTGTTCAANGCACTGAGCAGCCGGTACGGCATCCCGAACCCNGGTGTCCCNACGATATTCATCGGGAACAAAGTCCTTATCGGCGAAGCGGAAATTGCGAACCGGTTTGAAACCGGGATTCTTACCGAGAGGGAACGGATTGCCTCCGGTACTCCGGCACAACCTGTTAACCAGACCCCCGCAAATCCCGGCAGCCAGCCGGCAGCGCCTGCGCTCAGCCTGTACATGGTCATCTTTGCAGCACTGGTGGACAGCATGAACCCGTGCGGCCTGTCCGTCCTGGTCTTCCTCCTGATCTCCATGGCTGCCGCGGCAGAACGGAAACGCATCCTGCTGGTCGGGGGCGTATATACCGCCGCAATGTTCCTCTTCCACCTCTTTGTCGGGATCGGGCTCTTCTCGGCACTCTCCCTTTCCGGCCTCTCAAAACCGTTCTCCATTCTCGGCGGGGTGATCGCCCTGATCCTGGGTATTGCCACGCTTGCCGATGTGCTCAGGAACAAAGAGACATACCTTCTTTCGATCCCGGAATCCGGCAAAGGTCTCCTCGGGACCTATATCCGGAAGGCTACGCTCCCGGCAGCGTTTGTCCTCGGGATCCTGGCCGGGATCCTCGGGTTCTCCTGTACCGGTGGTATCTACATCAGCATCCTCGGGCTCATGGGCAGGGACATGACGGTCATGGCAGGACTCCCGTGGCTCATCCTTTACAACCTTGTGTTTGTCCTGCCACTGGTACTGGTAACACTCCTCGCGGTCTATGGTGTCTCTCCCGATCGGGCAGAGCGCTGGCGGACCGGGAACAAGCGCACGGTCCGCGTTGTCATCGGGATTATCCTCGTCGCCCTCGGCGTCATCATCCTTTCCGGATGGATGGGATAATTTTTTTCTGAGGGTCTTCAGACCTGGAGGGCGGCGTCGCCTCCCCACAGCTCGCAGAGGTCTGTGACCTCTCCGAACCCGAAGCAGGAGAAGAACCGCATGTTCTTCGATATAAAAAGAATAATTTCAGACCCGAAACCGGTTTTTTCAGGGAAGATTTCCGTCGCCCGAGCATTCCCGCTGCCGGTCTTCGCTCATGGCAATGAGCATCTCAAATATCTTCTGGACCGCGACCGGGTCAATACGGGCCTCCACGGCCTGGTCGAAGACCGATTCGAGCACTTTTGCCGTCCGCTCCTGATCGTGGATGGGTATCCCTTTCTCAATCTTGATCCGGGCAACCTTCCCGGCAAGCTTCTGCCGTTCTGCAATGAGCCGGATTATCCCGGTATCTACCTTTGAGATCTCTGCCCGTACCGCATCCAGGGACATATGAAGTACATCCCCGGGAATTCTAGATAAACATACGCATGTGTCCCGATAAGAAACCTGATTACGGGGAAGTGCCCTATCTGGTACGGTATTAGTATGCTCGAACGAATTACACGACGCGAAGAAGCAGACCTTTTTGTTGCCTGGCTGGCAATCTCGCTTGCTTTTGCGATCATCAAAATCGCCCCCTATGGAATTATGCAGCCTGTCATAGAGGTCACCCCGGTGACGGCCCTGGTAATCTTTGGCATTGCTCTCATCACCGTCGGTATCGGCTTCATCCTCCACGAGATGGCCCACAAGTTCACCGCGATCCGCTACGGCTACTGGGCGGAGTTCCGCAAAGACAACAGCATGCTCCTCATTGCGATTGTCCTTGCCTCGCTGGTCGGGTTCGTCTTTGCCGCACCGGGAGCAACGGTTATTTACAACAATTCCCCTGACGGGCGCGGCCTGAGCCGTGAGCAGAACGGAAAGATCTCTGCCGCAGGCCCGGTCGTAAACCTCCTGCTGTGCATCCTTTTTGGTGCACTGTTCTTCCTTTCCGGAGGCCTGACCTCCATGAACGGGAATATCCTTGCACAGATCGGTCTTGCCGGCATCCAGATCAATGCCATGATCGCGGCGTTCAACATGCTGCCCCTCAGCATCCTTGACGGCAACAAGGTCTTTTCATGGAATATCCCGGTCTTCTTTATCCTGATCCTGGCATCATTCGGGACCCTTGTGGCGTCCTTCTATTATCTCTGATTTTTTTCCTTTTTGCAAAAGAGAAGCGTTATACCGGTGCATTCAGTTTCTCAAGAACCTTTACAACCGTCTGTCCCTTCTCAAACGCTTCCTTCATCGCAGCCGGGTGGTTTTTGATGCCCTTGTATTCGTCCATGTTGTTGGCGATGATATTGTCGTAATATTCAAAACCGGTGCCGTTGAAGATGGCCGTGATCGCCGGGAATGCCCCGTCAAAGACATGGTCCCAGTTCTGCCCGGCTGTTGAGACGAAGAGCCCCTTGTGGCGCTTGATATGGTCATCAGTGAAATAGAGGGTTTTGAGAATGAATTTCCGGGCCCAGAGGTACTGCCCGCGGTCGATGAAGCCCTTGAGTTCCGCCGTGATGCCCATGGTGTAGATGGGAGAGGCGATGACAAGACAGTCGGCTTTCAGGACCTTATCGAACAGGGCGATCGCATCGTCTTTCACCACACAGTCGCCGGTCTTGTGGCAGGCATTGCAGCCACGGCATGGCGAATAGTGGAGATCCTTGAGAACAACCTTCTCGACCCCGGCTCCTGCCGCTTTTGCCCCATCAAGGAAACTGTCGAGCAGGGTCTCTGTGTTCCCGTGGCGGTGCGGGCTGCCGGAGATTCCCAGAACGGTGATGACCATGATAACCTCAGGCTGCCAGCCGTTTTTTGATCTCGGCGATGACGGACGCC
>JGI20214J51650_10002568_pt1 | contig 11469 bp, 6 predicted proteins | sample WetSurMetagenome_FD_51650 | JGI IMG/M metagenome (IMG submission 51650)
TCAAAGAAAACGGCCGTTATACGCTGATTTTCAAAGACGATGCCGGTCGCCGCAACCCCGAACCGATATGGTACGATATTCAGACGCTCGAAGATTACCCGCCGACAATAACGATAAAATTCCCGGCGGTGGATGTCGACCTCAATGAGCGAATGGAATTGCCGCTACAGATAGCAATCGGCGATGATTACGGTTACAGCAAGCTAAATCTTGTCTGCTGGGTTGTCTCGGAAGATCAGCAAACCAAGCCGTCCAAATTGGAACTCAAGATACCGGACCATAGGAATCTCGATCAGGATGTTTCATACACCTGGAATATTCAGGAATTGAATCCCCTTCCCGGCGATTTGATCTATTATTACGCCGAAATCGGCGATAATGACATAGTCTCCGGACCCAAATGGGCCAAAAGCAAGACATATACAGCCCGCCTGCCAAATCTCGATGAGATTTTGTCCGAAGTAGAAGGCGCCCAGGACGAGCAAATGCAGACTCTCGACGAGGCTCTTAAAAATCAGGAGGAGCTTCAAAAACAGATCGAGCAGCTGGCGCGAGAGGTACAAAAGAGCTCCGAGGTTAACTGGGAAAAGCAGAAAGAAGCTAAAGATATTCTGCAAAAACAACAGGATCTGGCCAAGAAGCTTGAGAACCTGTCGCAGGATATGCAAAATAATCTCGATAAACTCGAGGATAACAAACTTATCAGCGAGCAGCTGGCCGAGAAGATGCAGGAGCTACAGAAATTGATGGAAGAAGTAGCTCCGCCCGAACTAAAGGACGCCATGAAAAGGCTGGAGGAAGCCTTGAAAAAAATGGATCCTGCGGAAATGAAGAAGGCTTTGGATCAGATGCAACTCACCGCCGAGCAGATGCTCGAAAATCTGGACAGGGCTCTTTCTCTCCTACAAAAGATGGCGCTTGAGCAGAAGATGGATATGATGGTTCAGATGGCCGAAAAGCTGGCTGAACAACAAAAGATGATAAATAAAAATGTCGATGCCGCCGGGGACTCATCGGCATTAACCAAGCAGGCTCAGCCCCAGCAGGTCAATCAAGACGAGCATAAGGAGCTTAAAGACCAATTCTCCCAAATGCAGAAGATGGACAAAGAACAGCAAATGGTTCCAGATAGCCTGGAGCAGAAGGCATCCGAAGCCATAAACAATCCCGAGGTCTCCGAGAATTTCGAGGCGATGAAGTCCAGTATGAAAAGCGGCAACCCCGGCAATTGCCAGAGTAAGGGGAAGAAGCTGCAAAATCAGATGGATAATATGGTGGATGCCTTGAAGCAGGCTCAAGCTGCCATGAAGATGAAGCAAAAAATGGAGATCGCTAAAAAGATGCAGAAGGCCGCCGAGGATCTGCTTTATCTGTCGGATCGCCAGGAAACCTTGCTCGATTCCACAAGAGCAATTAAAAACACCGGCGATGGTCTTCGTAAGATGGCATCATCCCAAATGGAAATCAATAACGCCTCGGCGCGTGTGGCAGAGACAGTATCTGAGCTATCCAAGGAATCGATATTCATCAATATAACGCTCATGCGGATGCTCGGCCTCACTCTTTCTGATATGAACGATGCTATCTCTAATCTCGATAAGCGCTTTTCCCAAGGCGCGATTCAAAGCGAACAATCGGCCATGTCGAATCTCAATAAAACTGTCTATCTTCTGTTACAGGCGCAGGATCGGGCCATGAGTTCCGGCTCCGGTTCCGGTATGCAGGAAATGATGCAGGCTATGAAGAATATGTCGCAGATGCAGGCCGGTATCAACGACCAGACCATGATGCAAATGCCGCAGCCGGGTATGCAAATGAATATGGGCCAGCAGCAAGCCCTGCAAAGTCTGGCCGCTCAACAGGAAATGCTTCGCCAGCAACTGCAAAAGATGAGTGATCAATACGGCGAACACGGTGAAATGCTTGGCCGTCTCGACCAGCTTGGGCAAGAGATGAAAAAAGTTGTCGAGGATTTGCAGCACTCCGATGTAAATCCCGAGACGATTCGCAGGCAGGAGGGCATACTCTCCCGCATGCTCGATGCTCAGAAATCNGCTAACCGTCGCGATTATTCCAATCGTCGCCAGTCCGAACAAGGACAGGATATTGTCAGAAAAAGCCCGGTACTCCCCGAAGGTTTTACCGGTGATGAGGAAGGGATTTCGGAAATGGTGCGCAAAGCGCTGGATGAAGGCTATCCCCGTCAATATGAAAAACTGATACGCGCNTATTTCAAGTCAATNCAAAATCAAGAGGCCCAGCCCAATGACTAAGATTATTCGCAGAACTTTCATTTTGCTGATTATTTCGCTGACAACATCGGCATTTGCTCAGATGACATTCGAGCAGCGCTCTATAGATAACGATCTCAATGTCGCCGCCACTCTAATCCGAATCGGCGATTATCAGCATGCGGAATCTTTTTTGCAGAAAATCAGGCTTAACTATGGCGATGACAATCGCATTTTAATCCTCATTAAGCAGCTTTACCGTGAGGCCAAAACCTACACCAGACTCGAAGATGAGATAAAACAGGAGATTACGAAGGACCCCACCAACTCCGTGCTTCTAATTGAGCTGGGCGAATCCAGATTCCTGCAGGATGACAACAGAAGCGCCGATTCGCTTTGGAATAAGGCGATTCAAACAGCCAGCAAGGATGCCGGTATATATTACCTGCTGGCCGATACGAAACTACGATATGGCCTAAATGACGATGCCGCCAAGGTCTATCTTACGGGAAGGTCGAATCTTACCGACCCGACGTTATTTTCGATGGAACTGGCGGGAATCTATGAATCGATCAAAGATTACCCGCGTGCTGCCGATGAGTATCTGACTCAGGCGCTCGAATCACGGGAAAAGCTGACCTTAGTGCTAACAAAGGTCAGAGGGATGATTGAAGATGATGATAATCCCGAGGAAATTATCAGCGTAATAGAGCGCAGAATCAAGGAATCATCGGGGAAACCGGAATTGTACGAGATAATGGGCGATGTCTATATCAAACAAAACCGGATGGATAAAGCGTTAGAATGCTACAAGGCTATAGGCATAAAGCAAAATGACGACGGGCAATCAATGGTTCGGTTTGCAGCCCGCGCTTTCGATTCAAGAGCTTTCGCGACCTCTATCAGCGCCGTGGATGAATATTTCAAGCTGACCAAAAATGGAATCCTCAAAGATATGGCAGTGCTGATCAGAGCAAAATCGCTGATGGCATCAGGGCAAGCACGACCGGCACTTAAAGATTTTACCGATCTTTATGGCCGTGCAATGGATTATAGAATTAAGGATGAAGCCGGATTCTCGGCTGGCCTGATTTACGCCCAAGATTTGAATAAGTGCGACTCCGCCCTCGCAATCTGGGATTCGGTCTCAAAATCGGGCCAGGATCAGACTTTTATGGCGAGAACCAGGCTGGAGATGGCCATCTGTTATCTTAAGGAAGATAAAATCGATATGGCGAAGCAAACCCTGCGAGTGATAACCGCAGATAAAAAAGCTGATTCCAACACCGAACGGGCTGTTTTCCTATTGGCAGAAATTGAATTTTTCGAGGGAAATTTTCGCGCGGCTTTGGAGGAGTATAAGGAACTGGTAAAGCAATATCCTCAGGGAGATTATTCCAATGACGCGCTCACTCGCAGTATTGTAATCGCCGCCACCAAAGGAGACAGCACCAGTCTGGCGCTTAAGAAATTTGCCGAGGCTATGAAAGCCGCGGATATTGGTAATGATTCGCAGGCCGCCGAAATTCTCGAAAGCGACATTTTCGATGGCTCACCGATTTACGAGCAGGCGTTGTATTTTGCATCGGTTTCATTTGCAAAAGTGGGACAGCGAGAAAAGGCAATAAATGGCTTTAAGCGCTATATCGATAGCTTTGCCGATGGGTTATATATCGATAGAGCTTATTTTTTACTTGGTGACCTGTTTAGCCAGGATCCGGCCACATACTCAAATGCCAAATCCATGTACAGCAAAGTGTTAGAGTCGTTCCCCAATAGTCCGGTTATCGAGCAGGTAAGAAAAAATCTGGCTCCTCTCAGCGCACCGGGAAAAATCGGTTAATACACTTTTTCTTTGGGCTTTTGAGCCTCGGATTTCAGCCGGGTAACTTGGCCCTCTAATTCCTCAACCTTGGCAATTAAGCCCTCGACTCTCCTAATTTTCATCTTCATACTGGTTCTGACAAGCAATCCGAGAGCTATCAGCATGAATACCACGGAATTTACTCTGCGAAAGATCTCGCCGTAGTTATAGAGCGTATCCAGAAAAGCCAGAATGCCCAGCGAGAATAATATTCCGCACCACATCAGCATAGAGCCTCCTTAAATTGATGTTTCCTATTATTTTATCGACAGGAATGGAACCTTTCTAAAGCGCGGAATTAGAAATTGACAAAGAGGGAGGTTATGCCTATTTTGGGAGATTGATTTATAAGGAGGTGTCAGATCAGTCAAGTCGATAAGAAGAATCAGAATATCAGGATCGTTTCGATCCTCCTGGGAGCCTTGAGCTTCCTTATACCATTTATTGTCTTTTTAAAAACAATGGCCCCAACTCTCTCATTTTGGGATTGCGGCGAATTTATAGCCAGCGCTTATACTCTGGGGGTTCCCCACCCGCCCGGAACTCCATTTTTTGTGGTGATAGGCAAGTTCTTTATCACTTTGGGATTGTTCAAGAATATCGCCATGAACACCAATTTCATTTCTGTGCTTTCTTCGGCTATAACAACCTGGATATCATACATTATAGTAGTCAGGGTATCGCAAAGGCTTCCATTTAAATCATTTGGGAATCCCGGGTTAGGACAAATAGGTATCCGGATTGGCGCCTTTGTGTCATCGCTATTTTTGGCCTTTTCGAGCACCTATTGGTTCAACGCTGTCGAGACCGAAGTCTACGGCATGGCGATGTTGATGATGATGCTGATTATTTACCTCACCATCAGATGGGCCGATGAAAAGGAAAATGGCGGCTCAGACAAATTACTGATTGTTATAACCTACCTGTTATTTCTATCGATAAGTATCCACCTGACAGTATTTCTGGTAGTTCCTGCCCTATTTCTTTTCATCATATTAATTGATAAAGAAAAAATGAAAGATTGGCTGTTCTGGGTAACCTGGGCTATTCTCTTTTCGGTGGCGGTTCCTGTTTATTTCTTCGTGGGAATGGTTATATCGTTCGTGGATGATAAATCGTTCTGGATATGGGTAGCACTCCTTTTTCTCGGTGCTTTTTTTACAGGTTTGGTATATTATGTAAGAAAAATCGGGCATACCGGGCGGATTAATATCGCTTTGGCGTTCTGGCTGTTCCTTGCGGCTATTGTGGGGTACTCTACACATATATATATACCCATTCGGGCCAGTCAGAATCCGGCAATCAATGAAAATGACCCATCGAGTTTCAGTAGTTTCGAGCAGTATATCGAACGCAAGCAGTATGGTCAGGAATCGATGATAACCCGCATGTTCACCCGTCGGGCGCAGCTCTCCAATCAGTTCGGGCGCCATGAGAATATGGGATTTGGCGGTTACTTCATCGACCAGTACACATCGATTGCCGAAAACAGAGCCGAGGGCAATGTACCGATATTGGTTTATTTGTTAAACGCTATTATTTTCGGCCTGGGAATTTTCGGCATAATAGCAGGGTTGTTTTACGCTTTACGATTCAGCAAGCTTCATCCCATGGTGCTTCTATTCTTAATTTTCTTTATCAGTTCATTCCTGATGATTATGTACCTGAATTTTGCCGATGGCACCAAGCCCGATCCCAATTCTCCGGGTGATGTCATCCAATTGGAGGTCAGGGAAAGAGATTATTTCTATACTCCGGCATTTGTAATTTTTGCCACAATATTCGGTGTAGGAATGGCGGCATTGCTGCGACTTTTGGGCGATGGCGTTCGTTACTTGAAAACCGATTCCGATAAATACGCGAAATACGGCGTTTTCGGCGGTGTGGCGCTAATTCTGCTTCTGGCTCCAATCAATCCTTTGCGAGCTAATTATCAGAAACATGATCGTTCCAAAGACTACGCGCCTGCGGATTACGCCTACAATATTCTACAATCATGCAAACCGCGCAGTATCATCTTCACCAATGGCGATAATGACACTTTCCCGCTGTGGTATCTGCAGGAGGTTGAAAAGGTCCGCAACGATGTCAGGGTTGTTAACTTGAGTTTGCTCAATACCGATTGGTACATATTGCAACTTAAGCATCAGATGGGCATCAAGATGTATATCGAGGACAATCAAATTGCATGGATTGAAGCCGATCGCCGCGGCAATCTCATCTACTATCGCCCCGCCGTGAAATTTATGGATAAGATCCGCAATCGGATGCGATTCCTGACACCTGAACAGGACCCCCGAACCGGTCAGATAATGCGCGTGCAGGATCAGATGATCGAACAGATTGTGATCGCTAATCTCGATGTTCCTATTTACTTTTCAGGATCGGTCCCAACATCGAATCGCTGGACCTTAAATGACAGATTGATCCGTCAGGGTATAGTTCTTCAGGTTGATCCCGATACTACCAAACCGCGTATAGACCTGGCGGCTACGGATTCATTGATTAACAAAGTTTACAAATATAGCGGCCTGAATGATCTCAGTGCTTTCAAAGATGAGAATAATGTCGGTTTGACTACCACATTCCCGGAGAGATTCTCGGAGTTGGCCGATGCTTATAAAGCGGTTGGAGATACCAATAAAGCCATCAATCTCCTCTGGAAATCGGTTGAAAAAATGCCATATTACCATCAAACTTACCTGGACCTGATGGACGCTTACAATCAAATAGGCAACAAAGCCATGGCAGATTCAGCATTGGCATTAGGCATCAAGAATCTGAAAGCTGCTTGCGAGGCCTGGCCGGAGATTGTCCTTTATCATCAATTTCTGGGAGTTGTTTATTACCAGGGCGGAAAATTAGGCGAGGCTTACAATAAATACAAGACGGCTTATGCCTTGCAGCCTGATAATTCTATCGCATTCAGGCTGCTCCGGGATATCTGTGTTCGCATGAACGATCCTAAAAAACTGGAAGAAGCGCGCAATCTGATGGTAGATTGGAGCCGCCGGCATCCTGAAGATCTGGAAATACAAAACCAACTAAATAGAATTAGATAAANNCTCAAAATACCGAGATTGTTAATCGCAAGGGACTTAACCTGTTAAGTCCCTTTTTTATTGACCGGAAGAAAAAAATCCCGCAATCATTATTTGAATTAGATTGACAGTATCATGGAATCCCCCCTATGTACAATTCATGCAAATCGATGTAAATCAAACCATATTGATTGTGGTGGGGATTGATTTAGACCCCGAGGATGCCGACCGTCCGCTGGCCTATAAACTGAAAGCCGCAATAGAATCGAGCGGGTATTTTGGGGATCACCCTTTCAGGCGCTGTATAGTAATCACCGATGCCTTATATCAGCATGACAAGTTGATTCAAGTCTGCCCTACTATCGCCATTGGCGGGCCGGGTGTCAACGCCGTGGCAGCGGAATATGTGGAAAAGCTACCGGTATATCTTTCGAATTCCAATCGCTATTTTATCCAGCTCGACAAGGATTCGCGCGATATAAAAGTATCGATCTGGGGCATGGATAGGGCATCGACCTCGGAAGCAATCGATATGTTCATCGCCAACGGTATCCTGACAGATTTGCTGCAAACAATTTGGCATAGATAGAATATTTATGCTATTGCGATGGAAGGGTTGGACGGAATTTCATCTACCATTCATAGCCAAGATCAAAATAAATCAGATCGAGCCCTTTCGAGGTTCGTCCATACCAGACTTGAGCGGGACCAACCGGAGTCTTTATGCCCAAACCTATTCCGCCGCCGTGACGGAGCTTGGTTAATTTAACAGTCTCCAGATCATTCCAGACATTGCCGGCATTATAGCGCGCCAATATATAGCTTCTATCTCCGACTTTCTGGCGAAGCTCCAGCGAACCGGTCACGATTTTATCTCCAGGATATTCGTCATCGTAAAGCCCCAGAAAGCTATTCAAACCGCCCAATGTGAATTCATCGAAATATGGCATAAAGTCGCTCGATATTCCGAGGACAAAACGCGGGTGTAGATTCAATCTCTTTCCCAATTTGTAATAGGCTTCGAGAATATTTTCGAATCGCGTATATGTACGGGTACCGTCATGGAGGTTGCTTGCAAATTGCAGGTAAAATCTATGGAGCTTTCCATGCTCCGGAAAACTAAGGGCGTCGCGGGTATCTACCAGCGATCTGACGCCAATGCCAATTTTCGTAAAGGTCTGCCTTTTGGATTTTCCCGGCTCATCCCAATCATATCGCCTGAGTTCTCCGACAAGCGAGATTGTCCCCAATTGGGGAATCTGCCGTCCGGGTGCAAACTCGCCTCCATATGCTACCTGCTTTATATATCCCTCGTATTTATGATTGATGTAGCGATTTTGCTTAAATTCGCCATATCCGATTCCCAAAGAGCTGGTGAACAGGGTTCTGAATACTCTATCTGTGCGGTAGTTCANGGTTACAGATCGTATTTTTTCACCCATAACCGTGGAAAGATACATNTCCTGACCTCCGCCAAAAATATTATCGGAGACCAAATCGACAAAGGCCCTGGCGTTATATTGGAGATCGAATCTGGCGCCGCTTCTGATATAATTGTAAGGCTTTTCCACTACTTTGGTCACCAGAGTTAATCCGAGGGTCTCAGGAATCGCCACGAATTTGGCGGTTTCGAATAAGCCGGTGCTGAATATCTCATCGATTGCTCTTTCGGCCTTTTTTTGCTTGTAGACCTCGCCTTTGCGGAACGGAATATGGCGAGTGATTACCCAGCCTCGCGTTTTTTGGGTGCCTTCGATTACGATTTTATTGATTTTCCCCTCATCGATGGCATAGACAAGCGTGCAGCTACTGGTATCGAAATCGCTCCTGACTCTTGCCAGACTGAAGCCGGAATCGATATAGTAAGATTCCAACGTCTGCCTGTCGCTCTCTACGGTTTTAGAATTTAATACCATCCCCGGACGGGAGGTAATAATGTTGTATAATTGGCCGATCGCGAACATATCCGCGCCCTGGATAATGACGGCATCAATTCGCCGATTATCTATCAGATGGTAATCTATATGGTAGCCATCGGTATCGGGCCTGAGTTCAGCCCAGGCATCTGCCAAATACCCCGATTCCCAGGCNCTGCGGAGATTGTTTTCAATCTCTATTCTCGAAAGCGGAGTACCGATTNTAAAATTCGNGGAAAAGAGCGTTTGGGGTAAGTTAGCCAGACCTGAAATAGAGTAAGGTACGACACTGAGTTTAGATGAATCACCGTTACCGATAGTTTCTCTATCGAGAAGCTTTCTCAAATCAGGCAAGACTTTCTCGGCGGCGATTCTACCGGCCTCTATAATCTCCTCAATGTGGGAAAAATCGGTTGCCGAAATATTTTTTAGCTCGGGGATAATGCATAAATCCGCCGCTTCTCTGGCCTCGCGTTTTTTATCCATCGACATTATGGTTGTTGTTTGATCGGCGATATCGACAATATCGGTGATGCTGGAATACGGCAGCAGGCCGGAGGAAACATCGATAGCGATCACAGGAAAATCGCCCTGCTTTTTGACAATATCAACCGGAATCGGATCAACAAGGCCGCCATCGGATAATACCCGGCCATTGATTTCGACCGGGGTAAACGCCACCGGGACGGCCATGCTGGCTCTCATGGCCTCGCTAATATTCCCCGACGCAATAACAACCGCTTCTCCCGTGAGAAGATCGGTGCAGATTATTCTAAGAGGAGGATTCAGATAATCGAAACTTATACAAGAGCGGATTCCGGCTTTGGCCGTTAAATTATCGAGTAGCTGGCTTAGCTTCTGCCCCGATGTTACCGCGCGCGGCAAAACGGGTTTTATCCCCTGAAAACGGAGCTTAATCAGGCTCTTCTCCGATTGTCCTTTCTGGGTGGTAAGCAGGGTACTTCGGAGCGGACTTTGAGAAAGGAGGTCGCCCCAATTAGCCTCTTTTACCAGCTTTTCGATTTCATCGGGAGTATAGCCGCAGGAATAGAGGCCGCCGATAATGCTTCCCATGGAGACACCGGCTATAAAACTGATTTTTATATTCTCGCGCTCCAGAACCTTTAAGATGCCAATTATGGCCAGGCCGCGGGCTCCGCCGCCCGAGATGGCGAGGCCAATCCCCGGTTCCGAATCGATACCATCGACGCGAATTATTTCCTGTGTATTTGGCGACTGTTGTGTTATTTTAGGTTCACCGGGGTAGGCAATAGAAGATAATAAAAAAACTCCCGCGAGACAGATTACGTAAATTCGGTAACTATTAAAGGACATAGAGTAATATTACCTTAGAACTTACTCTAAATCAAGAAGATGCATCAAAATCAGATAAAAAAAGTGGCTTCGCTCAGCCAGGGCAAATACCGCAAGACACATGGCCTTTTCCTGGTTGAAGGCATCCACTCAGTAATGGAGCTATTGAAATCAACCTGGCATGTAGAGGCTGTGATAGTCAATTTCGTATCGAATGCCGCGCCGGAAATGGCGCCGCTACTGAGTCTGGCGGCAGACAGGCAAATCCCTATCGAGATCATCAATCAGCCGATTTTCGATAAACTGGCCACAACCGAAACTCCCCAGGGAGTNCTGGCNGTGGCGNGNTTGTCNTATCCCGATCCCGGCGGNNTGGCCAATCATAAGAAGATACTTATCGCCGATGGTATCGCCGATCCCGGAAATCTCGGAACCATGATGAGGACCGCGGTGGCATTCGGATTTAATTGCATTTTAACCACCCCCGGGTCGGCGGATATCTACTCCCCTAAAACTGTACGGGCTACGCAGGGAGCGTTATTCTCGATGACCCCCTACAGCCATATTGCCCCCGATGATTTCGTAGAGCGCCTTAAGAAGACTCATTCTATAATAGCGTTGACTGCTCGCGGTGAAAACGAAATACGCACCCCTAAAAAGACAGCCCGACTGGCTTTGGTGGTCGGCGCAGAAATTGCCGGTATCAGCCAGGTTTTAATCAAAGCGGCCGATTTCAAAGTTAAAATCCCCATCACTAACGGCGTCGAATCGCTTAATGCCGCCGTGGCGGCCGGGATTGCCATGTACGAATTGGGCCACATTCAGTAATAAATCCTCCCATTTCCCCTCATTTCTAAAGATAAGGGAACTAATTGATAATGATTTTCAGTTTTATAATCGTTATTTTATTATGACTTTTGGCATCGCATTTGTAAAAAAACTTTAAAGTATCGGGTTTCGATTTAACCAGGTTTCGGGAGGAATCATGCTCCGCAAAGCTATCATGTTTCTGGGATTAGTATTGGCGTTTCCATTGACGGGACAGGCGGTTATTCACAATATCTCCATTCAGGGCTTCGATTTTGCACCGGGCAATCAGACTA
>JGI20214J51650_10002572_pt1 | contig 11462 bp, 7 predicted proteins | sample WetSurMetagenome_FD_51650 | JGI IMG/M metagenome (IMG submission 51650)
CATTACTTATTTGAAATCCATATTCTTCTTAAGGAGAAGGGGCTTAGTGAGAGACCAAAACTTTCACATAGAATCAATAAAAACCCTAAAGGCGGGTCTGGNAAATCTTGTTTTAGACGAAACATACTTTTCAATACTTAAAGTCCTAAGATTTATGGTATCATCTTCCCTTCTTTTAGCTTTAAATGGAGTCACTGTAGTAGTTTTTGGTTATTTTCTAGAAGGCGTCACATTTTCTCTCCCTTTACTTTTCGCGGCGTTTCTGGTTACCTTCTCAGTCTACGGTTTAAATAAGTACACCGACAGAGCTGAAGATTCAATCAACCGACCTGAAACTTTGCCAAGAGCGTCAAATTATTATTTGGCTTTCTCTATCGTGTCTATGATAGTTGGTTTTTCGATTGGTCTATTAGAAGGTATTTTGGCTTTCTCGGTTCTTAGTGCACCCGTTATCATAGGCGTGATTTATAGTGTCAAAATTTCAACATCAATCCCACGGCTTAAAGAAATTGTAGGCATCAAAAGCCTTGTAGTTGCATTAAGCTGGGCATTAACCGGTTCTCTTCTCCCTGATTCTTTTCATTCAGCTAAACTTCAGATAATTGCTATTGTTTTTTTTTACATCTTTATTCGAGTTTTCGTAGGCACAATCCTTTGCGATGTCTTAGATAAAAAAGGCGATTTGGCTTCAGGAGTAGAAACGATACCTATAAAGTTGGGAAAAAACAAAACCAAAAAGCTCTTAATACTTCTAAACAGCCTTGGAATGCTTTTAGCAATCTATTGCATGGCAACTGGAATTCTCACTCGTTTATTGCCTGCATTAATCTTTGGAGTTCTATATGGATATTTGGCAATTTGGTTTTTCTTTAAGAATAAATGTAAAAGGTTTACCGCAGGGTTAATGTTAGATGGCGAATGGATCCCCATAGTCATAATTATTTGCTTGCTTATCCAATGACAAAAAATCCATCCGCGTACCTATTGTGTCTGGAAAAGTTCGATGAACCTCTTATTAACCTAATTTTGAGGAAGCTTGGGAGCAGTGAAGGTATGAATTCATTTATGTGTTTCTTAACCTTCGGATTCACTAGCTATCCTTAAAACTTGCATGATTAAAGCGTCTCTAAGGCGACAGCGTCTAAAGTCGTGCAAGATTGACCACGAACCCCCTCCAAATGCAAGGCAATATGAACCTCTATAGCTTCACCCATTGCCTTAACATCAGCCAATAGAGGGATTTTAGCCTCACTCACACTTAATCTTATCCCTTGGCTCCTGAAAATGCATAATTCTTCTATTTTTCATACTGTCAGTAGCTCCAGATCCCTTAGACTAGGGTATTTTGGTTTTTCTGATAATTAAACAGTGCTGACATCTGAACAAAACGCTCTTTGCGCGTTATGTCGATCAAAGTTTTGATAGGTAGTTGTTATTTTGATTGTCTGGCAACTTATTGTGCAACTCAGAATATTTAACGAATTGTTTTTAAGCGCCAGTTAGAGTAATAAATTAGAGTTGACCTTTTAGCGGTTAATTGTGTGAAGGTGTCTTTGTTAATGGTTAACACAACTGTTAAAATTGTCGAACCTGGAAAACAAGAGATTCTTTTTACTAAAGAACTTAATGCCTCTATGGATATAGTGTTCAAGACCTCTACAGATTCGAAGCTTGACGAAAGGTTGCTTGAACTTAAAAGATTCAGAGCAACATCAAAAATTTCAACCAAAAACTGGGGATAATAAAATACAATTTGTCAAAGAAATCAAAATGATTGATTATGAGTTATCGCGTAAATAATGTATTTAAAAAGTCTTGTAAAGAAGGATACAATAAATGAACTTGAACAATTTTACCATTAAATCGCAAGAAGCAATTCAGAAAGCCACAGAAATTGCCACAGCAAAACAAAACCAATCAATTGAACCCTTGCATTTGTTGAAAGGAATATTGTTAGTCGATGAAAATGTCGCTCCCTATTTATTTGCTAAATTAAACGTAGACTTTAATGTTTTTTCAAAGGAGCTCGATAAACTGATTGATTGCTTACCTAAGGTGAGTGGTGGACAACAGTATTTGTCATCCAATTCTAATCGAGTTCTCCAGAAAGCATCAGAGATCGCTTCAGAATTCAAAGATGAGTTTATTTCCATTGAGCATCTGTTGCTGGGAATCTTGACCTTAAATGATTCTTCTTCAAGATTGCTCCAAAACAACGCTGTATCTGAAAAAGATTTGAAGGCGGCAATCAAACAGTTGAGGAAAGGATCAACTGTTAATTCTCAAACTGCAGAAGAAACCTACAACTCATTGAATAAATATGCAGTAAACCTAAATGATATGGCTAGAAAGGGAAAACTTGACCCCGTCATTGGCCGCGACGAGGAAATCCGAAGAGTCCTTCAGATTCTGTCCCGAAGAACAAAAAACAATCCAATTCTAATTGGTGAGCCAGGTGTCGGTAAAACCGCAATTGCGGAAGGGCTAGCTCACCGCATAATTAATGGAGACGTACCAGAGAACCTGAAATCAAAACAAATTTATTCATTGGATATGAGCGCTCTTATAGCCGGAGCAAAATACAAGGGTGAATTTGAAGAGCGATTGAAAAGTGTCGTCAAAGAAGTTGTTTCTGCTGAGGGCGAAATAGTACTGTTTATCGACGAGATTCATACACTCGTCGGAGCTGGAGGCGGCGAAGGAGCCATGGACGCAGCAAACATTCTAAAACCCGCCCTAGCCAGAGGAGAATTACGTGCAATAGGCGCCACTACCCTAAACGAATACCAGAAGTATTTTGAAAAAGACAAAGCTCTTGAAAGAAGATTCCAACCTGTTACGGTCAATGAACCCGATACATTAGACGCTATTTCCATTCTTCGAGGATTAAAAGAGCGTTACGAAATATACCATCACGTTAGAATCAAAGATGAAGCCATAATTGCCGCTGTTGAACTTTCCCAGAGATATATTTCCGACCGATTCCTTCCAGACAAAGCAATCGATTTAATTGATGAAGCTGCATCAAAACTCCGCCTTGAAATTAATTCTGCCCCAGAAGAACTAGAAACTATAGACCGGAAGATTCGTCAGTTAGAAATTGAACGTGAAGCAATTAAAATTGAGAAAGATGAAGTGAAACTTAAATCCCTAAATGAAGAGATTGCGAACCTTAGTGAAGAACGCAATCAACTACGGGCTAAATGGCAATCAGAAAAGAATGTAGTTGACAAAATTCAGATAAAAAAGAATGAAATCGAANAACTTAAATTTGAAGAAGAAAGNGCAAACCGAAATGGCGATCTNGCAAAAGTTGCAGAAATTCGCTACGGAAAAATCCCAGAAGCAGATAAAACAATTAAGTCTCTAAAGAAAAAACTCTCAGAGTTACAAAAAGAATCAGCCATGGTTAATGAAGAAGTCGATGCTGAAGAGATTGCAGAAGTAGTTTACCGCTGGACAGGAATCCCAGTTAGCCGTATGCTTCAGAGTGAAAAACAGAAATTACTCAACTTAGAAACAGAACTTCACATGAGGGTTGTCGGACAAGATGAAGCAATAAATGCAGTATCGGACGCTATTAGGCGAAATCGCGCGGGTTTGCAGGATCCTAAACGTCCAATCGGATCTTTTATTTTCTTAGGAACTACAGGGGTTGGAAAAACCGAGTTAGCAAAAGCTTTGGCGGAATTCCTATTCAACAACGAAAATAATATAGTTAGAATTGATATGTCTGAATATCAAGAACGGCACACAGTTTCAAGATTAATCGGTGCACCCCCAGGATATGTAGGTTATGAAGAAAGTGGCCAATTAACCGAAGCAATTAGGAGAAAACCTTATTCTGTTGTACTTCTCGACGAAATTGAAAAAGCACATCCGGATATTTTCAATATATTGCTTCAGGTGCTTGACGATGGCAGACTGACGGATAACAAAGGTAGAACAGTAGATTTCAAAAATACCATAATAATAATGACCTCAAACATCGGTTCTCACATAATTCAAGACAACCTGGAAAAAGTAAATGAGGAAAACCGAGAAGAAATAATAAATCAAACACGAAAACAAGTCTTCGATCTGCTGAAAAAAACCATTAAGCCAGAATTCCTAAATCGCATCGATGAGATAATCATGTTTCAATCGCTGACCCAGGAAGAAGTGCGGAGAATCGTAGAACTCCAACTTAAAGTCATTCAGAAGATGCTTGAAAAAAGCAGTATCAAACTGACAGTTACAAAAAAAGCCGTGGATTTTATTGCATTGATCGGTTTTGACCCTCAATTCGGTGCGAGACCAATAAAACGGGTTATTCAAAAAAACTTGTTAAATGAACTATCAAAAATGATTTTAGAAGAAAAAGTCGATAAAAACTCAGTAATTGTTGTCGATGAGAAGAACGGTAAACTTGTGTTTACTAACAAATAATCAAAATATTTTTTTTTGAATATTTCTTATGGTCATTTTGACTTGATCGCGTTATCGAGTGTGGATCAGCCTTTATTTTTCGAGCTATCTTGTTATTTCTCAAGCCGTGGGTTTCCAATTGTAGAATAATGCGTTATAGACGCGTTTAAGTTAACAATATTTTAGTTTTGCGCTGGGTGCGACTGGTCTAAGAGATGTTTGAGATGCCGATAAATGAGCGAGCTATTTTTAAAAACGCGATTGGATAAGGCAAATCGACTGCAAATATCAAAACGCAAACGGTTGAGCTACAAACTTGAAACAAAACAATACCCAACAGTAACAATCAATTTCTCAGGCATTTTGAGTTCTACCAGACTTTTCAAACAAGAAAAAGAAAAGACGAAAAAATAGCGGTACCTAAATTGAATTTAAGATTAGTGAAAAACAGAAAGTAAGACCTTTGAGGCTATACCGTAGATGTGACTTTGATCCCTTCTAATAATTTTATGCATTAATATAAAAAATTAATAATAGTTCTTCAAGTTAAGCAATCGGTGCCGTCTGAGTAACTCTGATCCGTCATCCAAATTAATGTCAAGCTAATGCCTTCTCATCATTCGGCATGAACAATACAGCTGCTGAGAGATAAAAGCATTCATATGACAAGGAAAACTTTTATTTTTCGCTACAAATTATCATGTAGAAGGAGTCGAAATTATGGATTTTGTTGGAAGTCAAACAGAAAAAAATCTTGTAGCTGCTTTTGCAGGCGAATCTCAAGCACGCAACCGTTACACTTTCTTTGCCAGCGTAGCCAAAAAAGCCGGTTACGAGCAAATCGGAGCAATTTTTGAGGAAACAGCAGGTAATGAAAAAGAACATGCTGAATTGTTCTTTAAACATCTCAAAGGTGGAATAGTTGAAATCAAAGCGTCCTACCCTGCAGGTGTAATCGCGTCAACCGCCGACCACCTCAAAGCAGCGGCGGAAGGCGAAAAGCTCGAGTGGGGAATACTATACCCGAACTTTGGCGATGTGGCAGAAAAAGAAGGATTCCCTGATGTCGCTCGAACGTTCCGAATGATTGCAAAAGTCGAAGCTTACCATGAACGCCGATACAACAAACTACTCGAAAGTCTTCAACAGGATAAAATCTTCAAAAAAGATACACCTGTGAAATGGAAATGCCGGAATTGCGGTTTAGTTATCGAAGGACCAAATGCACCCGACATGTGCCCAACATGCAATCATCCCAAAGCATACTTTGAAGTCTGGGTCGAAAACTACTAGATTACAAATCAAAACTTCTTTATTCCATTAATTGCTTAAGAAATACATTGAAGAGACATCAAAGGTCTCATTTTTTATTTAAAAAAACAGCACTGCTGACAAACCAAATAACGATATCTAGTTAATTACCAACAAATAAATCAAATTTTCGATGATAAATGTAATTAGAATTTGTTAGTGTGGTTTTGGACTGGTTAGATATGTTGGCGACCAATAGCCATCCGTATCGAGGAGAAAGGAGAAGGCTTCGAAAACGGAACTTTTCTATGGCAAGTTGGTTTAGCCTTCAACCCTAACCAATTCCTCCAATCACTAACAAGATTGAAGATATTGTAAAAATCTTATAACAGTTATGAAATGACAATAAGAATTAGAACAATGAATTTAGCCTACAGTTAATAGGCCTTCCAATATGCTCCGTTCTGGAATATCAAGCTGCTTGGACAACCACATCTTCAAAACACATGAAAGCTTTGGGAGCGAACCATTATAAGTGAAGATTTTGTTGCCTTTTATGGCGTCGGCTTGAAAAATCTTTTCCGGCTCTTTAAAGTTAAAAGACAATGTTTGGGCCTTCTGGGCTAAATTCTGGAAATCGTCCCATTGGCTACAACGCAAAATTACTGAAGGTCCCCTTTGATTCAATTCTGCAGTTACAGGTTCCACTTCGGTTGTCTGTTCCCTGAAAACTGTCGCAGGAAGGGCTTCTTTTGATGCTCTGGAAAAGTGACCAATCACATCCGTTACTTGTTTTTGAAGGGCATCTATTTTTTCCTCTACTTTCACAACTTTGCCGCTTAATTCTCCAGAGTCATCCATTTGATCCGCAACGGTAGCTAATTCATTAATTAGTTTGTCCAAGTCCTTTTCATGTTCTTTGAGCACATTAACTATGAAGTCTAACGCTTCGAGAGCATCATCTTTTGACTGCGGATTTTTGTCCAAATATATTCTACCCTCACTGTCTAAACACACAAGTCACGTCAACGATAAATAAAGCTAGCGAATCGCTAAATAATATCGTTGTAATAGCATTGACATATTGATTAGCAATACTTAATAATCAATTTTGGGGAGATCACATCTTGACCGATTCTTGATTTGTCAAAAAAGAACCAAATCCAAGCAAATAAGGAAACCACAAAGCCAATAGATAAATGCTAACTGATTCAAGCTGTATTTTTTGAAAAGTGTGCAAAAGAAGAAGACTCGCACCAAAATTTTTAAATAAGCTCATTTTGAGATGCTTTCTTTTTTTAGGGCGTGGATTGCCTGCAACTTGATCCCAAAAAGTCGCATCTTCTTCTCCTGCATACGAATAAGTTGCAAAAAATCGGAACTTCTCCTTCTCTTGCATTAAACAAGCAAGATAAGGCATTACTTTATTAGTTAAGAAAATCTAGACAACTCGCCCATTACCCTTAAGCCAAGCGTGCAGACAAACATAAACACAGGAAAAGATTGAATTTTACTTAGTTTTTTTCTAACGGTAAGCAGATCTATTCATTCAAAATGGTTTGTTAGTTTTTTGTTAAGCCTATTTTTTGACTAAACATTACTGTCTATGACGCTGCTTTCCTATCGCTTACAGAAAAGTTAGACGCACAATTGCTAACTTTAGACCAAAAACTTGTACAAAAACTCGAAGACACAAAATACTATAACTTGATGGAATTTCCAAACAAGAAAACTATTCAGACTTAAAGACGCAATGATGTAGATAACTCATCGATTACGAATTTAGAAACAAAACAGACCCTCAAAAACTCGGCCTTTAAAATGTTGGAAAACAGAAAAAGAAATCGATAAGTCCCTTGAGGAATACTAAAATCTGACAGTTAATCTCCAGACAACTCAGGTTCAAAACCCAACTTGATTTACTCAAGTTTCGAGATTTTGAGTATTAAATATCAATTTGCTATTGGTCCTCAATTAGCTCAAAACCCTCTTCTCGGCCGGTTTTTGCGATTTCTCTAAAGTGACTAGTTATATCGTCAAGTAATAGCTGTTGTCGAGATGGTATTTGGCTTCTCGTTGATTTTTTGGTGAACAATCTTTTAAAATGTTAGTTGCTTTGTGTTAGGTTCTTTTTTGTTGTCGTCTTCTTGCCAGTGGTTGACCCAGTCGGGGTCTAATTCTTCAGCGATTGCGTTTGGATCTTTTTCTTTTGGGTTCATGATTAAAACCTTTAGCAAGAACGATCTTGTTTGATCTGTTTATCTCTTATGGATTTCAAATACTATTTCTTGCCGATTTTCTTGACATAAAATCTTGCAAACTCTACAACTAAGTGCATACATTGCGAAACTTACAACGATGGTTGATAGATTTTTGCCTTGGCAATAAGGTAACGTTGTATTGGCACCTATATTGTTTGAAGAAAGAAATTGTTGGTGTGTAGAATTGTTTTTTCTTCTTGCATTGGAAAACTTTTTACTCTTACTTTTTAGCAGTATATTTTGGGTAAGAATTTGGTACAACAATCTGTAACAGTAACGTTTCAACTATAAACGACATTAAATAAACAGCGCTTTTTCTACCTGGCGAAAATGCAAGGTTTTATTTTTTGCTTATTTTTCCTTTTCTTGTTTGGGCAAATAATGCAGCGAAACCTACTAAGCTAATGTGCCTTGTACATTTGTTGCAGCGGATAAGTACTTCTTCTAAAAATGTGCCTTTGACTTTTGGCTCTAAAATTGAGTAGGTGTTTTCTGTTTGGTCGTCTGGAGATATTTTGGCTCCGCATTTTGGGCAGGGAAATTCTCCTTTTCCATCTATTTTAGTTAAATCAACTTTGGAGACTTGTCTTTGCTGTGTCTTTTTTGACTTCATTTTTAATTCTTCTCTGGTAAATGTCCTTGTTAGATCAAGATTCGCGAATTTTGCTTATAATTTTTTCCCCAAATCAGATACAAATTGACACCAAATTCACAGTTAAAAAATCTTCTTAATGAACTATGTCCATAACCAAAAGCATATGTGATAGAAACATGAAAAAAAGCTTTCAAATGCCATTAAAAACTCACGATATGTGAGCATACCTTTAATATCCTTTAACAATTTCCCATGTACAGTCAAATATAAAAGGAAAGAAAAAACAAATGATATCTTTAATAAAACGAATCGGCAAAATCTCAAAAACAAAAACTACAGCTACAATGATTGCTGTACTTCTAATGCTAAGCATGACTGGTTCACTTGCATTTTTGCCTTCAACTAACGCGCATTTTCCCGCATGGAACATGCCCACATTCGCCTACATCACTGCTGCACCTGACCCAATCGGAGTTAGTCAAACCGCAACCATCGTATTTTGGGTTGACAAAATCCCGCCTACCGCAGCCGGCACTGCTGGGGACAGATGGATCTTCTTATTGGACATTAAAGCACCTGACAACACAACCACAACACAAGGCCCATTCACTTCCGACCCAGTCGGAGGCAGCTACTACTTATTCACCCCCGACATGGTTGGAACGTACACATTCACTTCTCGTTTCGGACCACAAGTTATAACAGGAAGCAACGGAACAGGCATTTACAACTATAACATTGCCATCAACAATACCTACGCAGCAAGCACTGCAACAACATCGATCACTGTCCAACAAGACGCAATAACAGCAGTACCTAACTATCCGCTTCCAACCGAATACTGGACACGCCCCATAGAAGGACAAAACACACAATGGTACAGTATCGCATCTAACTGGCTTGGATCCCCCCAGATATGGGGAAAAGTTCAGCTAGGCGGCTCCGCACCTAACAGCCCACACATAATGTGGACACAACCATACGCATTCGGAGGTGTCGTAGGTGGAGATGTATCCCAAACAGGCGTCCAAGACGTAACATACTACGATGGAACCGCATACGAAGGCATCTTTGGCGGTCCACTTATCATACAAGGAAAACTCTATTATCATCTATCTCTAAGCGATGCACCTAAAGGCTCAGGATATGTCTGTGTTGACTTAATGACAGGCAAACAAATCTGGTATCAAAATTGGACATCAGTTACGCCAACATTTGGTCAACTCTACGATTACGAATCAATCAACCAACACGGAATGATCCGAAACGGCTACTTATGGGCAGCTCAAGGCACAACATTAATTGCATATGACCCCCTAACAGGAAACTGGCTATTCAACGAAACTAACGTCCCAACAGGAACCGCAGCGTACGGTCCAAACGGCGAAATCCTCAGATACGTGCTAGGCTCAAATGGCAAATGGCTTGCACTATGGAACAACACCGCAGCTCACAGCTTAACAGCCTCAACTGACCCCAACGATTACACAACCACAAACTACAACCAATGGAGACCAGTAGGCAAAATAGTCGACGCTAGCACAGCATACTCATGGAACGTATCTGTCCCACTAATGACGGGCGGAACCATACAAGGAATCATCTACAACGACGTATTAATTGGCAGCAACGGCACACTACCTGCACCAGGCACCAGCTGGAATCCATATACAGTTTGGGCAATAAGTCTCAAACCAGAAAGCCGCGGCACTCTTTTATGGATGAAAAACTATGATGCTCCAACAGGCAACATAACACTAAGCTTTGCACCAGTATTCATGAGCCTCTTCATAGATCCAACCACACGCGTCTTTACAATGTATGATAAAGAAGAGATCCAGTGGGCTGGTTTTAGCGTTGATAACGGCAACAAACTTTGGCAAACTGAATCAGAAGTTGACTTCAACTACTATGCAGACGTTGGTCTAACAAGATACGCTGTCGCAAACGGCAAACTCTACTCAGCAGGCTATGCAGGAGTACTCTACTGTTACGATCTTAACACTGGAAAACAACTCTGGAACTACACAGCACCAGCCGGCTTAGACGCAGGCTATCCAGGATTCCCACTAGGCATAGGCGCAATCACTGACGGAAAAGTCTTCTTGTACACAACTGAACACTCTGCCAACGCACCGCACCTCAAAGGCGTTCAATTCCGTTGGGTAAACGCAACTACTGGAGCCGAAATATGGACAATCGATGGGTACGGCACCAATAACGGCTTTGCTATTGCAGATGGCTACTTTGTATATCTAAACTTATACGATCTGCAGATATACACTGTCGGTAAAGGTCCAAGCCAAACTGCAGTCACTGCTTCGCCAAAGGTTTCAACTGAAGGCAGCAGCGTAATCATCGAAGGTTCAGTAACAGACATTGCTACAGGCACAAAACAAACTGAGCAGGCTGCACGGTTTCCAAACGGTGTTCCCGCTGTTTCAGACGCCAGCATGAGCGCCTGGATGGATTACGTGTACATGGGTAAGCCTCGTCCAACAGACACAACAGGTGTTCCTGTCACTTTAAGCGTCATTGACTCCAACAACAATGAGCGAGTGATAGGCAACACAACAAGCAATGACGACGGCTTCTTCACCTTCAACTGGACACCAGACATTGCAGGACAATACACCGTTTTTGCCTCCTTTGAAGGCAGCAAATCCTACTGGCCCTCACACGCAGTAACATCCTTCGCAGTTGACGCAGCAGCACCAACACCAACACCAAGCCCAGTTGCAACTCAACCACCTACCGAAATGTACTTCATCTTCTCAACAATCGCCATAATTGCTGCAATAGCCATAATTGGCTTTGTAATAATTCTGGTACTCAGAAAACGACCATAAACAAAGCAACATAAACCAATCAATCTCCTTTTTTTATTTTTCAACTCTACATGCTTATAGTAAATTTGCTCAAACAAACAGTAACTATTGACTTGAACT